>ERZ778022.1858-NODE-1858-length-24992-cov-43.766492_pt1 | contig 24992 bp, 29 predicted proteins | sample MGYA00375752_ERZ778022 | MGnify/ENA primary metagenome ERZ778022 (study PRJEB29350, sample SAMN05389826) | bioreactor metagenome | isolation source: Thiocyanate bioreactor | place: South Africa: University of Cape Town | collected 2014-04-04 ...
CCGTCCAATCTCCGCCAAGCATGCTCAAGCTTCACGATTTTTGCAACAGAGCCGTATTGAGCGTGGCAGGCTTTTCCCAGTGCTTCAGGCCTCGCAGGGCCTTGCCCAGGAACCGCTTCGCTGCCTTGGCGCTGCGGGTCGGCGACAGGTAGAAATCGATCGTGTCGCCCCGCTTGTCGACTGCCCGGTACAGGTAGGTCCACTTGCCCCGCACCTTGACGTAGGTTTCATCCAGGCGCCAGCTCGGATCAAAGCCACGCCGCCAGAACCAGCGCAGCCGCTTCTCCATCTCCGGGGCGTAGCACTGGACCCAGCGATAGATCGTCGTATGGTCGACCGAAATGCCGCGTTCCGCCAGCATTTCCTCAAGGTCGCGATAGCTGATCGGATAGCGACAATACCAGCGCACCGCCCACAGGATCACATCACCCTGGAAATGGCGCCACTTGAAATCCGTCATCGTTCCGTCCGTCCAATCTCCGCCAAGCATGCTCAAGCTTCACGATTTTTGCAACAGAGCCGGTTTCTTCAACACCCAGTCGATGGCGGGACGATAGGCCCGCGTCAGCGCGCGGTTGACCGGATTGGCCTGCTCGGAAGGAATCTTGCCCCGGATGAGCCAGCCCATCAGCACCGGAACCAGCGTCACGGACAGGATCGCCGCGGCCGCCATGGTGTAGGTCTTGGTGAACGCGAGCGGCGCGAAGAGACGCCCTTCCTGTGCTTCCAAAGTGAAGACGGGCACGAAGGACAGGGTGATGATGAGGAGCGAGAAGAAGAGCGCGGGACCCACCTCGCGCGCCGCGTCGGTGATCACCGTCCAGCGCGCCCCCCCGGCCAGCTCTTCACCGGGATGATCATGCTCCCATTGCTCGATCCGCTTGTGGGCGTTCTCGATCATCACGATCGCGGCGTCGACCATGGCGCCGATCGCGATCGCGATCCCGCCCAAGGACATGATGTTGGCGTTGACGCCCTGGAAATGCATCACAATGAAGGCGGCGAGGACGCCAAGCGGCAGCGTGACGATCGCGACAAGCGCCGAGCGCACGTGCCAGAGGAACAGCGCGCAGACGATCGCCACAACCACGAACTCTTCGGCAAGTTTGTGCGTGAGGTTCTCAATCGCGGCATCGATGAGGTGCGAGCGGTCATAGGTCGGCACGATCGCGACGCCGCGCGGCAGGCTCTTCTTTAAGAGCTCGAGCTTGTCCTGCACCGCCTGGATAGTGGCACGTGCGTCTGATCCCGAACGCAGGATGACGACTCCGCCCGCCACTTCGCCGTCGCCGTCGAGCTCGGCGATACCGCGGCGCATTTCGGGGCCAAGCTGGATGGTCGCGACGTCGCCGAGCGTTACCGGCACGCCGCCGGCCGCAGTGCGCAGCGGTATGGCGCGGAAGTCGTCGAGCGTCTGAAGATAGCCCGAAGCGCGCACCATATATTCGGCCTCGCCCAGCTCGAGGACCGAGCCTCCGGTTTCCTGGTTGGCCTGCCCGATCGCCGCGACGGCCTGCGCGTGGGTGATGCCGTAACCGGCAAGCTTCACCGGATCGAGCACGACCTGATATTGCTTGACCATGCCGCCGATGCTGGCGACTTCGGCCACCCCAGGCAGGCTCTTGAGCTCGTAGCGGAGGAACCAGTCCTGGAGCGACCGCAGCTGCGCGAGGTCGTGTCCGCCGGTCCGATCGACCAGCGCATATTGATAGACCCACCCCACCCCGGTGGCGTCGGGGCCGATCGCGCTGCGTGCGGTGTCAGGCAAGCGGCCCTGGACCTGGTTGAGATATTCAAGGACGCGCGAGCGCGCCCAATAGAGGTCGGTCCCATCGGCGAAAATGACATAGACGAAGCTGTCGCCGAAGAAGGAATAGCCGCGCACGGTCTTCGCCCCGGGCACCGACAGCATCGTCGTCGCGAGCGGGTAGGTGATCTGATTTTCGACGATCTGGGGGGCTTGGCCCGGATAGCTCGTGCGGATGATGACCTGGGTGTCGCTGAGGTCGGGCAGCGCGTCGATCGGCGTGCTGCGCAAGGCAAGGAGTCCGCCGAGGACGAGCGCCAGGGCGCCGAGCACTACGAACAGGCGGTTGTTAGCCGACCAGTCGATGAGACGGCCGATCATCGCGCCGCCTCGCGGCTCAGCGTGCGAACAACTGGACCTTCCGCCGCTTGGTCGAAGCCGAAGACGACGCGGTCGCCCTTCTTGAGCCCGCGCGCGAGCGCCGGGCTCCCCAGCTTGAACGTCATCGTCATGGCGGGCCATTTGAGCGCGGGGACAGGGGCGTGACTGAGGGTAATCCGGTCGCCCGCGATGCTTTCGATCCGGCCGCTCGCGCGATAGGCGCCGTTGGATGTCGTTTCCGGTCGCGGAGTTGGGGCTGCCCCGCCGATCGGGCGCGCCTCGATTCCCGAGAGGCTGGCCTCGGAGTCGATCAGGAACTGGCCGGAAGCGACGATCTTCTCCCCCTCGGCGAGGCCGGCAAGGATTTCGGTCTGGCCTCCTGACTCGGCGCCGGTCTGCACCTCGGCGGGCCGATAGCGCCCTTGCGCCAGCGCCAGCATGACGAGCGAACGCTTGCCGGTCCGAATGACCGCCTCCGAGGGGACGAGCAGTGCCGGCCGCGCAGCGTCGCCGAGATCGACCGAGGCGAACATGCCAGGGCGCAGGCGCCCGGCTCGGTTGGAAAGTTCGATCCGCACGGTGAGCGTCCGGCTTTCGGCGGCGACGCTTGGGAGGATCGCGGCGATGCGGCCGGTAAAGCGCTCGCCCGGATAGGCGGCGAGGGTCGCGGTCGCGCTCTGGCCCGGGCGAAGCCTGCCGGCCATCGCCTCCGGCACCGCGGCATTGAGCCACACCGTACCGAGCCCATTCACCTCGGCGAGTGTCTGACCGCTCGCGACCGTCATCCCGGCCCGGACGCCGAGCGTCTTGATCGTGCCGCCGGTCGGCGCCGAGATCGTCACCACATTATGCGGTCGCCCGCTCCGCTCGACTGCGGCGACCGTTCCGGTGGGCATGCCCAGCAAGAGCAGGCGCTGACGGGCCGCGCGAGCGAGGCCCACATCACCGATCCGCCGGACGGCCAGATATTCCGCCTGTGCGCCTGCCCATTCCGGCACCAGTATGTCGGCGAGCGGGGCGCCTGCCCCGATCACATCGCCCGGCGCGCGCGCATAGACCCGTTGGACGAAGCCGCCAGTTCGCGCCTGGACGATGGCGATGTCGCGCTCGTTGAACTCGATCGTACCGGTCGCCGCGAGGCTCGATCCCAGCGTGCCCGTTCGCGCCTCCGCGATGCGCAGGCCAAGCGATTGCGTGCGGCTTGGGTCGATCGCCACGCCGGTCTCGCCGCTCGCCGCTTCGTCGGCATATTTGGGGACAAGCTCCATATCCATGAAAGGCGATTTGCCCGGCTTGTCGAAATGCTGGCTCGGGACCATCGGATCGTACCAGTAGAGGATCTTGCGTCCGCTTTGCGCTGTTGCTCCAGGCGGAGACTCATGGCGCCAATTCGCGAGGCCATAGCCGAGGCCACCCGCCGCGAGTGCGAGCGCCGCGGCGGCCATGCCCAGCTGCGCGCGCGAGCTTGTGTCGAATTTCATTGGCTGTTCCCCCCAAAGGTGAAGACGAGCCGCACAGCATCGCGCGCGACTTCGGCCTCCCTGTCGAGCAATTGCAGTTCGATGTCGGCAAGCATGGTCTGGGCCTCGATCACGTCGAGCAGCCCGGCGCGACCCGCCGCATAGCTGGCCGTCTCGAGCTCAGCGCGATTGCGCGCGAGCGGCAGCAGCGTGTCGCGTGCGCGCATCCATTGCTCATGGTGCATGTCATGGTCGGCAAGGCCGGCTTCGAGATCGGCGAGCAGCGACCGGCGCATGTCCTCCTGCTCAGCCATCGCCGCGGCGGCGTTCGCGGTACTGGCGGCGATCATCGGGTCCTGCCGCCGTTTGGCAAAAAGGGGCAGGCTGACGGTGACGCCGGCCGAGACCATGTCGCCGTAGCGGTCGGCCCGGCGCTGGTAGGCGACATCGAAACCCCAGTCGGGACGCTTGTCGGCCCGGGCGACGGCGACGTCTGCCTCGGCCTGGGCGACACGGGCACTGGCGGCGCCGAGATCGGGATGCGTTGCTAAGGCGGCTCGCAAGGTCGTTGCATCGACCGTGAGCGCTGGGACGTCGCCAACGGTTTCAGGCGCCGGCTCGCCGGTCCAGCGCGAAAGGAGCGCGCGCTGACGTCCCACTTCGGCGGCGAGCTCGCTCCGGCGGTCTTCCAGCACCGCGAGCGACTGCCGAACCTGCAGCGTCTGTGCGGGGCGGGCCGCGCCTGAGGCAACACCCGACTTTGCCGCGGAGGGAAGGGGGGCGAGCCGGGAAACTATGCCGTCGAGGGCGGCAAGACGACGCTCCGCATAGGCGAGATCGATCCAGGCCAGCGCCGTCGCCACCTTGACCCGCCTGCTCTCGGACAGAAAGGTTGCTTCCGCCGCCTGGACATCAGTCCGCGCTCTGCTTGAGCGCGCATGTCGCTTGGCGGCGTTGGGGACCTCCTGCGAGATCCCGACCCGCGCCATCGTCATGCTGTCTTCGACGAAGCTGCCCGCTGGCGGACCCGACACCGGGAAATTGTCGATTCCGAGTCCAAGCTTGGGATCAGGAAGCTGCCCCGCGGCGGGCAGCGCAGAACGACGCGCATCAGCCTCCAGCGCCTTGGCGCGAAGCGAGGGAGCCTGTGCCTCGGCTCGGGCGAGCGCCTCCTCGAAGCGAAGCTGCCCGGCGAGCGCGGGATTCGTGGTCAGAGCGAGCACGGGGACGGCCAAAATGAAGGTACGCATGGAGGACTCCCATTGCAGAGGTTCCCGGGCCATGAATGACAAATTATGAGTGCCAACGCGCGCCGACGCGGTATCTTCCGCGCCGGCGCGACGCGCCTGGCCTCATTGTTCTATCTTATCGGCCGGGATCCGTGGTTCAGCCGGCCGAAGACGACATGTGGCCACCATGCATGGATTTCATGCAATCGGCCGCGCTCGTCTTCATCATGTCGCAGGCGCAGTTCGCCATCTGCGCGCTGTCGGGCACCCACACGCGCTTCTGCGCCGGGCCGGTTGCTCGCGGCCCATATTGCGGCACCGACTTCCATTCCCAGTGCCCTTGCGGCGCCCTGTTCTGGTCGGCAGCCCATGCGGGCGCGGCGAGGCTGAAGACCGCCAGCAGGGCGGCCAAAATCGACTTCTTGATCATCACGAATATCCTTGACTGTATGGAGAGGCATCGCGGGCGTCTGGACGCGACAAGAAGCCGCGCGCCTGACGGGCGCGATTGTTCAATCAGCCAAGGAGGGTGGGGGGCTCCGGCTCGGGTGCGTACTCGTGCCCCTGCAGGACGCTGACGGTGGTCCAGAAAATAGCCTGGTTGTGAATCCATGGCGATGCGGGCGCGGGCACTGCATTACCCAGCACGATTGGCACAACGCATCCCATCGCCCCGATACAATCGAGCGTAAGCCCCTTACACGGTGTTCCTTTTGGCGCGGGCTGCTGCTTGGCCATCATTGCCATGCAATCGGCGTCCATCGCCATCGCTGTGGGCGCACGCGCCGCGACGGGCACGCCGTGCGCATAGGCCAGCTGCGCCCCGAAGAGGCCGAAGAGCGCTCCGACAAGGAGCAGAGAGGCGAGCAAGCGTTTCAAGACGTTTCTATCTATCGCAGCCTAATCTTTCCGACAATCGCCATCTATCCTTGATGGCGCGCAAATATTCGTGTGCCTGATGGACCGAATGCGACGACGACATAGGGGTCGCCGCGACGACCCGGCACCTCCATGCCCGGCGATCCCACCGGCATTCCGGCCACGGCTAGGCCAGTGACGCCCTTCGGGCGCTGGGCGAGCACCCGCTTCATGTCTGCGATGGGAACGTGACCTTCGAAGACCAGGCCGTCGATGACTGCGGTATGGCAGGAGGACAGCGAGGCCGGAACGCCGCGCGTGCCTTGGAAAGTGGCGCGAGACTGATCGTCTACCATCCTGATCTGCCGCCCGAACTGTGCGCGGACTTGTGCCGCCCATTGCTCGCAGCACCCACATCCCGGGTCGCGGTGAACCACGATCGGGCCCGCCGCATTTGCAGCGGTAGCCAAAAGCATCAATGCGGCTCCAAGCAGATGGCGCTTCAGCATGTTCGGTCCTCTTTCCTTCATCTGCCTATACGCGGTCGGGAGAAGAACCCCTCGAAATATGCCGCGCGTCAATTGAGGCGCGCAAGGATGACCTTCATCTGTTCGATCTCGCGGCGCTGAGAGTTTCGGATTTCGCCGCACAGGCGCTTGACCTCTGCATCCCGGAGATTCGCTTCGCGGCACATCAGGATGGCGCCTGAATGATGTGGGATCATCGAACGCAGGAAGGCGACGTCGTCGATTGTCGTTTGGGATCGGATCAGCGCGAATGACCCAAAGAAAACGGCCACCGATACGACGATGATCGCAAGATTGGCGGAGCGCGATGCAAACATGTGCTTCATCGCCAGAATCATCAGCACCACCATGGGTGCTACCATCATCAGCGTCATGTAGAGCATGTTGAGATTGTTGTAGAAGCTGTCGAGGCTGTCGATCATGACGAACATCACGAGGTACATGATGACGGCGCCGATCAAGGTCTGCAGGGCAAGACTCAAATAGCCGTTCATCTTGCTTCCTGCGTTCTGCGAATGGTCCATCTCACTCTCCTGTCGGTCCCGCCCGGATATCAGTCCGCCTCACGTCCTCGGTGAGCGCTCAGAACCAGATTCGGACGCCAGCGACAAAACTCGTCGTTGTCGGATCTTCCCCGTCGTCGCGCGCGTAACGGGCGGTCTGGCCGCTTTTCGCGTCGTAGGACACACCCACATAGGGTGCGAGCTTGCGCGTGATTTCATAGCGCAGCCGCAAGCCCAGCTCTGCATTGGAAAGACCGGCCCCGATGCGATTTTCCGGTACGTCTTGCGCAGCGAAGTTCAGTTCGACCCTAGGCTGCAAGACCAGGCGCTGGGTTAGGCGCTGATCATAATAGCCCTCGACGCGCCCGAGCAGGTCGCCCTTGTCCGAGAGGAAGACAGCGCCCTCGACCTCAAACCAATAAGGGGCAAGCCCTTCGAAGCCAAGCACGGCATAGGCGCGTGAGGGATTGGGCTTGAAGTCGTAGCGCACACCTGCCTGGAGATTGAAATAGGGTCCTATCGCGCGGCTGTAGAGCGCCTGGATCTCTGCGGCTTCTACGCCGTCGCGGAAAGCGCCTTCTCCTTCGGATTTAAGCGTCAGCCGGTTGATGTCGCCGCCGAACCAAGCCTCGCCGTCCCACCGATAGCCGTCACGGCCTTTGCGGGCCTGATATTCGGCAAGGTTGAACATCACCTGCGACAGCGTCTGGCCGCCTTCTTCTGCCATCATTTTCCGGCGCGCCAGCGCCATTTCGGCCGGGGGAAACTGGCGATCGGCATAATGGTCCATTGGTGGCCTTGGAGCCGGCGCGCTGCCGGCAGGCAGTGCCGTACCGGTCGGCTGCATGGTCGGCATCGCGCTCATGTCGTGGCCGGCATGCTCGTTTTGCATGTCCATGCCCGGCATGGCGTCATCAGCCATGGTCTTTGAGGGGTCTTCGGACATGCCCGGCATGTTGGAGTGATCCATGCCCTGCATATCATGACCCTGATGCGCTGCCGGTGGCTGGGCAGGCTTGGGAGGCTCGCGCCTCACCGGGCGCGCCGCAGGCGCTGGTCGACGGGGTGCCGGTTTTCTCACCTTGGGCTTGGGCTTTGCAGCCTGTGGCTGTGCCGTCGGCATCGACATCCCCGGCATGTTGTGCATCGAATGATCCTGCGCGAACGCGGGTGCTGTGAGGACCATGGCGGACGATGCGGCGAGGAGAGCAGCGAGCCGCGTCATGCTGCCTCTCCTTTGGGACGGACGCTGACGATCCGCATCATGCCGGCATGCATGTGATAAAGTAGGTGGCAGTGGAAGGCCCAGTCGCCGACGGCGTCTGCAGTGAAATCCCAGGTCACCTTCCCGCCCGGCTGAACGATCACGGTATGCTTGCGCGGCCCATGATCGCCATGGCCGGTCACCAGCTCGAAGAAATGGCCATGAATATGGATAGGATGTCCCATCATGCTATCGTTGATCAGGTTCACCCGCACACGCTCGCCCTCGATGAACGGAATGGGCTCATGCACGTCGGACATCTTCTCGCCATCGAAGGACCACATGAAGCGCTCCATGTTGCCGGTGAGATGGATGTCGATACTGCGAGACGGCGCGCGCACGTCGGGATTGCGGTCGAGCGCCATCAGGTCCTTGTAGACGAGGACCTTGTGACCGACATCCTCGAGACCCTGGCCGGGTTCGCCAGTCCGATCCATTGGCATCGGTGAGATCGTCTGGACACCGGGGCCGCGCTTGACCTGAGGTGCGTTGGAGAAGTCGCGCATGTTCATCGCGCCCATATCCGTCGATCCCATGTCATGGCCCGCCATGGGCTGACTGCCGGCCATCGCACCATGGCCCATCGCCGCGTGATCCATGCCGGTCACACTGCCTTGACCCATGGAGGAATGGTCCATCGCTCCCATCGTGTTATGATCCATGCCCGCCATCTGCGGCTTGGTGCTTTGGATGGCCGCTCCGGCAGCGACGCCCGAAGCAAGTCGCCCCGACGCATTTTTCTCCGCTGTCGGATCGACTCCGCGAGACGAGTTCATGCCACCCGACATGTCCATGCCTTCCATGCCCTGCATGCCGGACATATCCATCCCCATGTCCTTCATCGTCGTGATGGGACGCTTTCGAAGAGGTGGAACCGGCGCGGTCATGCCGGCCCGAGGTGCTAGGGTTGCCCGCGCCATACCGGAGCGGTCGATAGCCTCGCCGACGAGCGTGAAGGCCTTGTCTTCGGACGGCGTGACGATTGCATCATAGGTCTCTGCAACGCCGATCTGGAACTCGTCGACCTCGATCGGCATGACATTTTGGCCGTCAGCCTGGACGATGGTGAGGCGTAGCCCCGGAATGCGGACGTTGAACGTCGTCATCGCGGAGGCATTGATAAACCGCAGACGGACCCGCTGGCCTGGCGTGAAAAGCGCAGTCCAGTTGTCAAACGGCCCATGGCCATTGACGAGATAGGTATAAGCGGCGCCTGTGGCGTCGGAGACGTCGGTCGGATCCATCCGCATCGCTCCCCAATCGACCCTATCCTTGAGCCGTTGGTCTTTGCCTGCGAGCAGACCGGCAAGTGTCTGCCGCTGGAAATTGAAATGGCCTGGATCGACCTTCATGCGCCGAAAGATCGCCTCTGGCGAAAGCTGGCTATGGTCGGACAGAACGATGACATGCTCGCGGTCGGACTGGACGGGGTCGGCGCCTGCAGGATCGATCACGATCGGGCCGTAATGTCCAAGCTGCTCCTGGAGGCCGGAATGGCTGTGGTACCAATAGGTGCCGTTCTGACGGACGGGAAACTCGTAGAGATAGCTCGATCGCGGCTTAATTCCCGGAAACGACACGCCAGGAACGCCGTCATGTTGGGGTGGCACGAGAAGGCCATGCCAGTGAATCGAGCTGTCTTCGTCGAGATCGTTGATCACGTTGAGCCGCACTGTCTGGCCTTCACGAAGGCGGATCAGCGGGGCCGGCACGGTGCCGTTGATGCCGATCGCGGCTGACCGGCGCCCATCGATCGTCATCGTTTGTCGTGCGATCTTCAGCGTTATATCGGTGCCCGATACGGTTGGAATCGGCACGGTGAGCCCCTCGGAAACCGGTTGGGCCCATGCCGGCAGCCAGGCCGCTAGCGCGGCCGTCCCGCCTGCAAACCCGGCGCCTCGCAAAAAGCTCCGCCGGTCGAGGGTTGAAAGGTCCATTGCGCTTTATCCCTGTCCTGAACTCTCAGGGGTTACGCAGGGTCGGCATCAAACCCTCAAAATTTCTGCCAGTTTTGCACGGGCGCGATAGAGCCTGGTTTCCACCGCCTTCTCGCTGATGTCGAGTACGCCCGCACTTTCAACTTGGCTCATGCCTTCGATCGTTCGCAGGACGAGCACATCCCTGAGGCTTGCAGGCAGCATAGCAATCGCGGCCATGGCCCGTTCAAGTTCGCGGCGATCGTCGAGCCGGACGTCGGCCGAGATCCCGGGATCGGCGACGTCGATCGCCTCCTCGAGGGGCCGTGCAAAGGTAAAGAGACGGCGGACGGCGCGGCGGCGAGCCCAGTCGCGCGCTTTGTTGATTGCGATCCGCGAGATCCAGAGCCGAAACGGCCGTTCGCCGTCATAGCTGCGCAGCGCGGCGAAGGCCGCGATGAAGCTCTGCTGGGTAAGGTCTAGAGCGGCATCCGCGTCTCCGGTATGACCGCGCAGCAGGCGAAAGATGCTCTCCCGGTGGCGCCGCATCAACTCGCTATAGGCCGGCTGTCGCCCACCCAGCGCAAGCGCAGCGAGCTCGCCGTCCGAGCAGGCGGCGAGATCAAGGCTCACGGTTCCTTGGCCGTGAGCGCCTTTACGACGGCCGCATCAAATTTGGCGGCTTGGTCGGGTTTCAGGACCGCTCGCATGGCGAAGATGTGCTCGAGCGTTTCCTTCTGAAGCTGACCCATCGCCTGATGCGACCGATCGACTGCTGCGCCCACCGCGGGACCATAGCCATGTTCGGCCTGGATGGCGTCGGCGAGCCGCGCATTGTCCGCCCGCAGTTCGAGCTCCAGCGCCTGTTTGCGGACTGCGAAACGGCGTTCGATTTCGTCCATGCGCGCTTGTTGCGCACTATCGAGGTCGAGCTCGTGGTGGAGCAGTGCATGCAGTTCAGTTTCGACCGGGGTTGGCGGCACGATGAACGCCCGACCAAGGAAGGCGCCGACAATCGCGGCCAGGAAGGCGATCACAGCAATCAGCAGGAGGCGACGGCGATCGGTCATTCGCTCGTCCCGAGCAGCGTCGAGGGCGCCAGGGCCGGCGGCGCGCCGAAAGGCGCGATCGATGCCATCCGAGTCTCGCGCGCCGGTATGACGGAGCCCAGAAGTCCGACGGAAAGGGCCACACCGGCGGCGATCCCGAAGACGGCTCCCGACAAAGGCGCGCCATGCCGGCGCTGGTAGGCAAGCGCGTCGATCACAGCGCCGTCGATCGTCTCCAAACGCGGATCGACCGGAAGCTCTCTTAAGCAGCTCAGTGCTGTATCAACGTCCATCATCTCGCTACTCCCACCCCTGCGACTGGATTTACGCATCGTAGCGAAAAATCCCTCATCGCCAATCGAGCGGGCATCGATGAGGGGTCGGCACCTGATCTGCGTAATGCTCATCGAACGCGAAGGAGATGTTCGATGAAGACCAAGACCCTACTCGCCGCCGCGCTCGCGGCCCTTTCACTCGGTGTGTCGGCGCCGGCACTGGCGCATCCCAAGCTCGTGAGCTCATCGCCTGCCGCGACCGCGACCGTGGCCGCGACAAACCGGCTCACCTTGACGTTCAGCGAGCGTTTGATGCCGCAATTGTCCGGCATCGACCTTGCGATGACTGGCATGCCCGGAATGGCCAATCATGCCCCGATGAAGATTGGCGGTGTGCAGACCACCGTTGGGGAAGATGGCAAGACGCTGATCGCAGCTTTGCCGCGTCCGCTCGCCGCCGGCACTTACAAGCTGGATTGGCACGTCGTCTCGGTCGACACCCACCGCATCGCTGGTAGCCTGACCTTCACGGTTCGTTAAATGGCGGACTGGCCGCTCATTGCGATCCGTTGGGCGCTCTATGCGGATCTCGGGCTGCTGTTCGGATTGCTCCTCTTCACGCTCTACGCCCTGGCTGGCGAAGAGCGTGAAAGGTTGCTGCGCCTCCGCGGGTGGACGATGGCGCTGGCGGTGCTGGGCGTGCTGCTGAGCGCTTATGGTTTCCTGCAGTCCGCTGCTGCCATGCTTGGGACAGGTATCGAGGGTGTCGATCGTGTCAGCGCGCTGATGCTGCTCACGGAGACAAGTGTTGGATGGGCGCTGCTCGCGCGCCTAGCGGTCCTGACCATCTTAGGCATTGCTGCCTTGACCCCTGTCTTGCGCCGGATGGCTGGGCTCGTGCTCCTGACCTTTCTTGCCGCCACAGCTGTCGCGAGCCTCGCCTGGTCAGGCCACGGTGCTGCCACCGAGGGACCAGCGGGGATGGTCCATTTGGTCAGCGACATTATTCATCTGCTGGCTGCTGCAGCCTGGATCGGCGCCTTGGGCGCCTTCGTCCTTATCGTATCGCGGCGGCCTCAAACACCCGAAACCCTCAACGCGGCGCATCGCGCGCTCGCCAGCTTTGCGACAGTCGGAGCGATCATTGTGGGCTTGATCGTAGCGACCGGGCTGGTGAACAGCTATCTTCTGGTCGGCCCACGAAATGTGTTGAGGCTTGCAGAGAGCGACTACGGCCTCCTCCTCCTCATCAAGCTCACCTTGTTTGCCATCATGCTAGGGTTGGCGGCGGGCAATCGGTTTCGGCTAACACCCGCGCTTGGTAAAGCGATTGGTAGAGATGGCACCGCAGCGGCCGTGGCGCGCTTGAAACGCAGTCTGTGGATCGAAACCTGCGCCGGCATCCTGATCCTCGGACTGGTTGCCTGGCTAGGAACGCTGCCGCCGCCAGCTTCAGGAGGATCGTAGAAACGGGTCTTGACCCTGACATAATGTCAGACCCTATATCGGCATGCGTCGGAAAGGAGACGGTTTATGACCGATTTGAAGAACGCGGCGCATGGAGGTCAAGGTTGTTGTGGAGGCCATGCGCGTCACGCGCACGGCGAAGGCATGAAGACAGAGGTCAAGGATCCGGTCTGCGGGATGACCGTCGATCCGGCAAAGACGCCGCACCACGCTGTCCACCAACACCACGATTATCATTTCTGTAGTGCCGGTTGCCTCGCAAAATTCGAGGCGGATCCGGCGCACTATCTCGCTGCCGAACCGCCCGCGCCAGTCGAGGCCGCCCCGGGAACGATCTGGACCTGCCCGATGCATCCGGAGATCCGGCAGGATCATCCGGGCGCCTGTCCGATCTGCGGCATGGCGCTCGAGCCGGAGATCGCCACCGCCGAGGCCGGGCCGAGTGCCGAACTTGTCGATATGACACGCCGCTTCTGGATCGGCTTGGCGCTTACGATCCCGGTACTCGTGCTCGAGATGGGCGGCCATCTCTTTCCGGCCCTCCATCACCTCGTCTCCGAACGCGCCTCCACGTGGATTCAGCTCCTTTTGGCGACGCCCGTCGTGCTGTGGGGCGGTTGGCCCTTCTTCGAGCGCGGCTGGATGTCGCTCAAGACGCGTCATCTCAACATGTTCACCTTGATCGCGATGGGAACGGGCGTCGCCTGGGCCTACAGCCTGGTGGCGACGCTCGCGCCCGGCATCTTCCCGGCCGCCTTCCGCGAGAACGGCACGGTCGCGGTCTACTTTGAGGCCGCCGCCGTCATCACGGTGCTGGTACTGCTCGGCCAGGTCCTCGAACTCAGGGCGCGTGAGCGCACCTCCGGCGCCATCAAGGCGCTGCTCAATCTCGCGCCCAAGACCGCTCGGCGGCTCGCAGCGGACGGGCATGAGGAAGAAGTTTCCCTTGACCTGATTGCCGTCGGTGACCGGCTGCGCGTGCGGCCGGGCGAGAAGGTCCCGGTCGACGGCGTGATCGAGGAGGGTCGTTCGGCCATCGACGAGTCCATGGTGACGGGTGAATCCATGCCCGTCGCCAAGGAGGTGGACGCCGCCGTTATTGGCGGCACGCTCAACCAGAGCGGCGCTCTCGTGATCCGCGCCGAACGAATCGGCCGCGACACCATGCTCGCGCGGATAGTCCAGATGGTCGCGGAAGCGCAGCGCTCGCGTGCGCCGATCCAGCGGCTAGCCGACCAGGTCGCAGGGTGGTTCGTACCGGCGGTGCTTGGCGTCGCGGTGCTGGCTTTTGTCGCGTGGGGCGTCTGGGGACCCGAGCCGCGGCTCGCCCATGGGCTGATCGCCGCAGTCGCAGTGCTCATCATCGCCTGCCCGTGTGCGCTTGGACTTGCGACGCCGATGTCGATCATGGTTGGCGTTGGGCGGGGTGCTGGACTTGGTGTGCTGATCAAGAACGCCGAGGCGCTGGAACGCCTTGAGAAGGTCGAGACGCTGATCGTCGACAAGACCGGAACGCTGACGGAAGGAAAGCCGTCGGTCACCCGGATCGTTACCGCGGAAGGCGTCGAGGAGGGAGAAGTGTTGCGCCTGGCGGCGGCGGTCGAGCGCGCCTCGGAGCATCCGCTGGCGCTGGCGGTGGTAGCGGCGGCGACGGGGCGAGGGATCAGCATTCCAGCGGTCTCGGATTTCGACGCACCGACCGGCAGAGGCGCGATTGGAACGGTCGACAACCGGCGCGTGACGCTCGGCAACGCGCGTATCATGCGCGAAAGCGGCATTGATCTGGCCGCGATGGAAGCGGCGGCCGACGAGCTACGCCGCGACGGCGCCACCGCCATCTTCGTGGGCTTCGACGATCGCGTCGCGGGCGTGCTCGCAATCGCTGATCCGATCAAGGCGACGACACCCGAAGCGCTTGCAGGGCTGCGTGCGGCCGGGATCAAGGTGGTCATGCTGACAGGCGACAACCGCACGACCGCCGAAGCCGTCGCGCGCAAGCTCGGCATCGACGCGGTCGAGGCTGAAGTGCTGCCCGACCAGAAGAGCGCGGTGATCGAACGGCTCAAGCGCAAAGGTCAGATCGTCGCGATGGCGGGGGACGGCGTCAATGATGCCCCGGCACTCGCCGCCGCCGATGTCGGCATCGCCATGGGTTCGGGGACCGACGTCGCGATCGAGAGTGCTGGCGTGACGCTCTTGAAGGGTGATCTCACCGGCATCGTGCGGGCGCGAAGGCTGAGCGAAGCGACTATGTCCAACATTCGCCAAAATCTGTTTTTCGCCTTCATCTACAACGCGGCTGGCGTGCCGGTCGCAGCGGGCGTGCTCTATCCCGTCTTCGGAATTTTGCTCTCGCCGATCATCGCAGCCGCCGCCATGGCCTTGTCATCGGTCAGCGTGGTCGGCAATGCGCTTCGCCTCAATAGGGTGAAACTATGAACATCGGCCAAGCCTCGGAGGCGAGCGGCGTCTCTCAGCGCATGATCCGTCACTATGAAAAGATTGGCCTGATTCCGCCGCCTTCCCGTCGCGACAGCGGGTATCGCGACTACGCGCCGGACGACGTGCATCGGCTCTCCTTCATCTCTCATGCGCGTGACCTGGGTTTCCCGATCAACGAGATCGAGGAACTTTTGTCCTTGTGGTCGGACAGGAGCGGGGCCAGCGCCGATGTGAAGGCGTTGGCTCTAGCCCGCGCCGAAGAACTTGGACGAAAGGCCCGCGCGCTTGAGGCGATGCGTGCTTCGCTCCTCGACCTAGCGTCACGATGTCGGGGTGATAGCCGGCCCGAATGCCCGATCATCGACAGGCTACAAGCCGTCTAGGAGTGGCCAAGCACCAAGACCCTCACCCGGTCAAGGCAAGCTCGCCTTGCACGGGCAGATTCGGCTTGGAGCTGATTCCCGGCACTAGACGCAGAGCTTCGCCGACAAGCGTATAGACAGCGTGGCGTTGCGCGCCGCGGTTTCGATGGTCGACGCGGTAGCCTTGGTAATGCCGGCGCAGCAGACCGGCGTTCACAAGTTCGGAGACGGCGCGGCTGAGATTGCTCTTCCCGGCTGTACGGACACGCGCGCGCATCTCCTCCGCGATCACGCCGCGCCTTTTCTCCGCATCGCCGGGGAGCAGTCCGTTTCTGGCGAGGTCGCTCTCGACCCGCTCGGCCAGCGTGATGCTGCGCGGACCACGCTGGGCCATCGGCGTCAATGCGTCGCATAGCCAATCGCGCAGGGAAACGAGCCCATCGTTCCGCCTGACCCAGGGACCGGCGCTGCCATCTGGCCCCGCCACCTGGGCGATCAGGTTGAGCAGCATGAAGGCATAACGGGGCCGGCTCGATACGGTCGCCAGCGTCTCGAGCACGGCCGCGACATCACAGCCAATGGAGGGTTCAAGAGGCTTGCCTGCATGAAACATAACATGATGGAATCAAGCACAAAGCAGGATCAATGTGAATCCCAAATCGGCGGCCGCAGACGGGTTGTCAGCTATGACACTTTGCCGGCGGGTAAAGTGTCATAGGCGATCCATCTAATCGCAGATTGTTGCGAATCATTCTCAACTTATCCTGATAATCATGGCGCTCGCCGCTTAGGTCTGGACGAGGAGTCATCTCGCGGACGAGCTTCGACCGTCTATGGCGAACGGGATAAAAGACTGCGGCCGCCTCGATGATCTCACGCGCTTCGCGACCGAATGTGCGCGTGCTGAAAATCTCGGCGAACTGCATGGAACGATCGACGCGGCCGCGCGGGAATTCGGCTTCCGCTGGTTCACGCTGCTTCATAACGTCGATCTTCGGCGCGGAGGCGAGCAGGCTCTATTCCTCACGACCTATCCCTCGGCCTGGCTCGAGGAAGTGCTCGAAGAGCGCCATTATCTCGAAGATCCCATCCATGCGGCCTGCGCACGCACCCCGTCAGGGCTCGCCTGGGACCGGATTGGCGATGTGCTGGAGCTCACGCCGCGGCAGCGAAGCATCCTCGAACGCGCCAGGGACCATGACCTTGCGTCCGGCTACAGCTTGCCGATCCGGACCCCGGGCGAGCCCGAGGCGATCTTTACCGCCGCCCGATCGCGCGACGAGCCGCTCAGCGCAGAGGAGATACTGACCGCGCGTCTGCTCGGCTCGGTCGCTTATGATCGTGCCCGCGAGCTGCTAGGCGAGGCCGCGAAGACATTGACCTGCGTCCCGCTCAGCCCACGACAGGTCGAATGCATCGCACTCGTCGCGCAAGGCAAAAGCGACTGGGAGATCGGCCAAATCCTCGGTCTCAGCCGCGACACCGTGCACGAATATGTTGAATCGGCCCGCAGGCGTTATGGCGTGCGACGACGCACGCAGCTGGTGCTGCGCGCGGTTCGCGATGGTCATCTCAACATGGAAGCGCTGCTCTGATCTCGCCGGCCATGTGATGATCGGGCTTGGGCAAATTCAGGATTTTTGCGCTGTCGCTGGCGCGATCAAGGACGCCGCAGCCTTGTCGGACCTGATGGCCGAAATCACGAAGGCCATGGGCTTTCGGCACTATGCCCTGGTCCATCATGTCGACCTGAAGCCTGCGGTTCGCTCGGTCCACATCGTCGACTATCCGCAAGACTGGGTGGAGCGCTTCCAGGCGAGACGTCTCTATGCGAGCGACCCGATCCACCGCGCCAGCCATCGCACCAATGTGGGCTTTGCCTGGTCGGCGGTTCAGTCGATCATCTCTCTGACGGCCGCCGATCGCTCGATCCTGGCAGAAGCATACGAGGCCGGGCTGGGCGACGGCTTCACCGTTCCGGCCCACATACCCGGCGAGCTCAATGGATCCTGTTCCTTCGCGATGGCGGCGGGCGAGATGCTCGACCATCGGCAATTGCCGTTCGTGCAGCTCGTCGGCAGCTTCGCGTTCGAAGCGGCACGCAAGATTTCCCGGATCCACGCGCCACAATCCGAATGCCCGAGCCTGACCGAAAGGCAGGCCGAATGCGTGGCGCTGGTCGCGCGGGGCAAGACCGATTGGGAGATCAGCCAGATCCTCGGCATCGGCCAGGAAACGGTGATCCAGCATGTGAAGGATGCGCGCGACCGCTATGGCGTCACCAAGCGCACCCTCCTTGCCATTCGCGCCTTGTTCGACGGGCAAATCAGCTTCGCCGATGTGTTCGGCCGATGATCTCCCCAGAACTGGGGATAACGCAAGAAAGCCGCCTCTGATCGACTGACAGGCCTCACCAAAAGGAGGCTGTCATGCACATCGGGACCGGCTTTTCGCAAGCCATGGAACACCGCCTGTTTCGCTCCATGTTCGAGGAGCGCAAGCGGGTCTTCGTCGATCTTCTTCGCTGGGACGTTCCGGTCATCGCCGGTCGCTACGAAATCGATCAGTTCGACAATGATCGCGCCGTCTACATCGTTGTCACCGGGGACGACGGGGAACACCGTGCATCCGCACGGCTTCTGCCGACGACGCACGAGCATATTCTCGGCACGATCTTCCCGGATCTTTGCGAGGAAGCGCCGCCACGCGGTGGTGCGATCCTGGAAATCACCCGCTTTTGCCTTGCGCGAAAATTGCGCGCCTGGGAGCGTCTCGAGGTGCGCAATCAGCTGGTCACCGCGCTTGTCGAATATGCCCTCGCCAACCAGATCCACAGCTTCACCGGCGTCGCTGAGTGGCCGTGGTTCCAGCAGATCCTGAGTTTCGGCTGGACTTGCCGACCATTGGGTCTTCCCACGTCCGAGCAAGGGCGAAGCCTCGTCGCCTTGCAAATCGATGTGGACGGCCGAACGCGCGAGCAGTTGCGCGAGAGCGGCATTTTCCGCCCTGTCGGCCTTGCCGATCTTCCAGCAGCAGCGTGAGGAGAGCTATCATGGCCACGATCGCAAGGCGCGGCATCTCGGCCGCGACCAAAGCCGACGAAAAGCTGCGACAGCACGGTTTCTGCATCCTGCGGGATGTCGAGTCTCGATCGCGCATCGAAGAGATCGATCGATCCCTCCATCCGCGTTTTGCCGCCACGCCTTTCTGCCAGGGCGGATTCTACGGCCCACGGACAAAACGCTTCGGTGGCCTGTTGAAGCGCGCCCCGGTGGTGGAAAGCCTTGTCCAAAACCCTGCCGTCATGCGCCTCGTCCACGCTATCCTCGAGCCTTGGTGCGACACCGTCCAGCTCAACCTCACGCAAGCGCTCGAGCTGCATCCGGGCGCGCCAGCGCAATTTCCGCACCGGGACCAGGACATGTGGCGCGGTCCGACCGGGGAGCTCGAATATCTCGTCAACGTGATGTGGCCGATTTCGCCGTTCACGGCCGAAAATGGGGCCACGCTGGTCTGGCCGGGGAGCCACAATGGCGGGCAGGGTGACGACGGCGCGGAGCCGGTCGCTATCGAAGCCAATCCTGGATCGGCGATCATATTTCTGGGATCGACCCTTCATGGCGCCGGCTCGAATCATTCAAACGCGGTGCGCCGAGGCATCATCGTCAGCTACTGCCTCGGCTGGCTGAAGCCCTATGAAAACCAGTGGCTGACCTATCCGCCTGAGGTGGCCAGCGCATTTGCCCCCGAGCTTGCCGCGCTGGTCGGCTACCAGCAGCACCGCCCCAATCTCGGCAACTATGACGGGCAGTGCCCGTCCATCCTGCTCGGCGACGATCCGCCGGACCATCTCGCCGCAATCGATGCTCTCCGACCCGACCAGGAAGGCGCTCTGTCCGAATTCCTGCGACAGCAAACCGATCAACTCCCCCCGGCTGGGGGGATTGCCGAAATCGAGCGCGGTCGGAACAAAAGAGAGGTGAAATCCAACGGATAGCTGACGGCATTTCCCGACGCGGGAGCTGTCTCTCGCGGGGGAAGACCCGATGCAACGTGCGATATTCGGCATGGCGATGCTCGCCCTCGCCACAGCCCTTCCAAGCGCACCGGCAGCGGCGAATGACCTGGGCTGCCAGGTTCTCCTCTGTCTCTCCAATCCCGGTGGCGCGACCCAATACGCACAATGCGTGTCGCCGATGACCAAGCTTTGGCAACGCTTGGCCACCGGCGGCGCCTTTCCCGGCTGTAGCGGCGGCGGCGTCGCCCGCACGAAGGTCTACGATCGCGATTCCACAGTTCGCCGGCGGGTGGTCATCACGTTCAACGACGGCCGCAGCCAGACCTTCTCGCTGGCCGGCATCGAGCGCCTGGACGGCGGCGGCCAATGATCCTCGATCTCGCCACCCTTCTTTCGCTTGCAGGAGCTTGCGCGCCGACGGTGGCGCCTGAGACGCTCATTTCGATCGTCCACACGGAGAGCCGGTTCAACAGTCTCGCCATCGGGGTCAATAGTCCCGGCGTGCGCGCGCCAAAGCCCGCGACCAAGGCGCAGGCAATCGCTGCGGCGCGTAGCCTGATTGGTCGAGGCTACAACATCGATCTCGGCCTGGGGCAGATCAACAGCGCCAATCTCGGCTGGCTGGGGCTTTCGGTAGAAAATGCGTTCGAGCCCTGCTCCAATCTGGCCGCCGCCGCGCGTGTCCTCGCGACCAACTACCAGGCGGTCGCGCGCCTTGCCCCGAGCCGGGATCATGCGATCGCGACCGCCCTGTCGATGTACAATACCGGCGACCGGCAGCGCGGCTTTCGCAATGGCTATGTCGCCAGGGTCTATGCCAGCGCGTCGGCCGTCATTCCGCTGATCCGTGGCACGGCGCCGGTGGCTGCCGCACCAGCGATTCCTCAATCTCTGCCCACCTTCGCTCCGCCACCCGACACCCCTGTTTCGCCACCGGCCGCAGCTGGGTGGAATACAGCGGCGAGGGCGAGCCAGGCCTCGCTCATGGTGTTCGGCGACGGGGCCGCATCTCAGAAAGGACAGCATCCATGACAGCAATCACCGCCCACCCGGGCGGACGGCCCCAATGGGCGCGACTTCTGCTGCGCGTCATCGGCGTGATGGCATTGGCGCTGCTTGTCTCGATGCTGCTGAGCGATCCTGCACACGCGCAAGGTGCCGACGGCATCACGTCCATGGCGGAGAACATCAAGACCTGGCTCACCGGGACCTTCGCCAAGACCATCGCGGTGATCGCGGTCGTGATCGTTGGGTTCATGTTTTTCACCGGGCGCGCCAGCCTCGGCCTTCTGGTGACGGTCATCGTTGGCATCTTCATCGTCTTCAGTGCGCAGTGGATCGTCGACACCATCACAGGTGGTGCGTGAAGGAGAGCGCCGCCCTGGACGAGCGGCTGCGCGAGGAGACGCTGTTCCTGGCGGTCACGCGGCCGACGATGTGGCTCGGCGTGCCGCTCGAAGCCTCGTTGCCGATCGCGCTTGCCGCCTGTCTCACTTTGATCGTCAGCGGCAACCCGCTCTATGCCGGCGCCATCGGAGGCGCCTGTCTTGCCGTGGCGCGGCTCATCGTGCGGCACGATGCCAATGCCTTCCGGCTGCTGTGGCTGTGGACCATGACCAAGGCGCGCAGCCGGAACCGCGCCTGGTGGGGCGGCAGTTCCTATTCGCCGCTCCCGGTTGCCGGGCTGAAACGCAAGGGCTTTGCGCGTGGCTAGCGCGGCTGCCCAGCTTCCGCCGCGCAAGACGCCGTGGCGCATATTGCGGCAAGAGGCCGAGCCGGGTCGCTATCTGCCCTACGTGCGCCACGTGACATCGGAGGTGATCGCGCTCGATAGCGGCGACCTCATGATGATGTTCCGCCTTGAAGGGCTTGCGTTCGAGACCGCGGATCCGATCCACCTCAATGACTGGCACGAGAAGCTCAACGGCACCTGGCGCAACATTGCCGACGATCGGCTCGCGCTCTGGACGCACATCGTTCGCCGCCCGGTCGATGACTATCCCGAAGGCCAATTCCGCTCGGACTTCGCGGCCGATCTGGACGAAAAATATCGCGCGCGGGTGACTGCCAAGCGCATGTTCGTCAACGAGCATTATCTGACGCTGATCATGCGGCCGGCGGTCGGCTCGGCCGATCGGACCGGGCTTCTCCTCAAGCGCATCGCCAAGGCCAGGGCGGCCGATGAGGAAGTCGACCCCGACGAGTTGGCCCGCTTCGAGGAGAAGGCGCGCGATATCGAAAAGCTGCTTCGGCGGTGCAGCCCCGCGCGGCTCGCTCTTTATGAGCAGAATGGCCTCCTATTCTCCAGGCCGCTCGAAGTGCTCGAGCAAGTCATGATGGGCGCAAAGGCCAAGGTCCCGCTGGTCCGAGGCCATCTTGGATCAGCCCTCTACGGCGAGCGGGTGATCTTCGGACGCGAGACGGTCGAGATCCGCGCCCATGATGCGAGCCGCTGGTTGGGCATTTTCGGCATCCGGGAATATCCCGCGCTCACCCGTCCCGGTCAGATGAACGCTCTGCTCGGCCAGGATTTCGCGTTCGTCGTCTCGCAGTCCTTCACCTTCATGGGGAAGGCGCGCGCAGCCGAAAGGCTGCGCCGGCGACAGAACCAGATGGCTTCGACCGAGGACGCGGCAGCAAGCCAGGCGCTCGACCTCGAAGACGCCGCCGACGATCTTCAAAGCAATCGGTTCGTCCTTGGCGAACATCATTTCTCGCTTGGGGTGTTTGCCGAAAGCCAGAGGCGACTCGCCGATAATCTGTCGGCCGCGCGGGCGGCGCTCGCGGACGCTGGTTTGGTATCAGCGAGGGAAGGGCCGGCGCTCGAAGCAGCCTTCTGGGCTCAGCTTCCCGGTAACTTCGCGTGGCGGGCGCGGCCGGCGGCAATCACATCGCGGAATTTCGCCGCATTGGCACCTTTTCATACCTACCCCGCAGGCCGGCCGAGCGGAAATCATTGGGGTCCGGCGATCGCGCTGATGAAAACGGCCGCGCAATCGCCCTACTATTTCAACTTCCATGTCGGGGATCTCGGCCACACGCTCATCATCGGTCCCTCGGGCGCGGGCAAAACGGTCGTTCAGAACTTCCTGATGGCGCAGCTCGAGAAGACGGGCGCGCAGCAGATCTTCATCGACAAGGATCGCGGCGCCGAGATCTACGTGCGGTCTGCTGGCGGGATCTATCTGACGCTGAAGAACGGGGAGCCAACCGGCTTCGCGCCGCTGCGGGCGCTCGAATATGGGCCGCGCAACCTCGTCTTTCTCGGTCGTCTGATCCGGCAGCTGGTGACGCCGCCCGGCGGCACGCTGGGCGTCACCCAGGAGCGCATGATCGACGAAGGCTTGGCGTCGCTCGGGCGGCTCGCACCGGAGAACCGATCCATTCTGGCCCTGCGCCAGCTGCTCGGCCAGCGCGATCCGGAAGGCATCGGCGCTCGGCTTGAGAAATGGTCGCGAGGCGGATCGCTGGGTTGGGTGTTCGACAACGAGATCGATGCTTTGTCGCTCGATGCGCCGTTCCTCGGCTTCGACATGACCGACTTCCTCGACAATCCGGAAGTTCGCACGCCGATCATGATGTACATGTTCCATCGCATCGACGGCCTTCTGGATGGCCGACGACTGGTGATCGACATCGATGAGTTCTGGAAGGCGCTGGGTGATGACGCTTTCCGCGCCTTTGCCCAGGATGGCCTGAAGACCTACCGCAAGCAGAACGCCTTCCTGGTTTTCGGCACGCAGAGCCCGGCCGATGCGCTGCGCTCGGATATCTCGCACAGTATCATGGAGCAGGTCGCGACCAAGATCCTGCTGCCCAACCCCTATGGGCGTGAAACGGATTATATCGACGGGCTGGGCCTGACCCAGGCGGAATTCAAGCTCGTCCGTCACGACCTGAACCCGGAATCTCGCCGCTTCCTCATCAAGCAGGGTCATGACTCGATCGTGGTGGAACTGGACCTGGGCGGCCTCTCCGACGAGCTCGCGGTGCTCTCGGGCACCACGGAAACCGTGACGCTCCTCGATGCCATTCGCGCTGATGTCGGCGACGACCCGGCGAAATGGTTGCCTCTTTTTCACCAGCAGCGTCGGTCTGCATCGATCAGGAAAGGATGAGCTATGGGTAAGGGTATATACGCAGCACTTGGCGCCATCGCCCTTGGAATGGCGGGGCCTGCAGTCGCGCAAGGTATCCCCGTCTACGACAGCTCCGGCTATCTGCAGGCGCTGGCCACGGTGAAGAACACCCTGTCGATGATCGATCAGGGGAAGGAGCAGATCGCCGAGGCGAAGCAGCTCTATGGCAGCTTCAACCAGGTCACTGACGTCAACGGTATTGCCTCGTCGCTTTCCACGGACGCCATGCGCCATCTACTGCCGCGGGAGGCCCGTGACATCAGCCGGCTGATGTCGTCGGACAATGCCAGCCTGGGCTCGCTCGGGAGCTCCGCGACCCGTATCCGGGACGCCAACCGTATCGCTTTGCCGGAATTGCGGCCAGGTGCGTCGGCGTATGAGCGCGCTTCCCGCGACAACCTCTTGCGGAACGGCGACCTCGCAGCGCGCGATGCCGCGATCGCGGAGGCGGCCTATGGCGTGTCGGCTCAGCGCACCGCCGGGCTCGAAGAACTGAGAACCTCGCTGGATACGGCTTCGGACGCCAAGCAGGTCATGGATATCCAGGCGAGGGTAGGGGTCGAAAATGCCCATATCCAGAACGATGCTCTGCAATTGCAGGCGCTGCGGATGCGGCAAGAGTCGCAACGTCGGCTTCAGATTCAACGTGACGACGAACAGGACCTGGCCGACCTGACGACAAGTTTGGGTGGCGAGTGATGCTCCGCACGATTGTCGCGAGCGCTATTTTGGCGTCCGCATTAGTGGGCTGCAAACAGCCGACCGGGAAGGATGAGTATCGCCGTGATACTAACCTGAGGAACGAAACCCTCCGGAACTGCGCGAACGGCACCCATCTGAGCTCCCGAGAGTGCACAAATGCGCAAGATGTAAAAGATCTTGATGACCTCAAACGGTCTCTTTGACGTCTGGCGAATTCTCGATGGCTTCTACTCTCTTCAATGATTTCTATCTGCAGGTCGACAATCAGCTCGACCTGTTCCTGAACGAGCGTCTCCAAAATGTCGTTGAGGTTGTTCGCGGCCCACTTGCGGTCGGACTGGTCATCTACATTGCCCTGTTCGGCTACATGGTGATGCGGGGTATCATCAGCGAACCTTGGGGCGAGCTTTTCTATCGGATGGTGAAGCTCTGTCTGCTGTATGTTGCTGCGACGACGGTCGCCTATTCCGATTGGATCACGACACCGCTCTTCCATGGGATGCCGGATGCTCTTTCTCAAGCGCTTTCCGGTAGAACGATCACAAGCGTGGGCGCTGCGTTCGACGACTATTTCAATCAAGCGGATAGTATAGTTCTCGTAAGCGTGGCCTGAAGGCCGCAGCTACGCGGCCTGTGCGATCTGCTGCTGATGG
>ERZ778022.1859-NODE-1859-length-24990-cov-6.576860_pt1 | contig 24990 bp, 21 predicted proteins | sample MGYA00375752_ERZ778022 | MGnify/ENA primary metagenome ERZ778022 (study PRJEB29350, sample SAMN05389826) | bioreactor metagenome | isolation source: Thiocyanate bioreactor | place: South Africa: University of Cape Town | collected 2014-04-04 ...
GGTCGCAGCGCCCGGGTCTGCCCGATCGCCGCGGGCAGCAGCGTCGAGACGCCGAGGTCGGGGCTCAGACCGATGTTCGCGTACCGGCTGACGAACTTGGCGCGGGGCCCCGCGACGATGTAGTCGGCCGTGAGCATGAGGCCCAGGCCGCCCCCGGCAACGGCGCCCTGCACCGCGGCGACGACGGGCTTGTCGGCTTCGACGAACGTGCGGATGCCGTCGTGGATGATGCCCGCCATCTCCGTCACATCGGCGCCCGAGGCCCCCGAGGTCGACATCTCGATAACGTCGCCGCCCGCGCAGAAGGCCGGGCCCGCGGCATCCATCAGCACCGCCCCGACGGTGTCGTCGGACGTGATCTCGTGGGCGATATCGCGCCAGCGGCGTCCCATCTCGAACCCCATCGCGTTGAGCGAGGCGGGGCGGTTGAACGTGAGGCGCGCGAGCGCGCCCTCGCGGGTGTACAGAATCGAGTCGGTCATGGGCGGGTCTCCTTCGTCGGGCGTACTGTATTCAGTCCGGTCGGGGCGGCCACGCTGCCACGCCCGCGGGGTTCCGCTGCCGCCCTGCCTGCAGCGCGTCGCGCAGACTGAGGACGATACGCGGCGGCGGGCCGACCGGCCGGGCTCACTTCGGCGCCATACGGATCGCGCCGTCGAGGCGGATGGTCTCGCCGTTGAGGTAGCCGTTGCGGACGATCTCGAGCGCGAGCGAGGCGTACTCGTCAGGCCGCCCGAGCCGCTGCGGGTAGGGCACCTGCTGGCCGAGGCTCTGCTGGGCCGCTTCGGGCAGGCCCGCGAGCATCGGGGTCTCCATGATGCCGGGGGCGATCGTGCAGACGCGGATGCCGTAGCGGGCGAGCTCGCGCGCGATCGGCAGGGTCATGGCGTGCACGCCGCCCTTGGACGCGGAGTAGGCGGGCTGGCCGATCTGCCCGTCGAAGGCCGCGACGCTGGCGGTGCTGACGATCACGCCGCGGTCGCCGTCGTCGGTCGGCTCGTTCTGGGCGATGACGGCGGATGCCTGGGAGATGACGTTGAACGTGCCGACGAGGTTGATGCGGATGATGCGCTCGAAGGCGTCCAGATCAGCCGGGTTGCCGTCGCGGTCGAGCACCTTGGCGGGCGGGGCGATGCCCGCGCAGTTGACGACGACGCGGAGCGGTGCGGTCGCCTGAGCGGATGCCACGGCCGCGGCCACCTGCTCGGCGCTGGTGACGTCGGCAGGGGCGAACGTGCCGCCGAGCTCCGCCGCGATCTCGGCACCGGCCGAGTTCGGCAGGTCGATGATCGTGACCTGCGCACCGGCTGCGGCGAGCCGTCGTGCGGTCGCGAGCCCGAGTCCGCTGGCTCCGCCCGTGATGAGCGCGCCCTGTCCCGTGATCTGCATGAGTTCTCCTTCGAACGGCGGATGCGACTGAGTCTCAGCATACGTGGTTCCGAGTCTCCCCACTGGCGGGATCACCGCCGGAGGGGGATGCTGAGCACATGGAACTCCGTCGGAAACGAGCCTACGACAGCGCCTCCGCCGAGGACGGGTTCCGGGTGCTCGTCGACCGGCTGTGGCCGCGGGGCGTCTCGAAGGAGCGCGCCGCGATAGATCTGTGGGCCAAGGATGTCGCCCCCAGCACCGCGCTGCGGCACGACTGGCATGCCGCTCCGGACGCCGATTTCGAGGTCAACGCCGAGCGCTACCGTGCACAGCTGGCAGGCGAGAGCGCGCCGGCGCTGCAGGCCCTGGTCGGCGAACTCCGCGGCCGGCCCGTCGTCACGCTCGTGTACGCGGTGGCGAACACCGAGCACAACCACGCCGTCGTGCTCGAGGGCGTCCTGAGGCCGCTGCTGAACTGACCGCTACGCTGGCGACGTGCCCCTGCGTGCCGCCACAGAGCTCGATACCGCTGCGCTGACAGCATCCGTGCCCCTCGCCGAGGCGCGGGCGATCGCGCGCGAGGCGGACGCCGCCGGTCCGGCGAGCGCGCGCCGGCCTCGCGCGGCCATCCTGCTGCTGATCGTGGCGATGTTCGGGCTGACGCTGACGCTCTTCGCCCCGATGTCGGTGCGGATGCTGTCCGGCCGGCCTGATGCCGCCGACATCGCGTTCGCGGTGATCGGAATCCTGATCCCGCTCGGCATGCTCGCCGTGCCGGTGTGGATCGCCGCACGCTGGCTGGCCGAGGACCGGCGGCGGGTGCGCCTGCGCGGCTTCGCGGCGGCGAACGGCTGGACCTACCGCCTCTGGGCGCCGTCCGGCGGCGCGGTGGGAGCGGCGTTCGAGGCCGGCGGCGACGAGAACCTCTTCGACGTGCTGCGCACCGCCGATCAGGGCGCCGAGTTCGGCCGCTACAAGTCGGTGACGGGCACCGGGCGCAGCCGAACGGTCAAGACCACGGAGTACGTGACCTTCTCGGTCCCGGCCGAGCTGCCGCACATCGTGCTCGACAGCCGCGCCAACGACGGTCCGTTCGGGCGCAGCAACCTGGTGCTGGATCCGGTGCGCGATCAGCGCCTCAAGCTCGAGGGCGACTTCGACCGCTCGTTCCGGATGTACTGCCCGACCGGCTACGAGGCGGATGCCCTGTACCTGCTGCCTCCCGACATCATGCAGTCGCTGCTGACGCATGCCCGTGCGCTGGACGTGGAGCTGATGGGGTCGACCGTGCGGCTCTACGCCCCGCAGGGCATCATCACGACCGACGGCGACAGCTGGCGGAGGCTGCTCGACACGGTCGACTCGATCCGCGACATGGCGCGCCAGTGGGCGCAGTGGCGCGATGACAGGCTCATGCCGGAGAATGCGGTCGGATCGTTCCCCGGCGCACGCCCGCTCGGCGTCGCCCGTCAGGGGCGCCGGCTGCGCAATCGCTTCCCCTGGTTCGCGTTCGTCTTCGGGCTCGTCGGACTCGTCGTCTGGCTGATCTCGGTCATCAGCGAGGACTCCGAGGGCATCGCCGGCTGGCTGGGCAGCTGAGCGCCCGGGGCGCTGACGGGTGAGGATGGATGCATGTCCATTCCCGCAGCGCCCGTCGACGTCCCCGACCGCGTGCGCGATCTGGCCGGTGGCGCCGGGCTCGAACCGGTGTGGGCGAACGACATCGGCGGTCTGACCTTCCGCGCGAGCCCTGCCGCGGGGCATCCGTTCTACATCAAGTGGGGCCCGCGCAACGACGAGTGGAACCTGCGCGACGAGGCCGAGAGGATGCGCTGGGCCGCGCGCTGGATCCGGGTGCCAGAGGTCATCGACCAGGGTCAGGATGCCACCCACGAGTGGCTGGTCACCAGAGCGATCGATGGCGACAGCGCCGTGCACGCGCGCTGGGTGGCGCGCCCCGAGATCGCGGTGCGCGCGGTCGGCGAGGGCCTGCGGGCACTGCACGATGCGCTGCCCGTCGACGACTGCCCGTGGGACTGGGCGGTCGAGAGCCGCATCGCGAACGCCGAGCGCCGAGGCATCCGCGTCGCCGAGCGCTTCCATGACGCCCCGCCGATCGACCGCCTCGTGGTCTGCCACGCGGATGCCTGCTGTCCGAACACCCTGATCGGCGACGACGGCCGCTGGCTTGCGCACGTCGACCTCGGCCTGCTCGGCGTGGGCGACCGCTGGGGCGACATCGCGGTGGCGTCGATGAGCACCGAGTGGAACTACGGGCCGGACTGGGAGGACGTGCTCATCGAGGCGTACGGCATCGCACCCGACCGCGAGAGGCTGGCGTACTACCGGGAGCTGTGGAACGCGACCTGACCCCGGCGGGTTCAGGATGCCGGGTGCGGTGGACGCCGCAGCACCCAGTCCATCGTGCCTCGCGCGGTCTCGCGGAGCGTGCGGTCGTGCCGCCACTCCCGCCGGGTCAGGGCACCGTGCGGCGGCAGGTAGCGGCGAGAAGGTCAGCGGTCTCCGGCGTGAGATGCGCGGCCCCGCGAGGGAGGGAGTGCCGTTCGAATACTGAGGGGAGCACGGGGCGAACGCCGCCCCGTGCTCCCCTCATCAATCAGATCATGGCGGAGGCTGCCGCGAAGCCCGCAAAAGCCACGCCCACCAGCACCACTCCCGCCACCGCTAGCGCCATGACCAGCAACGGCTTGAACCTTGTCGCCTTACGCAGCGACAAGGCGCCGAACACCGTGGCGACGAGTAGTGCGAGAATCCCCCAGGCGGTGATGAGAGCGGTGGCGGCGCTCACGCCGATGGCGAGGAGGGCGACGACAGTCCGCGTCGCAGGACGTTCGGCGCTGAGCGCCTGGGTGGACGCGCTCATCACAGGTTCCCGACCGAGTGTGAGACTACGCCCTTGTTCGTCCCCACCTGCTGCTGACGCTTGTGAAGCTGGATAGCGTTGTCTTTGAAGAACGCGGAAAGCTGGTAGTTGTAGCGAATCTCCTGCCGGTAGTTCCCGATGGCGATACCGAACATGTAGAAGTCCAACTTGTTCACCTTGGAGTAGGTGCGGGTGGTTGCAGCGGCAGCCGTCCTCAATGCGGCCGGCGTGGTGACGACCACAGGCTCCTCCGTGACGCGAACCTCATAGGCGTCGGGGTCGGACAGCAGCCGCACGAAGTCGGCCTGGTCTGCGGGGGAGAGCTTGTCGAATTTCACCCGCTCGGCCGTGGGGAGAGTGTCCCTAATCTGCGAAACAGCAGTGACGTCTGGAGTCGGCGGCATGGCGGCTACAGCTGCGGCTGGCGTGCCGACGGCAACGACCATTGCGAGTGCGCCAGCAGCGAGCGCGGACAGCGGTGTGGATACTTCATTGGGGTGACCCTCCGGTGGTCGACGTAATGAGTTTCTGAAAGAAGCCCCATTGAACCTATCGGACTCGACCAGCGTCCCCTGTACCAAGGACGTCATCAGCGTCCGCTGCAGGCCCCCCGATTCCGAGCACGGCGATCGACGAATATCGCAGGTACGAATGTCGCAACATGCCAGTAAGTCGACCGCCGACGGAGCCCTGTCAGCTCCAGACGAACCGGAAGACGCCGGATGCCACTGCTGCGGCGATCGCGATCACCATGATGGCCGACCCGCCCAGCACCGCGACGGCGTCGCGCGGATGCAGCCGCGAGGGCCGCGACCAGGTGCGCGGAACACCGGAGCCGAACCCGCGCGCCTCCATGGCCATCGCCAGCTTGGTGCCGCGACGCACGGCGAAGACGAGCAGCACGAACGCCATCGAGAAGAAGCGGCGCAGCGCACCGTGATCGCCGACACCGCGCGCCCGGCGTGCCAGCGCCATCGTGCGCCAGTCGTCGAGGAACAGCCCCAGCATCCGCGTGCCGGCGAGCACGCCCAGCACGAAGCGGCTCGGCAGGTGAGCGACTTGGGCGAGCGCGTCACCGAGCTCGGTGGGGTCGGTGCGTCCGAAGAGAAGGATGGTCGGCAGGCCCAGCGCGATCACGCGCAGCGTGACGGCGACGGCCAGTTCGATCGATCCCTCGCTGATCGCGGCGACCCCTAACCGCCAGAACACGTGCCCCTCCGGTTCGGCGTACAGCAGCATGCTCAGCCCCGCGATCGGCGAGAACAGCGCGATGGGCAGCAGCCGGCGCAGCACCGTGCGCACTGCAAGGCCGGTGAGGGGAAGACACAGCAGCTGCAGCGCGATCGCGACCAGGGCGCTGACCGGATCGATCGATGCGAACAGCGGGACCGAGAGCAGCAGCGCCAGCACGAGCTTGGTCACCGGGTTGACGCCGTCGAGCCAGGCGGCGCGCGTCGTGCCGGCGAGAGCGGATGCCCGGGTCTGCGCCCTCACGACGGTCACCTCGCCCCTCCGGATGCCGCGGCGCCGACGGCGAGCTCCACCCGATGCCCGCCGAGATGGCGCACGACTGAGTCGTCGTGACTCACCGCGACCACCGTGCGGCCCGCGGCGATCTCCTCCTGCAGCAGCTCGACGATGCCGATCCACCCGCGTCGATCCTGCCCGAAGGTCGGTTCGTCGAGCACGATCACCTGCGGGGCGGAGGCGAGCACGGTGGCCACCGACAGCCGCCGTTTCTGCCCGCCGCTGAGCGTGAACGGGTTGGCGAGCGCCAGCGGCGCCAGCTGGAGCCGCTCCAGCAGGTCGTCGGCGATGGCGGTGGCCTCGGCATCCGACTTCTTCAGCGCTCGCGGTCCGACCGCGAGCTCGTCGCGCAGCGTGCGGGCGAGGAACTGGTGCTCGGGTTCCTGGAACACCGTGCCGATCCGGGCGAGCAGCTCGCGCGAGGTCCAGCGCGACGGGCGCCGGCCGGAGCGCCCGGCCAGATCGGATGCCGCGGTCACCGCGCCCTCGAGCTCGGGCAGCAGGCCCGCGAGCGTGAGCGCCAGGGTGGACTTGCCCGCCCCGTTCGGCCCGGTGATGACCGTGGCCGCGCCGCGCGGCACGCGCAGGTCGACTCCGGCCTGCACGGCCGTGCGCCCGTCGCGCGCCACTGCGAGCGAGACGGTCTCGAGCACGGCATCCGCTCCGCTGCCGACGGGTTCCAGAACCGGCAGGGGGATGCCGCGATCGGGCACCCACACGCCGGCATCCGCCAGCGTCTCGCCGTAGCGTCCGAAGACCTCCGCCGGCGTCCCGTCCGCGAGCAGACCGCCGTCGGCGGCCAGCACGATCACGCGGGTCAGCAGATCCGCCCAGATCTCGGTGCGGTGCTCGACGACGACGAGCGTGGCCCCAGTGGCATCCAGGACCCTGCCGACGCTCTCGCGCACCTCCCGCACGCCCTCGGGGTCGAGGTTGGCGGTCGGCTCGTCCAGCAGCAGCAGACCGGGGCGCATGGCCAGGACGCCGGCCAGCGCGAGCCGCTGCTTCTGCCCGCCGGAGAGCATCTTGGTCGGCCGATCCAGCGGAACATCGAGACCGACCGCCTCGAGCGCCTCCGCCACCCGCCCGGGGATCTGCTCGGCGGGGACGGCGAGGTTCTCGCATCCGAAGGCGACGTCGTCGCCGACCTTGGAGAGCACGACACCGGCATCCGGGTCCTGCAGCACGAGTCCGATCGCGCCCCGGCGGGCCTCGGGCGCCGCCCCGTCGACGAGCAGCGAACCGGTGCGCTCACCCTCCTCGGCATCGCCGAGCACGCCGGCGAGACCGGCGAGCAGCGTCGACTTGCCGGCGCCGGAGGCACCGAGCAGCAGCACGCGCTCGCCGGGCTCGATCGTGAAGGTCGCGTCGCTGACCGCGGGAAGGCGCCGGCCCGCGTAGCGCCAGCCCCATCCGTTCGCGGTGACGCGAGCCGGAGCCGTCACGCTCAGACCTCCTGGCGCGCTTCCCGGCCGGCGGCGAATCGGCTCAGCGCGCCGGTCGCGGCGAGCGCGCGGACGAGCAGCCAGCCGACCAGGCCGGCCAGCAGCGCGCCCGAGACCGCCAGGGTGCCGAGGTAGATCGCGTTGAACTCGAAGGACTTCAGGAAGTTCGGCGAGGAGCCGTAGAACATCTCGAAGATCCAGGCCGCCGCGCCCGCGCCGACCCCGGCGAGCATCGCCACGGGCAGCGTGAACCGGCGGTAGAGGAACAGGGCGAAGATCAGCTCCGCGCCCAGGCCCTGCACGATGCCGGAGAGCACGGTGGAGACGCCCCACACGTTGCCGATCAGCATCGAGATGATCGCGGCGACCACCTCGACGACCAGCGCGGCGCCGGGCTTGCGGATCACGAGACCGCCGATCACGCCGCCGATCAGCCAGATGCCGACGGCGATGCCGCCGAGGCCAGGGGTGACGGCGTCGGCGGCGCCGAACCAGGCGCCTCCGACGATGTTCCAGCCCCAGAAGATCAGGCCGGTCGCGACGCCGAGAACGGCGGCCACGACGATGTCGACGACGCGCCAGCGCGGCTGCGCGACAGCGGTGACGCCCTGTGCGGCGGATGCGGACATGGATGCACTCATCTGAACTCCTCCCTGCGCCGGCATGATCCGGATCAGGTTCGACGGTCGAAGCGCGGGTCGCTTCCTCTCAGCCCGGCACGCCGGACTCCCGTGGTTGTGCCCTCGATTCTAGTCGGTTCGTTCACGGGGATGGTTGGTAGCGTGTATTGGGTGACTGTCTCCCCCGAGTCCACGCGCCCTGCCACGCGCCGTTCGCTGCGCGAGAAGTCGCGCGCGCACACCGGGCCCGCCTCCGAGCCGACCGCCGCGTCCGCCGACACGACGCCCGCCGGGACCGCGATCATCACGACCACCCCGTTCAGCGGCGATACTGGCGCTGTGGATGCCATCGATGGGACGCCCACGCCGGAGCAGGGCGCTCCGGGACTGGCGGATGCCGCACCCGACGCTGTCGCCGAGCCGACCGCGCTCGCGGACGAGCCCTCCGACCTGCTCGATGACCCGACCGCTCCCGTGCGCGTGATCCCCGATGCCGGTGCGGCGCGAGCAGCCGCATCCCCGTCCGGCGATGGCCTCCCGCCTGCGGAAGCACTCGCCGACCCCCGGCTGCTGGGCGCCGAGGACGCCGTCGCGGTTCCGCCCGTCGACGACTCCGCCTCCCCCGCGATCGGCGACCTGTTCGGCGTGCCCGTGCAGCCGGATGCCCCGGCGCTGTTCGATGAGCCTGCTCCCGTGACCGCTGAGGAGCCCTCCCCCCTCTTCCTGAGCGACATCGAGAACGCGCTGGCCGCGGAAGCCGAGACCACAGAGGTCTCCGAGCCCGAGGTCGAGGCGCAGCCCGCCCAGGTGACGGCGTGGGCCGATGACCGGCATCCGATCACGGCGCTGACCTGGGTCGATCCGCTGAAGGTCGGCGCGACGCCGTCCGCCCAGCCGGAGACCGCTCCGGCGCTGTTCGCCGGGGCTCGTCTCGCGCCCACGGGGCGACGGCTGCGGCTGGTCCTCCCCCTCGGGATCATCGGCGCCCTGTGCGCGAGCTACGTCGGCGGCACGCTCCTCGCCCCGCTGGACAACGTCGCACCGGCGGTGCAGAACGCGCCGGTCGAGATCGCCGCGGCACCGGCCGCGACCGTGACCTGGCCGGCCACGGGGAGCGCCGCGGTGGCGGTGCTGGGAATGAACCCGGTGGCGTCCACCACCGACCGGGACCAGATCGCGAGCCTCAGCAAGGTCGCCTCGGTGATGATGGTGCTCGACAAGCTGCCCCTGAAGGTGGGCGAGCAGGGACCCAGCTACGCGTTCACCAAGGCGGACCAGCGCGACTTCCTGGACTACCGCCGTTCGAACCAGTCCTCGCTCGATGTGCCCGTCGGCGGCAGCCTGACCGAGTACCAGATTCTCCAGGGCGTGCTGCTGGGGTCGGCGAACAATTACATCGACCGGCTCGCCAGGGAGATCTGGGGCTCGGAGGCCGCCTTCGCCGACGCCTCGGCGAAGTGGCTGCGCGACAACGGCATCGAAGGCATCACGCTGGAGAATCCCTCCGGGTTCAGCAAGTCGAACGTCGCGACGCCCGAGGCGATGCTGCGCCTCAGCGAGCTGGCGATGCGCAACCCGGTCTTCGCGGAGATCGTCGCCACCCGCACCGCCGAGATCCCGGGCGTGGGCACCGTGACCAACACCAACAAGATGCTCGACGATCCGGGCGTGATCGGCATCAAGACCGGAACGCTCGATCACTGGAACCTGCTGACGGCCAAGGAGGTGAAGGTCGGCGACACGACCGTGCGCCTGTTCACCTCGGTGCTCGGGCAGGACAGCAGCAAGGATCGGCTCGCCGTGACCCGGGAACTGCTGGCCGGCATGGAGAAGTCGCTCGCCGATCAGCCGGTGTCGGTGCCGAAGGGCACCGTCGTCGGGAAGGTCACGACCGAATGGGGCGGCGAGGTGAACCTCGTCACGGACTCCGACGTGCGCGTGGTGCTGTGGAACGGTGCGACCGCCACCGCGACCTCGGATCTCGCACTCGGATCGAAGACCACGGCCGGGGCGAAGGCCGGCACGCTGAGCGCAAAGGGCCCGGTGAACACGGCGGAGACCACGGTGTCGCTCGCCAAGGAGGTCACCGCCCCGAGCATCTGGTGGAGGCTGACGCACCCGCTCGAGCTGTTCGGCATCGACAAGCAGTAGGGCGTCGGCATCCCGCATCCAGGTATCAGGTTCGGTCGTTTCCGGGTCGGTTCAGACCGCAGAAGCTGATACCTGAACGAGGAGATCGTCTGCCGCCCCGCAACGCGAACGCCCGCCCCTCGGGTGAGGGGCGGGCGTTCGCGTCTGCCGTCAGGCCGGTCGGTCAGGTCCGGTCGGAGTCGGATGCCGTGGACTCGGCCTCGCGCACTGCTTCAGCCAGCTGCGGGGCGTCCGCCGCCTCGGCGATCGCCTCCTGTGCAGCATCCTCGGCGTCGCCCGTCATGACCACCGGAGTGCTGCCGGTGAGGGCTTCCTCGGCGTCGATGTCGGATGCCGCCTGCTCGAACTGCGACTGGTACAGGCGCCAGTAGGCGCCCTGCGTGGCGATCAGCTCGTCGTGGGTGCCCTGCTCGACGATGTCGCCGTGCTCCATCACGAGGATGAGGTCGGCGTCGCGGATCGTCGAGAGACGGTGCGCGATCACGAACGAGGTGCGCCCCTGACGCAGCGCCGCCATCGCGTGCTGCAGCAGCAGCTCGGTACGGGTGTCGACCGCACTGGTGGCCTCGTCGAGGATCAGGATCGACGGCTGGGCGACGAACGCGCGGGCGATCGTGATCAGCTGGCGCTCACCCGCCGAGACGTTCGACGCGTCCTCGTCGAGCACGGTGTCGTAGCCGTCCGGCAGCGAGTGCACGAACCGGTCGACGTAGGTCGCCGCGGCAGAGGCGATGATCTCGTCGTCGGTCGCGGACTCGTTGCCGTACCGGATGTTCTCGCGGATCGTGCCGCCGAACAGCCACGGGTCCTGCAGCACCATGCCCGTGCGACGACGCAGGTCGTCGCGGGCCATCTCGGCGATGTTCTGCCCGTCGAGCAGGATGCGACCGGAGTTCAGCTCGTAGAACCGCATGATCAGGTTGACCAGCGTCGTCTTGCCTGCACCGGTCGGGCCGACGATCGCGACCGTCTGACCCGGCTCCACCCGGAACGACAGGTCGGTGATCAGCGGACGGTCCTCGCTGTACGAGAAGGCCACGTGGTCGAACTCGATCACGCCGCGGCCGCCCTCGACGGTCGGGGCGTCCTCGTCGTCGGGCTCCTGCTCCTCGGCATCCAGGAAGTCGAAGACGCGCTCGGCCGACGCCGTACCGGACTGCACCACGGCCGCCATGCCGCCCAGCTCGCTGAGCGGCTGGCTGAACTGCTGCGAGTACTGGATGAACGCCTGCACGTCGCCGAGTCGCAGACCGCCGTTGGCGACCATCAGACCACCGAGCACCGCGATGCCGACGTACTGCAGGTTTCCGACGAACGTCATGGCGGGCATGATCACGCCCGACAGGAACTGCGCTTTGAAGCTCGCCTGGAACAGCTCCTCGTTCTCGACCTGGAAGCTGTCGAGGGCGTCCTGCTCGCGACCGAACACCTTGACGAGGGCGTGACCCGAGAAGGCCTCCTCGACGCGGGCGTTCAGGCGGCCGACCTTGCGCCACTGGATGCCGAAGGCCTTCTGCGACCGCGGGCCGATGACGCCGAAGATGACAGCCATCAGAGGCAGCGACACCAGCGCGACCAGCGCGAGCTGCCACGAGATCGAGAACATCATGACCAGCACGCCCACCACCGTGAGCAACGAGGTCAGCGCCCCGGACAGCGACTGCTGCATCGTCTGCGTGATGTTGTCGATGTCGTTGGTGACCCGCGAGATCAGCTCACCGCGCTGCACCTTGTCGAAGTACGACAGGGGCAGGCGGTTGATCTTCGCCTCGACGTCCTCGCGGAGCCTCCACATGGTGCGCACCATGATCACGTTGATCACGTAGCCCTGCAGCCAGCTCAGCAGCGCCGAGACGATGTAGATCGCCATGACCGCGATGATGATCCAGCGCAGCGACTCGAAGTTCACGCCGTCGCCGACCTTGAACGGAGCCATCGCCGCGATCATGTCGGCGAAGGTGTCCTGCTTCGCCTGGCGCAGCACCTCGACGACCTGGTCCTGGGTGGTGCCCTTCGGGAAGGCCGTCTTGCCCTCGCCGAGCGTCATGGAGATGAAGCCCTCGTAGACGATGTTCGTCGCCTCACCGAGGATCTTGGGCGCGGCGACGGAGAGCACCACGCCGATGGCGCCGAACAGCGACACCAGCGCGAACCACCAGGCCGAGGGCTTGAGCAGCCCGATCATGCGCTTGAAGCTCGGACCGAAGTGATCGGCCTTGCCCGGCGCGGGTCCGTCGAACATGCTGCCGCCGTGCTGACGGGCCTTCTCGGCCTGCTCGGCCTCTTCGCGCTCGGCCTCGGTCATCTCGATGACGGGCGCGGATGCCGCACGTGCGGCGACCATGCGCTCGCGGCGGCTCATCTTCCTGTCCTCCCCGCTCATGCGTCCACCCCCAGCTGAGAGACGACGATCTCCTTGTAGGTCTCGTTGTCGGCGAGCAGCTCGTCGTGCGTGCCCACTCCGACGACCTTGCCGTCCTCGAGCACGACGATGCGGTCGGCATCCGTGATCGTCGACACGCGCTGCGCGACGACGATCTTGGTCACGTCCGGCAGCTCGCGCCACAGCGCCTGCCGCAGGCGGGCATCCGTGGTCAGGTCGAGCGCCGAGAACGAGTCGTCGAAGACGAGGATCCGGGGCTGGTGCACGATGGCACGGGCGATCGCGAGTCTCTGACGCTGACCGCCCGACACGTTCGTACCGCCCTGGGAGATGTGCGAGTCCAGCCCGTCGGGCATCTCCTCGACGAAGTCACGCCCCTGCGCGATCTCGAGCGCCTTCCAGAGCTCCTCGTCGGTGGCGTCCTCGCGGCCGTAGCGGAGGTTGGACGCGACCGTGCCGGTGAACAGGAACGGGCGCTGCGGCACCAGGCCGATGCTCTTCCACAGCGAGTCGAGATCGGCCTCGCGCACATCGACGCCGCCCACGCTCACGGCGCCGCCGGTCACGTCGAACAGGCGGGGGATGAGGGAGACGAGCGTGGTCTTGCCGGATCCGGTGGAGCCGATGATCGCGACGGTCTCACCCGGCTCCGCGCGGAAGCTGATGCCGCTGAGCACCGGCGACTCCGCGCCGGGGTAGGTGAACTCGACGTCGTCGAAGGCGACCGCTCCGGGAGCGGGGAACTCCTTCACGCCGTCGGCCGGGCGGCTCATCGACGCCTCGGCGTCGAGCACCTCGCCGACGCGCTCGGCGGAGACCGCAGCGCGCGGGATCATCATGGCCATGAAGCTGGACATGATGATGCCCATCATGATCTGGCCGATGTACTGCATGAAGGCGAAGATCGTGCCGACCTCGGCGTGGCCGGCGTTGATCTCCACGCCGCCGAACCAGATCACCGCGACGATCGTCACGTTGAGCACCAGCATGAACAGCGGGAACATCAGCACGAACAGCGAGCCGATGTTGCGTCCGAGCACCATCAGGTCGGTGTTGACCTCGCGGAAGCGCCGCTCCTCGATGCGCTCGCGCACGAACGCGCGCACGACGCGGACGCCGGTCAGCTGCTCGCGCATGATGCTGTTGACGTTGTCGATCTTGCGCTGGTTGGCGCGGAACAGCGGCACCATGCGGCCGATGATCAGCACGGCGATGACGAGCAGCAGCGGCACCGAGACGGCGATCAGCCAGCTGAGGCCGATGTCGGTCTGGATGGCGTAGATGATGCCGCCGATGGCGAGCAGCGGGGCGGTGACGAACATCGTCGCGCCCATCATCGCCAGCATCTGCACCTGCTGCACGTCGTTGGTGTTGCGCGTGATCAGCGAACCGGCGCCGAACTGCGAGACCTCGCGCTCGGAGAAGCCGCTCACCCGCGCGAACACGTCGGCGCGGATGTCACGGCCGGCCGCCATCGCCATGCGGGCGGCGAAGAAGGTCGCGAGGACCGAGGCGACGATCTGGCCGAGCGAGACCAGCAGCATGAAGCCGCCGCGGGCCCAGATGTAGCCGATGTCGGCCTTGGCCACGCCCTTGTTGATGATGTCGGCGTTGATCTGCGGCAGGTTGAGGGATGCCATCACGCTGGCGAACTGCAGCACCACGACGAGGAGCAGCAGCCACCAGTATCTGGAGAGGTAGCGAACGAGGAGTTTTCCCAGCACAGGCGGACTTCCTTTTGGGATCGGGGCCCGGAGAGGGCCACATGACAGAGTGCCACGAACCGCGGACATTCGTATCCCCCTCAGGGATGACCTTCGCTGAGGGCGAAACGGGCCGCGGGACCGCTCCCACAGGGCCCGTTTTCCTGGATCCGATCGAGAAATCGGTCAGGGTGCCGCGAATAGACTCGCAGGCATGCGAACCGGTTCTGCTGTCCTGCTGGTCTGCGATTATTCGCTGAAGTACCTGGGCGGCGCGCAGACCGCGTTCGTGCGGCAGGCCGAGGCCCTGGCGAGCGAGGGAGTGCCCGTCGTGGTGCTGGCCCCGGACGCCGACGCGCTGACCGCCGACGGCGTCGTGACAGTCGCGCCGCCCCGCCGCGGGACGATCCCCGTGCTGGATCTGCCGCTGCTCGGTCGCGCCGGCGACCTGGAGCCGCTGGTGGCCGCGACCGTGCGCCGGCACGACGTGAGCGCGATCGTCGTGCACTCGGAGTTCGCCCTGGCATCCGCCGCCCTCGCCGTCGGGAAGCGGCTCGGCATCCCCGTGCTGCACACGGTGCACACCTTCTTCTGGCGCGCGCCGGCCGCGCTCGCGCCGTTCGCACCGCTGGTCTCACGCGTGCACAGCGCGCTGACCGGCATCCGCGACGGCGACCGCTACTCCGGCAGCCATCCGCTGAACAACGCCCTGCGCACCATGACGCTGCGCATCGCTCAGCGCGCCGACATCGTGCTCTCCCCCTCGCGTCACCAGGCCGAGGCGCTGCGGCAGGCGGGCGCCGGGCGCGTGGAGGCGTTCTCGAACGTGGCGCAGCCGCTGCAGGCGACCGATCCCGCGAAGGGCGGTCCGCTGCGCCTGCTGTGGGTGGCCCGCTTCGCGCCGGAGAAGCGCGTCGAGGTCGCGCTCGACGCCATGCGCGCCGTCGTCGCGCGGGTGGGTTCGGATCGTGTGCACCTCGACGTCGCGGGCGGCACGCACCGGCCGGTAGCCGGCGTGACGTTCCACGGCCCGGTTCCCGGCGAGCGCGTCGCGGCGCTGATGGATGCCGCGGATGCCGCGCTCATCACCTCGCTCGGCTTCGACAACCAACCGATGGTGGCGCTGGAGGCCTTCGCGCACGGGCGCCCCGTGATCGTGAGCGACCCGGTGCTGGCGACGGAGTTCGGCGACGCCGCACTGGGAACGTCGACCCCGGATGCCGCAGGACTGGCCGAGCTGATCCTGCACCTCGAGGCCGATCGCTCACTGCTGGACGCCCCGCGCGCCGGCGCCCTCGCCTACGCGGGCGACCGGGTCGCCGCGGCGCACGTGGCCAGGCTGAAGGAGCTCATCGCGTCCGTGGAGACCTGAGAGCCACCCGACTCCCTGAAGCCCGGAGTTCGCGGGTCGGGTCCAACCGCCCTTCGCGGGTCCCATAACGCTGCCTCCCCGGCGCGGAGAGCACCATTCGGGCCCCGCGAAGCAAGATGGGCGCACCCGACCTGCCGAAACCCGGAGCTCGCGGGTCCCATAAGGCTGCCTCCCGCGCGCCGAGTCCACCATTCGGGCCCCCCCGAAGCGAGTGGGGAAAGCCTCGCGGGCCGACCGCAGACCGCTCAGTCGAACAGCGGCACGTCCGGGACGAACTCGCGCGCTCGTGCGCCGGGATCGGCCGGCAGATCGGCGATCGTGGCCGGGTTCCACTTCGGGTCGCGATCCTTGTCGATCAACTGGGCGCGGATGCCCTCGACCATGTCGGGCTGCGTGCCGAACCACATGATGCGGCGGTACTCGCCCTCCAGCGCCTCGCGCACGCTGTGCATCCGCCGCGCCTCCCGCACGGCGTCCAGCGTCACGGCCAGCCCGGTCGGGGCGAGCTCCTCCAGCACGGCCAGCGCCGCGGCGGCATCCGGCTCCTCGGATGCCCGCAGGCGCGAGACGATCTCGCCGACCGTGTCCGCCGAGAACGCCTCATCGATCCAGGCGCGTGCGGCGAGCGCCGGCGACGGCTCGGGCGTCTCGTCGAACAGCAGCACCAGCTCGTTCGGAGTGCCGGGGTCGGCCCGCCATGCCAGCGCCTCGCGCAGCGCGTCGAGGCGCTCGGACGGGACGAAGTGGTCGGCGAAGCCGAGCTGCACGGCATCCGCTCCGGTCATGCTCTGCCCGGTCAGGCCGAAGTACTCCCCCAGCCTGCCCGGCGCACGCCCCAGAAGCCAGGTGCCGCCGACGTCGGGGGTGAAGCCGATGCGCGTCTCGGGCATCGCGAGCTTGGAGCGCTCGGTGACGATCCGCACCGCCGCGTGGCCGGCCAGGCCGATGCCGCCGCCCATCGTGATGCCGTCGGCGAAGGCGACGACGGGCTTCGGGTACTCCGCGATGAGCGCGTTCATCGCGTACTCCGCCCGGAAGAACTCGGCGATGTCGCCCGGATGCCCGCCCACCAGCTGCTCGTAGAGGGCGCGCACGTCGCCGCCCGCGCACAGACCGCGCTCACCCTCGCCGTCGATCAGCACGGTCTCGATGTCCGGGTCGTGCGCCCACGCCTTCAGCGCCTCGGTGATGCGTCCGATCATGTCCTGGTCGAGCGCATTGATGGCCCGCGGACGGTTCAGGGTGATGCGTCCGAGGGAGTTCTCGGTGCGGATGAGGACAGTGGCGGCTTCGGCATCGGTCACGCCGTCAGGCTACTCCGCTTGGCGTTTCGTCCCTATTCGGGGGCCAGGATCGCGGTTTCCGGCAAGGTGAGACCGGGATTCACAGGGTTTTCCGAGAAGATAGGGGGAACTGACTGCAACAGGGGGAGACTGTCATGCCTCAGGGACAGGTGCTCGAGTTCAACCGGGTCACGAAGCGCTTCGGCGACGTGACCGCGGTCGCCGACCTGTCCGTGCGCGTCGAACCCGGCGTCGTCACGGCTTTCCTCGGCCCGAACGGGGCCGGCAAGACGACGTCGCTGCGGATGCTGCTCGGCCAGATCCGCCCGACCTCGGGCACCGCGACGATCGGCGGCTCCGCCTACTCGGAGCTGCGCCAGCCGCTGCGCTCGATCGGGGCCGTCCTCGAAGAGGCCTCGTACCGTCCGCGCCGCACCGCCGCGCGTCAGCTGTCGATCGCCGCGAAGGCGAACGGCATCCCGGCATCCCGCGTCGACGAGGTGCTGCGCCTGGTCGGTCTGCAGGACGACGCCGACACGCGTCTGGGCAGCTACTCGCTCGGCATGCGCCAGCGCCTGGCCGTGGCATCCGCTCTGCTCGGCGACCCGGGCGTGCTCGTGCTCGACGAGCCCGCGAACGGGCTCGACCCCGAGGGCATCCGGTGGATGCGCCTGCTGATGCGTCGCCTCGCCGACGAGGGCCGCACCGTGCTGGTGTCCTCGCACGTGCTCAGCGAGATCGAGCAGGTCGCAGACGATGTGGTGGTGCTGTCGAAGGGTCGCGCGGTGTTCGCCGGCTCGATCGACAAGCTCGCCGATCCGTCCGGCGGCGCCGTGATCGTGGACGCCGAGCACCGCGCGCAGCTGATTACCGCGCTCTCGGCGGCCAAGCTGAACTTCGACGTGCTGCGCTCGGGCGTGACCGTGCGGGACTCGGATGCCGCGACCGTGGGCGCCATCACCGCCGCCGCCGGCGTGCCCCTCACGCTGCTGCAGCAGCGCGGCCCCAGCCTGGAGGACGTCTTCCTCGACCTCGTCTACGGTCGCCGCTCGGACAGCCCGCGCCTGGATCAGGTGGCCAACCCTGTGGCGCACGCACCGCAGGATGAGGCGGCTTCCGCACCGGCAGCCGGTCTCGCGACCGCCGGTGCCGCCGCGGTGGTCGCCGACGGCGGTCTGGTCGCCGCCGCGGGCGTCGGCTACGGCACAGCCCCGGTGGACATCGTCTCCGGTGCGACGGCGGATGCTGACGAGGCCGCCGCGGATGGCACTTCCGAGACGGATGCTGCTGCGAGCGACGCAGCGGATGCCGACGGTGCTGCGGGTGCGTCGGCCGAGGGCGCCGCGGTTTCGGAGGCTGAGGACGCTTCGGCTTCGGAGGCCGAGGGCGCCAATGCCGGCGCCCTCGCGGGTGCGCTGCCCTGGAGCACGCCGGAGTCCGCCACGCCTGCCGGGGTGACCAGCGCCGACGCGGACGAGAGCTCCACCGATGAGGGCGTTGCCGACGGTGCGTCTACGCCGGATGCCGAAGACACCGCCGTGGAGAGCGACGACGAGCCGAACGACGATGGTCACGCCGACGGCCCGGCAGAGGACATCGGCACGGACGCCGCGACGGACGGCGATGAGGCGGACGAGGCCGGCCTCGAGACCGACGCCGACGAGGCGAACGCCGACGACACGGCCGACGCCCCCGCGCACTCTGACACGGACGCCGAGGACGCCGCTGAGGGCGACGAGGACCTGTCGGGCGATGTCCACGATTCGCCGGTCGCCGACTCCGGTGACTCCGACTCCGACGAGTCCGACGACGCCGACACCGACGTATCCGCGAGCTCCGAGGACACGGACAGCGACCGCTCCGGCGGCGAGCCCGACGTCCAGGCCGAGACCGGCGACGAGAGCCAGGACGGCTCCAGCACCCACGATGACTCCAGCGCCGAGGACGACTTCGCCGCGCAGGACGGCGGCGGCCAGGCATCCGAGCACGCCGAAGACCAGGCATCCGATGCCGACGGCGAGGCCCCAGCCTCCGAGGACAGCGCGACGGACGAGACACCGGCCGAGGAGGACGCCTCCACCTCGCTGCGCGACGCGGTGGCGGGTCTCTGGGCGCCGCGCCTCGCGGACACCGCCGACACCGCAGACGAGGACAAGGACGAGGACGCCGCCGACGCCGACGACGCCGACGCCGACGCCGACGCCCCCGAACAGCCCGCCGCGCCGGCAGACCCGGCCGACTTCTTCACCGATCCCGATGAGCGTCCCGGCATCCTGCCGAACGCCACCGGCGCCATCTCGATCTCCCCGCTGACCGACCGGACGACGTTCACGGAGCTGATCACCGGCATCCCTGCATCCGCGTCTTTCGGCGACGCCGAGACGCCCGCACCGGCCACCGAGGCGATCCCGGTGTTCACGCCGCCTCTGTCGCACGACGAGGACGACGACGAGGGCGTCGTGGACGACATCCCCGAGGACGACCCGCGCCTGGCTGCTATGCGCAGCTCGCTCTCCAGCGCGGCCAGCCGCTTCTTCGACGGCCCCGCGCCGGACTACCCCTACGGCGATGTCCCGAAGCCGGACACGGCGGACGACGAGCAGGACGAGGCGTCAGCGGATGCCGATGGGGCGGACGACCACGACGGCGACCAGGGTCACGAGAACCACGAGGGCGACCAGCACCACGGCTGATCGCCGCAGGACGCCCTGAAGGTCGGCGTCAGGCCGGCCGGGGCCGGATGACCGGTCGCTGACGCGGCTTCGTCACGGGCACCGATCCGGTGGCGATCTCGACGACGTCGGCGGGCTCGGCGCTCACCTCGAGGCGCAGCGACTGCATGAGCGCGAGACCGTGGCGGGTGGTGAGGATCAGCCGCTGGTACTGCTCGTCGCCCTCGAGGTCGATGACCACGCTCGGACGACGCTTGCGGATCAGCACGAAATCCGTCGTGCCGGCGCCCTTCCAAGTGCCCGCGGCGAGGATGCCGGGGATGTAGGTCCCGGGTCCGGGGACGCCGCGCAGCCAGGTCCAGGCATCATCGGTGAGCTGCACGCGGGTGATGTGCTCGCGCTCGACGCGCACGTTCTCGCGGTGGAAGGTCGACGCGCGCTCGATCGGAGACAGGACCACCTCGAGTCGCGTCTGATCCAGCAGGAGCGTCACCATGATCCCAGTCTGCCAGCGCCGCCCTGCAAGATGCCTGCGACTTGCTCACAAGGCGGCAACGATCCGCTGTGCGGATCGACAACGGGAGAGGGACCCGACAGCCGAAGTCAGGTGGTGGCGGATGCTGCGGCCGCCGCCGCGGGCAGGGCGGCTTCGATCGCGGCGAGCTCCGCCTCGTCGTGCGCGGCGGTGAGGAACCACGCCTCGAACACGCTCGGGGGCAGGGCGATCCCCTGCTCGCGCATGGCGTGGAAGAACGGCGCGTACCGGAACGACTCCTGAGCCTGCGCCTCGGCGTAGGTCGTGGGCGCCTCGGCCGAGAAGGCCACGCCGAACAGGTTGCCGGCGCGCGGCACGGCGTGCACGACGCCCGCGTTGGTCAGCGCACGATGGAGGGCATCGGCCAGACGGGATGCCGAGGCGTCGATCTTCGCGTACACCTCGGGCGTCGCCAGGCGCAGCGTCGCCAGGCCCGCCGCGACGGAGAGCGGGTTGCCGGACAGCGTGCCGGCCTGGTAAACGGGGCCGACCGGCGCCAGCAGGTCCATGACGGAGGCAGCGCCGCCGAGCGCCGCGAGCGGCATCCCGCCGCCGACGACCTTGCCGAAGGTGATGATGTCGGGCAGGTACTGCTCGCCGGCCTCCTGCTGCAGGCCCCAGTAACCGGCGGGGTGCACGCGGAACCCGGTCAGCACCTCGTCCAGGATCATCAGCGCGCCGTGCGCATGCGCGGTCTCCGCGATCAGGCGGTTGAAGCCGGGCAGGGGTGCGACCACGCCCATGTTCGCGGAGGCGGCCTCAACGATCACCGCGGCGATGCGGTCGCCGTGCTCGGCGAAGACCTCCGCGAGGGCATCCGGATCGTTGTAGTCGATGACGAGCGTCTGCGCGGCGATCGGAGCGGGAACACCCGCCGAACCGGGCAGCGCGAGCGTCGCGACGCCGGAGCCGGCAGCGGCCAGCAGCCCGTCGGAGTGCCCGTGGTAGTGACCGGCGAACTTCACCAGCAGGTCGCGTCCGGTGGCGCCGCGCGCCAGGCGGATGGCGGTCATGGTCGCCTCGGTACCGGTGGACACCATGCGCACGTGCTCGACCGGGCGCGCGTCGCCCACCTGCACGCGATCGGCGATCAGCTGCGCGAGCTCGACCTCCCCCTCCGTGGGGGCGCCGAAGGACAGGCCGCGGGTCGCGGCCTCCTGCACCGCGCGCACGACCTCGGGGTGCGTGTGGCCGAGCAGCGCCGGTCCCCAGGACGCGACGAGGTCGATGTACTCCGTGCCCGCGGCATCCGTCACCCTGGCACCGTTCGCGGATGCCAGGAACCGGGGCGTCCCGCCCACCGAACCGTACGCCCGCACGGGCGAGTTCACGCCTCCCGGGATCACCGCGCGGGCGGCATCGAACAGGGTGTCATTGCGGTCGGTCATGGATACAAGCCTACGAAAACGACCTATGAGCGGCGTTGCGGCTGATCAGCGCAGCCACTCGGCCGCTTCGACCGCCCAGTACGTCAGCACGGCGTCGGCACCGGCACGGCGGATGGAGAGCAGCGACTCCAGGATGGCCGCGCGGCGATCGATCCAGCCCTTCGCGGCGGCGGCCTCGATCATCGCGTACTCGCCCGAGACCTGGTACGCCCACACCGGCACGTCCACGGCGTCGCGCACCTCGCGCACCATGTCCAGGAACGCCATCGCCGGCTTCACCATCACGATGTCGGCGCCCTCGTCCACGTCGAACAGCGCCTCGCGCACGCCCTCGCGGCGGTTGCCGGCGTCCATCTGGTAGGTGCGGCGGTCACCCTTCAGCTGCGAATCCACGGCCTCGCGGAAGGGGCCGTAGAAGGCGCTGGCGTACTTGGCGGAGTATGCCAGCAGCAGGGTGTCCTGGAAGCCCTCGGTGTCGAGCGCCTCGCGGATCGCGGCGACCTGGCCGTCCATCATGCCGCTCAGGCCGAGCAGCTGCGAGCCGGCCCGCGCCTGCGCGAGAGCCATCGAGCGGTAGCGGTCCAGCGTCGCGTCGTTGTCGACGGCGCCCGAAGGGCCGAGGACCCCGCAGTGCCCGTGGTCGGTGAACTCGTCCAGGCACAGGTCGGTCTGCACGACCAGGGCGTCACCCACCTCGGCGGCGACCGCAGCGGTCGCGACGTTCAGGATGCCTTCGGGGTCGTCCGCACCCGAGCCCTCGGCGTCGCGAACCTCGGGGATGCCGAACAGCATGACCCCGCCGATGCCGGTCTCGGCGGCGTCCGCCGCCGCCCGGCGCAGCGAATCGAGCGAGTGCTGCACGACGCCGGGCATCGAGCCGATCGCAGCGGACTCCGACAGGTCCTCTCGGACGAACATCGGCAGCACCAGCTGCTGGGCCGAGAGGGAGGTCTCGCGCACCAGGTCGCGCACCGGAGCGGACTGGCGCAGCCGGCGCAGCCGGGTCTCGGGGAAACGGCTCATGAGGTGGACTCGTCCGCCGCGAACTCGTCGGCCGCGTGCGGGAGGGTGAAGTGCGACACCGTCTCGATCAGCGCATCGACCGTCTGCCGGTCGGCGACCACCGAGATCGGCAGACCCGCTTTCTGCGCGTCCTTCGCGGTGCGGGGGCCGATGGCGGCCAGCAGGGTGGAATCGGGGATCTCGGGGAACTGCTCGCGCACCTGGCTCGCGACCGAGCCGCTGGTGATCAGGATCGCGTTGATGCGACCGTTCTCCACATCGCGGCGGATGCGGTCGGTGACCGGCACTCCCACGGTGCGATACGCGACAACACTGTCGACGTCGTGGCCCGCGTCATTGAGCATGACCGAGAGCACCGGCTTGGCGATCTCGCTGCGCAGCGAGAGGACGCGACGGGGCTCCGGCTCGAGGGCGATCATCTGCTCGGCCATCCCCGCTGCCGAGTTGTCGAGCTCCGGGACGAGCGCGACCTCATACCCCACCGCGAGCAGAGCAGCCGCGGTGGTCTCGCCGACAGCGGCGATCTTCGTGCGCTTGGGCACCGTGACCCGGTGCGCGAACAGCACGTCCACCGTGGTGGCGCTCGTGACGGTCAGCCAGTCGTAGTGACCCTCCTGCAGCCGCTCGAGTGCGGCATCCAGAGCATCCTGATCCGTGGTGGGGGCGAAGTTGATCAGCGGGGCCACGACGGGCACTGCTCCCTGCACTCGCAGGCTCGCGGCGACACTGTCGCCCCACGGGCCGCCACGCGGCACCAGGACGCGCCAACCGTCCAGCGGCTTGGCCGTTTTCGTTTCGGAAGCAGTCATCAGGATCACTCTCGCGGGAGAAGGTCGGCCGCTCCCTGTTCGAGCAGCCGATGGGCTGCAGACATGCCGATGTCACGGATCGCGCGCATCGGGTCTGCACCATCGGCAGCACTTGCTCCGTTGCCACTGCCGTTCCGACGAATATACCCCCCGTTCAGGGACTCCGTGACGTCTATGCCGATCCGCCCGGTTCCGGCCGGCTCGTACACGACGCTGCGGATGCGGATGCTGTCGCCTGTGACCTGCGCGTGGGCCGCCATCGGCGCCTGGCATCCGGCCTCGAGCCCGGCGAGGATCGCCCGCTCGACCGTCACCGCGATGCGGGTGTCCTCGTCGTCGAGCTCGGCGAGCGCGGCGAGCAGATCGGCCGGGGCATCCGTCAGGGTCTCGACGGCCAGCGACCCCTGGCCGGGAGCGGTGGGCCACTCGGCCAGGCCGAGGTGCTCGCGGTGCAGGACGGAGTCCGCACCGAGCCGGCTCAGCCCCGCGGCGGCGAGGATCACGGCATCCAGCTCCCCCGATGCGACCCGCTCCAGTCGCGAGTCGACGTTCCCGCGGATGTCGACGGTCTCGGCACGCGGAGCGCGGCGGCGCACCTGGGCGATGCGACGCGGCGCGCCGGTGCCGATCCGCGCGCCGGCGGGCAGCTCGTGCAGAGGGGTGCCGTCTCGCGTGATCGCGACATCGCGGGCGTCCTCGCGGACCGGTGTCGCGGCGATGACGAGGCCGTCGGGCTGAGCCGTCGGCAGATCCTTCAGGGAGTGCACCAGGATGTCGCACTCCCCCGCCACGAGCGCCTCGCGCAGCCGGTTGGCGAACACGCCGGTGCCGCCGATCTCGGAGAGGGATGCCCGGTTGGTGTCGCCCTCCGACACGATCGGCACCAGCTCGACAGGGCGCCCGATGATCTTCGCCAGGGCGTCCGCGACGTGCCCGGACTGCGCCTGCGCGAGCGCGCTGCGCCTTGTTCCGAGACGGATCGGCGCGCCGGGACGGATGGGGGTTCTCACTGCAGCACGTCGGCGATCTCGTCGAGGCGCAGGCGGCGCCCGGTGTAGAAGGGCACCTCCTCCTTCACGAAGCGGCGGGCCTCGGTGTAGCGCAGGTCGCGCATCAGGTCGACCAGCTCGGTCGGGTCGTCGGCCTCGAGCGGCAGCAGCCACTCGTAGTCGCCGAGCGCGAAGGCGGCGACGGTGTTGGCGATCACACCGCGGTGCGCGGCGCCCTTGCGTCCGTGGTCCGCGAGCATCTGCCTGCGGTCGTCCTCGGAGGCGAGGTACCACTCCGGGGTGCGCACGAACGGGTAGAGGCAGAGCCAGCCCTTCGCCTCGACGCCGCGGAGGAAGCCCGGCACGTGCGCGCGGTTGAACTCCGCGTCGCGGTGCACGCCCATCACGTTCCACACCGGCAGCAGCGGGCGGATCAGGTCGGTGCGGCGCAGACGGCGAAGGGCGCGCTGCAGCTCCTCGGCGGTGTCGCCGTGCAGCCAGACCATCAGGTCGGCGTCCGCCTTCAGGCCGCTGACGTCGTAGAAGCCGCGCACCGAGACACCGGTTTCCTCGATGTCGGCGACGATCGTCTCCAGCTCGGTGGCCTCGGTCTCCACGACCGGGGCGTCGGGGTTTCGGCGCCAGACGGCCCAGAGGGTGAAGCCTGCAGGGGCGGATTCGGATGGGATGTCTTCACGAACTTCCGGCATGCATCCAGTCTGCCCCTTCCTGAGGGGTGCCGCGTACCTGGAGACCTCAGTCCCCAGCGGGAGACGGTCGCTAGCTGTACTTCCCCGTGAGGTTGTGAACGCGTTCTGAGGGGGTCTGCCCGCCG
>ERZ778022.1861-NODE-1861-length-24965-cov-297.341188_pt1 | contig 24965 bp, 26 predicted proteins | sample MGYA00375752_ERZ778022 | MGnify/ENA primary metagenome ERZ778022 (study PRJEB29350, sample SAMN05389826) | bioreactor metagenome | isolation source: Thiocyanate bioreactor | place: South Africa: University of Cape Town | collected 2014-04-04 ...
CACCAGACGGCTCCACCAGCCAGGCCGACCCGACGGTCAAGCAGCCGGTCAACCAAGGCGGTTTCCCCGAGGATCTCGAACCCAACGTCGTGCTGCCGGTTCCGGTCACGCCGCCCGCGAGCCGGGCACCTGCCGTTCCGTCACCCTGACACGGGGCGGTGCCGGCCAGTCTGGCGCATGCAGGTGAGAATACGCGGCATGGCCTGGCCGGGCGGCGCCTGATCGACTTTTGCTGCCAGTGGCGTTGGCAGAGTTAAACGGCCGGTGTCGCGCAAGTTGCAGACATTGACTGGGTAGGCTTCTTGAACGGCCACTTTCGCCAGTCGCGAGGGACACACCCGACCATATCAGATAGTCGGGCTAATGCTACTAATGGCGGCTATGGGATAAGAACCGGACTAGCGTCTGAGATAAGGGGCGCGCCGCTCGCGGCGCGTCCCATGCGGAGTGGGCTCACGTAATGTTCGCGAGTAGAAGGCAGTTGAGCTACGTAATCGACGTCAGAGACTCGTGACCATATGGAGAACCTAACTAGCTAAGGGGCGCGTCGCCGGAAGACGACGCATCCTCGTTGAACGGAAGTTAAAGGCCGCAGAAACGAAAAGAACATATCGATTGGCTGCGCCGAGTTTCACCCCACCCCACTCCACTGCGTGGGTCAATTTTTTGCCTCGTGCCCCGCACCGAGCCCATGATAGCTAAGCTTCTGGTAGATGGCGCGCTGCGTGAGGCTTAGTGCCGCGGCCACCCCCCGAACATCACCATTGGTCTGTTCCAGCAACGACTCCAGTATCCGCCGCTCGACCTCGTCGGCAGCATTCTTTTTCAGCTGTCGCAGATCGGCTGTCTCATTCACCGGCACATGCCCAAGGCGCGGCGTCAAATCCAGGCTGATACGCTGGATCACTGGCCCTTCGGCAAACAGGAAGGAGCGTTCAAGGACATTCTCCAATTCCCGAACATTGCCAGGCCAGGCATGTTCCTCCAGACAGCGCATCGCGGCCGGAGACACCTCTTTGACCTCGGTCTGGTAGCGATCCGCAAACCGCCGCAATAGCATTTTGACCAAGGGCGCTATGTCTTCGCGCCGATCACGCAGCGGTGGTATATGCAACGGCACAACATTCAGGCGGAAGAACAGGTCCTTGCGGAACTCACCGCGTTCGACCAGTTCGGCAAGATTGCGATTGCTGGCAGCGATAACCCGGACATCACAGGCGATCGGTTGGTGCCCGCCGACCCGCTCGAACCGGCCCTCCTGCAATACCCGTAGCAATGACACCTGGGCCTTTGGCGACAGGCTGTCGATTTCATCCAGAAACAAGGTGCCTTGGTTGGCGAGTTCGAACCGGCCCTGCCGTTGTTGTTTGGCATCGGTGAAGGCGCCACGCTCATGGCCGAACAGTTCGCTCTCGACCAGATCTGCCGGGAGGCTGCCGCAATTCACCGCGACAAAGGACTGGTTCAGGCGCGAAGACATGCCATGGATGGATCTGGCCAGTATCTCCTTGCCGACTCCGGTCTCGCCGCTGAGCAGCACAGTCGCACGGGTATCGGCGATCCTCTCCACCGCGCGCAGCAGGTCACGCATTTGCATACTGCTTGCGATCAGGCAAGGACGTGTCGATATGTCCTCGTTCGCATGTCGCGTGAGATCCTGGCTCCACAGAGTATGCAGGCGCTGCTCGATGACCTTTTGCAACTCATCCGGTGCGCGGACCTCTGCGATCACCTGATAACCATCACTGAAATACTCGTCGCCGAGCACCTCGGTTGCGGCAGTCGTGTCCAGATGGATGCAAATGTCGCAGTGGTCACTTTCAAGTGCAATGCGACTCTTTAGTTCCACCTTCGCATAACCGAAATTGCGCGCTGCAATACCGCCGAAGATGCTGGACGTCATATGGCATAGCCCTGGGGCCGAATGCACCAACTTGCCGAATGGACATCGATCGGCGCGGATATGTACCTGTTGCTTGTCGTTGGAGACCACCGCGAATTCGCCCCCGATACTGTTCTTTATGTTCACGATCAATTGCGCGTATTGCTCTGGTGCTAGTGCTCCGCGTAAATCCTCTATCGCTCGGTAGCGTTCCTCCAGACAGGCGCTGGCCTTAAACACAATCTGGTGGATGAAGGACTGCAAACTGGTGCAACTGGCAAAGGGTGCTATGTCACGGGCCTCGTCGATGAAAGTGTGGAGAAATTCTTCGGGAGTCAGGTTGGGAAAGGAGGGCCGTTTTGACATTTGTAATACTCCACATCGCGCTGGGCTAGAAAATTATTTCTGAATGAAGCATTGCTTCAGTTGAGTGTAGTTACGCTTCGCAGAAATGACTTGTGTTGATTTATAAGTTATTGATTTTACTGATCCGCATCTTTGGCACCCAAATTGCTGCACGAACTGCGCCAGACAAAAAATGCGAGCTGGCAAGAGCGTAGGAACAGCAATAACTTAATCCATGTCAAGGGGAAGAAGATGATGAGAGTAATTGGCTTGGCGCTTATCGGGTCAGCGTTCTGTGTGTCAGCCGCCGCTGCGGAAGATGGGCCATGGTTGGTGCGTCTTCGCGCACTCAACATGCATGTTGATAACGATAATTCCAGGACCGCCGTAGTTCCGGCCTTGGGTAAAGCCGAGATGGAGGATAAATGGTTCCCGGAAGTCGACGTGACGTATTTCTTCACGAGGAACATTGCGACGGAATTGATCCTCACCTATCCACAAGAGCACGACGTCACTTTTGCTGGCACCAAGATTGGCTCTGTTACACACCTCCCGCCCACATTGACGCTTCAGTACCACTTCTTGCCGGAAGGTCCCATACGTCCATACGCAGGCGTGGGCCTGAATTACACACGCCTCACGAGCGTCAAGCTCAATGCTGCGCCAGTGCTTGGCGTTGATGCGCCAATCGATTCGGATCGCAATAGCTGGGGGCTGGCCGGCCAAGTGGGAGTGGATTTCCGGATGGCACCTAACTGGTTCCTCAATCTGGACGTCAAGTACGTGAAGATCGAAGCGAAAAACATCCACATTTCCGGTGGTGCGCTGGCGGGCACGAAGGTGACCGATCTCGACGTGAATCCGTGGTTGATGAGCATTGGCGTCGGGTATCGCTTTTAGGGAAGCCCTGAAGAAATAGCCAGGGCGGCAAATTTTCATTCTGGGCCGGGCATAAGACGGTCATTCCGCGATGGAGTGCCGGTGTGACCGGCCGTTTCGTTTTAATAAGCAGAAATACAGCAAGGAGGATAGAAAATGGCCCACATCGTGATTTTGGGAGCCGTGATAGGCGGGATGCCGATGGCGTTCGAGATGCGGGAGAATGCGCGCGCCGAAGACCGCGTCACCGTCATCTCCAACATCGCCACCTTGCATTTCGTTCCCTCCAACCCCTGGGTGGCGGTCAAGCGTCAAGCTCAACGCTGCGCCAATGCCTAGCCCAGCCCGACAGGCTGCTCGGAGGTTCCCGTGAGTCTTTTCGCTACGATCCTTCTCGCCAGCGCCGCCGGCGGACTGTTGTCCGTGCTGTTGGCGAGCGTGGCTCTGAACTTGAAGGCGGAGTGGGTGCCGGTGATGGTGAGCTACGCCATCGGCGCCCTACTGGGGGCAGCCTTTCTCGAAATCCTACCTCACGCCATGGAGCATGCAGGCGCCTTCGGGACTCTCAGCGGTACGGTATTGGCCGGTATCTTCGGCTTCTTCATTCTGGAGAAGCTGGTGCTCTGGCGGCATTGTCACACCGATCACTGCGAGGCGCACGGCGCGCCAGCAGGTGACGGACATGGCCATGACCACGGTCGTGCCGGCCTGATGATCACGGTGGGGGACACGGTGCACAACTTCGTGGATGGCGTGGCGATTGCCGCCGCCTTTCTGGTGGATGCGAAGCTGGGCGTGGTGACCGCTTTCGCCATCGCCGCCCATGAGATACCGCAAGAACTTGGTGATTTTCTCATTCTGCTCCATTCCGGGTACAGCAAGGTCCAGGCTCTGATGCTAAACCTGTTGTCCAGCGCGGCCATGTTGTTGGGCGCTTTGCTGGGCTATTTCCTGCTGACGCCCCTGCACAACCTGCTGCCTTACATGCTGGCCCTAGCCGCCTCGGGCATGATCTATGTGGCTGTAGCCGACCTGATCCCCGGCCTGCATAAACGGGTAGAACTGGGACACACAGCCCAGCAGGCCCTACTGATCGGCCTGGGTGTGCTGACCGTCTGGGGCGCCGGCGGCCTCGCCGAGCGATGGACGAGCGGTCATGGTCATTGAGCGCTTCAGCTAAGGAATATTCGTGGCGTCAATCGAGAGTCGTCTTCATGCAAATAACTGAAGGCCCTTTATGGAACTATGGAAATCACTTGCCATTGCACACAAGACGCTCGCTGCACGTTTGGCCAAGGAACCATGCGAAATGGAAGTTCGACATCTTCGGTACTTTATAGCCGTCGCTGAAGAGTTACATTTCGCCCGTGCCGCCCAACGTTTGCACATTGAGCAATCGCCACTTTCCCGAGTAATCAAGAATCTGGAGCATCTCCTGGGCGTGAAATTGTTCGATCGTACGACACGTAGCACACGGCTAACCTTGGCCGGGCAGGTATTTCTCGATGAAGCAAGACACGTCCTCTTTTCCTTACAACGGGCTATAGCGAGCGCTAAAGCCGCAGCCAAAGGCTATCGAGTTAGATTGCGCATCGCGTTGTCGGACGACATTGATCCAGTGCGACTTTCCGCTTTGTTGGCGCAGTGTCGAGAAGAAGATTCGGATGTGGAGGTTCGGTTATTCGAAGTACCTCTGACCCAGCAGCTGGTAGGGCTACGTTATGGCTTGTATGACGCTGGGTTTTCCCAGGCTCTCGATGAGCCCGACGGCATCGTTTCTCAGATCGCTTGGAGCGATTCGCTCGTAGTGGCCCTGCCATCGCGCCACCCCCTGCTTGCACACAAGCATATACCGATCGAAGAAATGCGCCGTTATCCACTGATACAGTGTCATCCACAGAATTGTGAAGGCAGTCATCGGCAGATCCAACATTATCTGCGCACATTGGGAGTGGAACCCATCATTTCCGAGCAGGTGGCAACCTTCGATCTGATGATGGTGTTTGTGGCAGCCGGCTTTGGAGTGGGTCTGGCAAACGAGTCCCATGCAAATGCGTGTCGCCACCTTGATGTCGTTACACGCCCCCTCTCTGGGGGTCGAGCTGTGGTCACCCGTCTAATGAGACTCGACACCGAACCCTCCGCGCCTCTGCGTCGGTTCCTCGATCGCGTTGTCTCGTTGGACGCGTGCACAGACTCCAGCACCTGATGCTCTTTCGTTGAGGCTTAAAGCCTAGAGTTCGTTCATCATGTAGTGCACGCAAGCTCGAATTCGATCCGCTGTCACTGCGCCGCAATGCAGCCCAGTGAAATTCGTCTGGACGTTACTCTAGGCCATGCAGCAGTTCCTGACGAAAGGCCATCACCGATTTGATGATGCCGATCCCTATTTTATTTTTGGGGGCGTCGGTCCGGCACAGATGCACGGCTTGATTCGCAGAAAGCGACGTCGTCGATAGGGCAGCTTCGCAATTTCTAATGAACCGCCCGGGACGTGATGCCGATCTCACGGGCCACTGCGCATACATTGCCGTTCTGGCTCCAATTCATTTGGAATACGAGTCGAGCAGTAACAGCGGGGTATCTACCGGTCTTACACTAGTAGCCTGAAATTAAATTGAAGATGGCTCCGCCGCTAGAATTGGTGGAGGTTATTTCGCTGCAGCTTATCTGCTTACCGGTCATCTAGCCGTCAGGGCTGAGAGGTGGAAATGATACTTCTCTGCCATGAAGTGGATTTTTCCTCATTATTGCCAATACATTTCAATCAGTTATATTTCGCTGCTGATTTTTTGCGGGAAATCAAAATTCATTGGGCTTTTAATTAACCTTCAATAAATGATTGATATATATAAATAATTAAATCTGGCGCGGTATGTGCTTAGTATGCTTCGACGGGTACCTCCTGCATTAACTCCTCATGCCCGTCAATTTCTTGGCGGGCCCTACTGGGCCCGCTTTTTTTCCTGGTTAGTTGCTAGTGATGGATTCAAAATTCACTGAAAGAAGGAGTAGTCCGGATCTAACAAGTTCAGCCAAACGAACCCATCGGCCCCGGATATGTCACTTCTTCGAGTTTCCCAGTGTCGACATCATAGATAAAGCCACGCACGGTGCTCGCGTCGGGCCCGCTCGTCGGGATCCAGGGATGATTCAGAATCGTCGACATGCCACGGCGTACGTCCCATTGCAGTCTCTCTGTGCTTTTTTCATTGCGCGGCGAATCCAGCGCCTCGATCTGCCCACGGAACGGATGAAAGGCCACGGGAGATGACGAAGCTTTTCCTGTCGTGGTGAACGGACGCCCGGTTGCCTGCGCCAGCACTTTTTCAGCCGCAGGGTCACCCTCAAGTCCCGCCTTGAGCAAGTCGTCGGTGAAAGCGAGCATGCCGCAACGCGTGTGATGAATGAGAATGATCTCGTTGGTGTTCAAGAGGTGGTGCGAAATGATCAGACAACGAATAGCGTCCTCTGTCACCACACCGCCAGCATTGCGAATGATGTGCGCTTCACCAGTCTGGAGACCTAGAAGATCTTCGACATCGAGCCGGGCGTCCATGCAAGCAACAACTGCAACATGCCGGGATGGCTGGATCGGCTGCTTGCCAGGATAGGCGGCTTTATGCATTGTTTGGCCGCTTGCATATTGCTTATTGTGTTCCAGAAACTGATCAGTATTTGAGTTTGCCATTGGTTTCTCCATAGATTGCGTAAGCGGCAGCGTATCGCCTGCCCATTTATTGACCAGCATAGGGCTAGCCAGTTTTAATTGAGCAAATAAAGTGCCAGATCTTACTTATAGTAAAATCAATAACTTACAGTTGATTTATGGCGGGATTGCGAAGCACCAGTTCATCCTGTGAAGTAATCCTTCATGATGCTTAATAAACGAGCGGCGCGACTTAGGTCAGCAAGCGTGCGGTGCAAGATACGTTTGGTTCTCTTCCAGGTCGGGAACACTCATTCGTGGAAGCTAATGCGGATATTTGGCGTTACTGATACGCGGCCGGCCGGTACGAAACTCATTGCGGACGTATTTCCCTTGCGTTGCGTATGACCGCTTCGGCCGAGGATAAGACGTTCGAGTGGCCAGTCCAGGTGACTGAAAAAGGTCTAATGCAGCTAGCCCAATCCCACGAAATCTTCCATTGCCAAATGGAAGCGCCATTGGAATTGACCGTTGGTTTGAGTTTTTTGAGGGTTGGCCTCGGCGGGAATGGCGGCGAGGCCTTGACGTCCATATTGCAAGACGCAACGTTTTAAAAGTCCAAGGCCCAGGCTCATGCCGGAAGGCGAAATACCCTGGTCGATGTGCTTGCCGCGCAGGCGCGGCAAGCGTCACGCCGTTTCAAACGCTACGTCCAGGGAGCGGGACCCTGTCCCGCGCGTGCCAGGCCTTGCGCCTGGCACCCTGGCTGCGTCTAGCCGTGCCGGTGCTGTTCGCGCATGCTGTGGCTCAGGTGCTTGCCGATCACTGACAGGAGACGCAAGCCTTCCTGCGTTCCGGGGTCGCGGACCACCCGCATCAGGCATCCCAGGCCGCCCGTTGCCGGTGGATTGGCCGGGATTTCCTGGCTCGCTTCATGGATCGCGTCGGACAGGGCGATCAACAGATATTGCGTGTCCTGGCGATCAAGGACCTTGAGCAGATGCATCAGGCCTTCGTTGCGCGTCAGACGGTCGAGCAAGGTCAGGCCCTCGCTCATCGCCCATGACAGCCGCGTGACGATCTCGTCCGACATGGCGTCCCGGGCCGCGGTGACGAGCTGCGCGACTTCGACGAGCCGCTGCAGATCTTCGGTGTCCATTGCGGGAATAGACGTTTCAGTTTGTGTTGTCATGGTTTGGCTTTCTCAGAGCAGTCCGCGTACGCTTGTCCAGTACATCTGGTTGTAAGACATCTTGAACCAGTGCATGGGTTTCGACGGCGGCTTCAGATCGGGTGGGTTCTGATAGTTGAACATCGCGTAGGTCGCGCTGTCGTGGCCTGTTTCAATGAAACAGTAGACCTTGCCGTCGTAGTCGCGGACCGGCGTGCCGATCTTGATCATCGAGGCGATGTTTTCGGCAACCACCTCTGCCTGGAAATGCGCTGCTGAGCCGGTCTTGCTGACGGGCAGGTTGGTCGTGTCGCCCAGCACGAAGACGTTGTCGTGGCCATTCATGGTGAGTTTGAAACGGTCGGTTGGAATCCATCCGCCCTCGCCCAGGTTGTTCTGTTCGACCACCTCCATGCCACGATGCGGCGGGATGGCGATGAGCAGGTCGTACTGGGTCTCGGTGCCTTCCTCGCTGCGCACCACCTTGTTTTCCACATCCACTTCGCTGACGTTGAACAGCGTCTCGTATTCGATGCCCATGCGGTCGAATTCGGGCTTCGCCCAAATGGCGACTTCCTTGATGGTGTGAATGCGGCCGATCGGATAGTGGTACTTGATCTTGATCTTGTCGCGGATGCCGCGCGCCTTGAAATAATCGTGCAGTCCGAAGATGAGTTCGACCGGCGCGATCGGGCATTTGTGCGGCACGCCGACGACGACGGCAACCGTGCCCTCCTGGATCTCGCGCAGGCGCTTGAACAGCTTGACCGCCGTGGCCTCGGTGTAGAACGTCTCCGCGCCTTCCACCAGGCCGGGAATCTGCTCGGGAACGATGCGCGAGCCGGTGGCCATCACGAGGATGTCGTATTCGTAAACCTTGCCGCTCTTGGTGACGACCTTGTTCTGGTCGAGCTGGAATTTTTCAACCGGGTCCACGTGGAAATCGATGGTTCCTTCGAGCAGGCTCGCCTGGTCGCGATACAGTTGGTCCGGGGTCATTTGCCCGAACGCAACATACAGCAGGCCGGGCTGGTACATATGCTTGTCGGATGCCGAAAGCATCGTAATCCGGACTCTGCGGGAACGAATCTCAGCAGACAGCCGCCGTGCCAGGTTGTTGGCCACAATGGTACCGCCTGTGCCACCACCGACGACTAAGATTCTCATTGCATTCTCCTATCCAAAATTAATTACCAGGATGTCCTGGTACCTGGGCGCGACAACGTGCCCAGCCCGTAGCGCATTACTTGGCCTTGCGGATCTTGATGTGCCAGACCCCGTCGATCTTTTCGTTGCTGAGGATCTCGTGGCCGACCTTGTTGACCCACTCCGGCACGTCGGCGCCGGAACCTTCGTCGGTCGACAACAGTTCGAGGGTATCTCCCACGCTGCTCTGCTTCATGTGGGTGATGAGCTCCATCAGCGGCCCGGGGCAGAAGGTATCGCGTGCGTCGACAATCTTGGTATCACTCATTGCAGTTCTCCAGAAAACATGTGGTTCAATTCGCCGTCCGCTCAGAACGTCAGCATCTGTCCGCCTTCGGCATCGCTCAGAAAGCGCGTCAGCCCGGTGGCGGGCCCGATTTCGGCGTCGAAGTCATCATGCGTGACTTTCATGATGTCCATTGCCATCGAGCACGGCAGCAACTTGGCATCGCCCAATTCGACTGCCTGCTGGAACAGCACCTTGAAGGACGGCACGCCTTTTTCCTTTGCCATCAGCGCGCCAAGTTCACCTTCAACGGGCGCATCCTCCGTGTGACCCTTCACGAAATACGGAATGGCATTCATGGACAGGAAGATCGAAACCTCGTCTCCCGTTGCTGCGGCAACCGACGCGATCATTGCGGCCATCTGTAGTTTTTCGCGCGTACCCGTGACGCAGATGATGTTGATTTTTGACATTTGCTTCTACCTTACTTTGTGGAAATTCATGTTCGGATCGATGTCTGCGACTGTTGATCCGATTAACCGCGATGCCAGCTGAAACGCTTGATGAGCAGCACGCAGATGCTGTCCAGCACGAAGCCGACGACGCCGATCACCAGCACCAGCCCCATGAGGTGCGCGTATTCCAGACCTTCGCGCGCATCTTCGATGGCATAACCGAAACCGGAGGTCACCCCGAGGAACTCCGCCGGGATGATCACGATCCATGCGACGCCCAGTGCCAGACGGATACCGGTCAGGATGTCGAAGGTGATCGCCGGCATGATGATCCGTGTCACCATTTGCCAGGGCTTGGCGCCGAGGTTGCGCGCCACCTTGAACCAGGCGGGGTCGACCTTGGCCAGGCCGGAGGCGGTGGCGAACGCAACCGGCCAGACGGAAGCGATTGCAATCAGGAAGATGATCGCCTGCTCCCAACCCGCGAATACGACAACCGCGATCGGCTCCCAGGACAGCGGGCTGATCATGCGCAGGAACTGGAACGGCACGTTGGTCAGCCGCTGGAACCACCGGATGCGGCCCATGAGGATGCCGAGCGGGATGCCGATGGCGATCGCCAGGCCCAGTCCCGCGCCCAGCCGGTAGCCGGTGCTCGACAACGCCTTGGGAATGATCCCGTTTTCCCACATCTCGGGCAGCGACTTGAGGGCCGGGAGTGGCCCGAAATCGACAAACTGCGACATCGCGGGGTTGAGCGTGACGATGTAGATGCCGACGCCCCAGAGCGCAAAGAGGACTCCCAGACCCACGAAAAAGTGCAGCGACTGGTCTGCCGTGCTCTTGATCGCCCGGGACAGGCAGTTTCCACTGACGCCGGCACTGACCACGCCGCCGCCCACTGTTGCGGTTTGGCTACTCATCGTTCATCCCCCCCGCCCATGCAACCGGCGCGGAAAACGCCTGGCCGTGGGGCACTCTTTCGATCAAATACGTGTCATTCATATCGTGTAACTTCTTGTCTACGTTCATATGTATGTCCAGATGGAGCGTAGCCATCAGCCGGCAGTCCGGCGTATCCCGGAACTGCCCTGCCGAGGCGTAGGATTCCTTGCCCATCAGCCTCCCCGATGCCAGCTGTAACGTTTGATGAGCGCCACCAGGATGCTGTCGAGGAAATAACCGACGATCCCGATCGTGACCACCATCGCAGTGAGGTGGTTGTACGAAAGCGTCTCGCGTGCATCCTCGATGGCGTAGCCCAGGCCGGACGTCACGCCGAGATATTCGGCCGGGACGAGCACGATCCACGCAACCCCCAGCGCGAGGCGGATGCCGGACAACACGTCGAACGTGATCGCCGGCATGATCACCTTGGTCAGGATGTGCATGGGTGTGGCGCCAAGATTGCGCGCCACCTTGAACCAGTTCGGGTCAACCTTGGCCAGTCCGGCTGCAGTTGCAAACATCACCGGCCAGACCGCCGCGATCGCGATCAGGAAGATGATCGACCCGTTCCAGGTCGCGAACACCAGCACCGCAAGCGGCATCCAGGAGAGCGGACTGATCATCCGCACGAACTGGAACGGCGAGTTGGTGAAGTCGCGGAACCACTTGATGCGCCCCATGAGGATGCCGATCGGTACGCCAACGGCGACAGCCATCAGCAGGCCAGAACCCAGGCGGAAGCCGCTGGCGGCCAACGCATTCTGGATCTTGCCCTGCCCCCACAATTCCGGGAACGCTTCGAGCGTGGGGAGCAACCCGAACTTGACGAAGGTCTTCGTCGTCGGGTTGTTTGCGATAAAGTACCCCCCGATCAACCAGAGGATGGCCAGGATCGCGATACCGCCCGCGGCCCAGGCAAGACTCTGCACCGCCTGGTGCTTCATCAGGCGGCAGAAGCCGCCCTCCCCGGCGGGTGTGACTGCATAACTCATAGTTCAATCACCTCTTTACGCACGAAGGGATCGCCTTTTTGCGGCACGCTCGGGTCGGCCTTCCATGTCGGGTTGGCATTGAGCGCCTTCTTGACATAGGTGTAGTTGACGAGATCCTTGGCCACGAAGTCGGGGGTGAGCTTGTTGAGGAAGCCCAGGTCGCCGCCGACCAGCGTTTTCTTGAGCTCGTCGACCACGTACTCGGTCGCGCTCGGATACGGCCAGCCCTGGAAGTTGATGCGGCTCTGGCCCCACTCCGGATGCTTGATGGCAGGCGGCGTCGAGTAATCGGCCGGGCTGTAGAACAGCATCGCGCGCTCGACGACCTCGGACGGGAACGGCAGGTACTTCTTGCCATCCTTCGACAGCATCTGCGCCATCGCCTTCTTGTTGTTGGACAGATAGATCTGCGCCTCGACGATGGCGTTATGGACGCCCTGCGCCCAGGCTGCACGGGCAGGATCCATGGCGTCGTCTTCGTGCATGACGACCACGCAGCAGGGGTGGCCTTTCCAGACGTCGCCGGTGAAGCGCAGCATCTGGCCACCCGCCTTGAGTTCGCCGAGCGCATTGAACGGTTCGGCGACGCAATAGCCGTCGATCTGTCTCGCTGCCAGGGCCGGCGGCATGTCGGGCGGGTTCAGCACGAGGAAGTTGCACTCGTTGGGTGCGAGCTTCGCGTTTTGCGGCCGGACCACGGGCGTAATGCCGGCTTCCCGCAGGATTTTCTGCGAGATGATGTTGTGGATCGAGTACCAGTACGGCACGGCGAACTGCTTGCCGCCGAAGTCCTTGGGCGAGGAAATGCCGCTGCTCTTGTGGACGATGATGCCGGAGCCGTTGGTGTGGTTCCAGGCGGTGATCTTCACCGGGAACTTGTTGTTGTAGCGCATCCAGATCGGCACCGGGATGAGCATGTGCGTGAGGTTGAAACGCTGGGACGAGAAGGCCTCGACCAGTGGCGACCAGCCGCGAATCAGCGTCGGCGGCTCCGACTCGATACCCTGCTTCTTGAAGAAGCCCATCTCGTGCGCGACCAGAAGCGCGGCCGCGTCGGTAATCGGGATGTAGCCGATCTTGACCACCGGGTCGAACGGCTTGGAGAATTTCTTCTTGTCGGCAGCGAAGGCCGACGAGGACAGCATGCCGCCCATCCCGGCCATGCCGCCCAGTGCGGAGAGACCGGCCATCTTGAGCATGTCGCGCCGGCTGACGCCCGTGCCGAGGACGGAGCTGAACAGCGGGTCATAGGCTAGGTCGAGATTCGGATCTTCCATGCCGTCGCCGATGTCCGGATTGTCGGGCATCATCATCTGCATGCGTGGGTCGATCGGACGGGCCTTGCCACATGTACCGCATGAACATCCATCAACGTGCACCAGCGGACGCGGCTGGCTATGCTCTTCGTATAGATATTTCTTCATTCTCGGTCTCCTAAGGTGAGGGTCGGTATCCCGACCGGTGTTTGCTCATCCTGCCTCTTCACTTTGAGCAATTCGGGTAAGTCGCAGATCATGCAGCCAGCGTGGCCGACTCCGGTTTCTTGTAGTTCGCCGCTTCCTGGAACGTCGCCATCAGGCGAGTACGCAAAGCCTGAACCGCCGCGTCGTGGCGATCGCGCGGATCGGGAAGGTCGATATCCAGTTCGTGAACGATGTTTCCGGGCGAGCCTGCCATGATCACGGCACGGTCGCCCATGATCACGGCCTCGTCGATATCGTGCGTCACGAAGACGATGTTGAAGCCCTTGCGCTTGGCGATGTTGCGCACATCCTTTTGCAGGGATGAACGCGTGAACGCGTCAAGCGCGGAGAACGGTTCGTCCAGCAGCAGGAGTTCCGGCTCCATCACCAGCGAGCGGGCCAATGCCACACGCTGTTGCTGGCCACCCGAGAGATCTTGCACATTGGCCATGGCGAAATCCTGCAGCTCGACCAGCTTGATCGCCTCCGTCACGCGCTCTTCGGTTTCTTCCTTGGACCAGCGCCCGAAGCTCAAGCCGACGCCGACGTTCTGGGAAACCGTCATCCAGGGAAACAGGTGCGGCGCCTGGAACATCATGACCCAGCGGGGCGACGGTGCAGTAATCGCCGTCCCATTGAGCAGGACCTTGCCTTCGGTAGGTTTCAGAATGCCGGCCAGAATATGGAGCAGCGTGGATTTGCCACAACCCGAACGGCCGATAATTGCCAGCGCCTCACCGGGCGGCGACACCAGATCAACCCGATTGAAGGTCACCCCGGTCCGCGAACTGTAACGGTGGGTCAGGCCCTGGATCTTGATTTCTGTTCCACGTATTGCCATCTACATATTCCTCTGTTTATTTCCGTCGCCCGGCCCACAAGGACTCACGGCAGGATTCTTGTTCATTTCGCGGGCCGCTTCGCCCGCGGCCTGCCCGGCACCTTGCCGGGCTCCCGTCATCAGGCACTGTTGAGACGTTTTCCAACTTCCTCCAGACGACGGGCCAGTTCCGCCTCGTCGATCAGGCCACGCTTGATCATCGAGTGGGCCAGTGCCAGCAGCTGCCGCTCGGGGAACGGCACATCCTCGTAGAGTGTTTCCGACAAGTCGTCTTCCTCGGCACGCCGCTCCAGGGAAGGCAGGGCACACGAACCCGGCTCGACCTGATCGTATGGCTTGACGCAGGAGTCGGCGGCGAGCATGTCGCACGTAGCCTCCAGGTCGATCTTCCAGGGCGGATCCGGATTCGTGACGCCATACTCTGCCGCCAGCTCCTCCCAAACCCGTCCGCGACCGCGGACGTCCTCGAGTACGCCAATCGGCGTCAGATCGGTACCACTCCAGCGCTCGGCTGCGCCGGGGACATTTTTTTCAACTGTGGCCATGACTCGCTCCTTGCTAACGTACAGCCTGATGCTCAGTGGTCGTGATGAACCGGACGAATCGCCTTACGCACCGGACGCTTGGCGTTCGAGGTAATGCCGGGTTTCGGCACGGCCACGCCGATCAGGCAATCGCGCGTCACGATTTCGGTCAGCTGATCCTCGGTCCAGCCTTCCGTGCCTTCAGGACGGGTCGGCATGACGATGTAACGGGTCTTCTGATTGGAGTCGGCAACACGAATCTGAACTTCTTCTGGCAGCTGCAGACCGAACTCGGCGAGGACTTGACGCGGCCAGCGCACCAGTCGCCGACGATAGTTGGGCGTGCGATACCATTCGGGCGACTGCCCCAGGATCGGGCGGGGATAGCACGAGCACAGGGAGCACACCACGACGTGCTTCAGCGTAGGCGTATCCGCGAGGACGCGCAGGTTACAGTAGTCGCTGGGCGTACCGAACTGGGTAGGGGGACTGGTCACCCAGTTCACGCCCACGGCCTTGCTGGCCTCGACGCCATCTTCGATGCAAAGCTTTTTGTACTCGGGATCCAGCCAGGCCTTGGCAACCAGGCGCGCTGCGGGCAGCGGACCAAGGGTATGCACGTACTCCTTCCAGACGCGGTGGTCTTCAGCGGAAAAGAGTCCTTTTTCGATGGCCAGTTCACGGACAGCCATTTCGAGAATTTCAAAGTCGCTGACTTCATCGACCATCGGAGCCGGCTTGTGGCCGTGCTCGTGGTCATGGTCATGGTCGTGGTGATGATCAGACATGTGTATTTCCTCTAGTCAATAATGTCCGCGAGCCGATTCAGGCCGACTCAAGATAACGTTCCGGCACCTCGGTCTCCAGCGTGTCGTTGCTGAAGGTGTCGCTGTACTCGGGCCAAAGTTCCTTCTGCGCAAACACGATGCTGTAGAACCACTCCGGGTGGTCTACATTACCAAACGCCTCGTCTTCAGCGGCGGGGCTTTCATACACCAGCCTGACGACAGTGCCTGTCGCGCCGCGTGTATAGAGCATGGTGCGGGTGTAGAACAGATCGGGAAGATCCTTGATGCGCACACGGTCACCTTCCTTGAACTTGGCCGGACCGGCCTTGCCCCTGAAGCACTGAGGATCGCCGATGCCGGTGGCCATCTTGGCGTGGTGGGTTCTGTCGTAAACAGGCTTATTGCTCATAGCGTCTTCACCTCTTGAAATTTACTTGGTCTTTGCGGGGAGGTATTCGCCCAGACCCTGATCTGACTTGGCGCGTTTTTTCACTTCATCGATCTTGTTGACAAGCTCGGTGAGCGTGCAGAACTGCTTGTCGACCAGGATACGTGCCGCAGTCAGCAGCCAGCGGCCGTAGTAGGGCAACCCCAGGTATTGCGTCTGGCCGACGTCCGCGTTCTGCTTGCGGCGGCGCTCTTCGGCAGTCCACACACCGCGCCATGCCAGGCATTCGCAGGTGGCGAAGGTATTCAGTTCCCAGACTTCTTCTTCCTTCTCGGTCCATACGATGGGCACATCCGGCTCGCCGCCCACATCGTGCACAACACGTGTATAGGCCTTCCAAAGGTCAGGAGTAATCAGATCCGGGGAGGGGGCGTGCGTCTGCTTGTGCAGAGCCGGCTGCATGTAACCGACAGTCTCGATATGTCGGAGAACCACTTCTCTATGAGACGATGACATTGTGTTGACTCCTTTGTGGATTACGAACAAGGCGGCTTGCCGCAATGCGATTTATGATTGCCTTACTTTCATGCCAACCCAGCTTCTACAAATTACCAACATCAAAAACCTGAAGCGTTTCCGGTCACACCTTCATGTTTGCGTTGCGGTGGATTCCATCGCAGATCTTTGATGGCCCAACTATGCGTCATCTAATTATTGGTTTCCAAGTCTTAATTCCGATGATCCCCATAGGGTTTTGCTATAGCCCCAAGACCCGCTTGCAGACTGGATTTCAGCACTTCAGAGCACATCGAAATCCGTTTGTCACAGCCCCGTTTAAAGACCCTCGCCAAACAATATCTAATAGGTATCTTCCAATCTCCATCCGCATCGTTCCACGCGGACTTACAAAGAATTCAGATACGGTGAGCCATGTAGGTGTAGTAATTGCATGCGGCAAAGAATGTTCCGTTCTCCATCGCCTGGCGCTGCTCGTTGTGCCAGACCTCCATCGCGCGTTCCGGCAACAATCCTGCCTGTTTGACGTACGGAACATAGGTCTCTGCGAACGATTTGAAATAGCTCGCCTGACCGATTTCGACCACGGCATCGCCCCAGGCATCTGCCAGCTTCAGGCCAAGCTCGGGCAGGAGTCGCGGCAGATCGCGCATGATCCGCGGATTGTTGAACGTGGCATTCACCAGGGCTTCGTCGACAAGGCGGCCGAAGTCGTGATCCGGATAAGCATAGGTCAAGGAGGCGTAATCGCCATCGAAAACAACCACGGTGCCGCCGGGGCGGACCACGCGTGTCATCTCGCCCAAAACCGCTAGGGGCGCGGTCACGTGACTGATCAGCGTGTGCGCGATGACGACATCGAATGTCGCATCGGGGAACATGAGGCGGTGCGCGTCGCCAATCTGGAAAGCGATCCGCCCATCGACCCGCTCACTTCGCGCGAAACCGTTCGCGGCATCGATGAAATGGCCGCATTGATCGACGCCCAGTGCCTTGCCGGAAAAGTCGTCCCGGCGCGCGATCGACCGCAGCACAGCCCCCGTGCCGCAACCCACTTCCAGCACCTGGGCGGACGGGGGCAAGGCAAGTCGCGCCACATAGTTATCGAGCAGGCGAGCAAAGACACCATCACGTGCCCGACTTTCAAGTCGGGCGACGAGACGTTCGAGTGCGGCCTCATCAAGTTCATTGACGAAACGGTGGGGGTCACGCGCAGCCATGCTTCACCTCATCTTTAAAACGAAGCCCGATCGTCCAGCACAACCGAATCCGAAAAGCAGGTGTCCTCCCGACAACCGGAGTGGCGGATCGATGCTGAAGCCCAGGTCGCCGCACAGCACCATGGCCTGCGGCATATTCATAAAAAAAAGCCGCCTCGCGAGGAGGCGGCAACCCTAGGACATCCGGCACAGGAGGAGTAGATACCGGATTGAGGAGCCCTAACACTTATGTTCAATGAATGCTTGTTCCCATGATCAGTTCGACCAGCTTCACGGCAAACGGGACCTCATTCCCGTCACGCCCTCTCGGGACGTAGCCATGACGCGCTCACCAGGATTTATAGGGCAGGAACTTGCCGCTGATCGTGACCAGTACGCGATCGCCTTTCGGGTCTTCCTGCCTATCGATGTTCATGGTGAAGTCGATGGCGCTCATGATGCCGTCGCCAAATTTCTCGTTGATCATCTCCTTGATCGTCTCGCCATATACGTTCAACATCTCGTACCAGCGGTAAATCAGTGGGTCCGTCGGAATGGGGCGATCCCATGTCTTGGTCGGGAAGCGCTGCAACGCTGCCGAAACCTCACCGCCAAGACCAAGCGTCTCGGCCACCGCATCGGCTTGCGGCTTTTCCAGGTGGTTCATGCCCAGGCATGCCGAGCAGACAAACTCGTCGGACAAGCCCGCCGATTTGGCGATATCGCCCCACGTCAAGCCTTTCCCGGACTTGGCTTGGAGGATCGCTTCTTTCATTTCTGTTTTATTCATCGGTACTGCTCCTTGCGTTGACCTGGCGGACGGGCCGCCGGCAACTGTGTATCTGGTCAAATGGGTGGCGGGTAATACGTAAACAATCCGTATCGGGAGGACAGCCGTCCGGATGTCCTCCCGGCTATGGCGTTCAGCTTCCCACGCGGGCCGCCGCTACCCGATAGAAACGCTGTTGGAACACCGTGCTGTCCTGAAGCTGATGCAAACTCTTCACGGCAGCGAGAATGGCCAGGTCCAGCAGCGGCTCGATGAGGACAATCGACATGTAGGCAACACCGAACGTCCCGATTTGCGCCAGATTCGCGGCACCCACGCCCTGACCATAGATCGCCCAGAAGGCAACCCAGGCCACCACGCCACCTTGGTAGGCGGTCGACAGCGCCAGGCACTGGCTGTATTTCACATCCTTGTAAGCCGTTTTCTCAGGAATATAGCGATGCGCAATGGCGCTGAGCGCGAACAGGGGCACCAGCAGCGTCGTCATGTTCATGCCGTATTGCGGCAGATCCCACGGCGCAAAGAAGAGGCCCTGCGTCAACAGTCCGAGCGCCAGGCCTATGGCCGCCGGCGCCGCGCCGAACATGAGGAAGAGCGTCGAGCCCAGGATCAGGTGGACCTCGGAAACACCGATCGGATAGTGCGGAAACACCTCGAAGAAGCTGAATACGAGGGCTGCCGCGATCAGGCTGCGAATTCCCAGGGGGATGATCCCGTCCTGTTTGATCGAATTCAATGCCAGCTTCGCCGTATAGCCAAACACCCCGATCGCCGTAGCGTAACTCAGTGTCATTTTGGCGCCTTCAACAATACCTGGTTCAATATGCATGGTGTTTCCTCCTTTGTGCACTCTCTAACTAACGAATCTTGTTGCCCAGCCCCAGCCAGGTAACGACCAGTAATCCAGACAGAATGACCGACGGCCCGCTCTGCTTCCATGTGCGCCAGCCAGCGCTGTACACCCATGTGGCAGAACCTTGCATGCCGATCAACGTCAAACTACGACACGTGCTCGATAGTCCATAAACATTCTCGAATATTCCGATTCATTTCTGGCCACCCCCCGTCCAAGCAGGTTCGGTCATAATGAAAGGCGTATGTCGATCTGGTGCTCTGTCTCCAGGAACATCGATACAAATCGTATGTTCACAACAATGGACTAACTGGCTATAGTTTTCCAAGTCTTTATTCCGATTAGTGCTATAAGGTTTGGCTATGCAACGCAATCTCATCTTCCCTCGCTCCATTCGCTACCTGATCGCGGTGGCGGATATGCAAAGCTTCACGCGCGCCGCGGAACTGCTGTTCGTTTCGCAGCCCACGCTGTCGCAGCAGATCAAACATCTGGAAGATTTGCTCGACGTGCAGTTGCTGGACCGGTCCGGACGGACGGTGCAACTGACCGCCGCCGGGGAGGTTTATCTGCACTATGCCCGCCGCGCCTTGCGGGAACTGGACGAAGGAAAACGGGCCATCCATGAGCTGCAGGACCTGAGCCGCGGTTCGCTGCGCCTGGGAATGACGCCCATCACCGACCACCTGGTCAGCCCCCTGCTGGAATCCTTCAATACCCGCTACCCCGGAATCACCGTCAGTACGCGCGAACTGCCCCAGGACGCCGTCGAGGCCGACGTGGCAGAGGGTAATATCGATATTGGTATCGCTTTCTCCAACGTGCTTTCGACCGTCGCCCGCTCGAACGAGATCGACACCCATGTCCTGTTCACTGAAACGCTGAACCTGGCCGTAGGCAAGGCGCACCCTCGCGCCGGCCAGACCGAGTCGTTGAGTCCCCAGGTACTGGAAAACGAGTCGCTGGTATTGCTCAACACCGATTTTGCGCTGCGACGCCACATCGACCTGTATTGCCTGGAACATGGCATCACACCGCGTATCGCGATGGAAACCAATTCGCTCAGCGTCATTGTCGAAGTCGCCCGCCTCGGCCGGCTTGCCACCATCCTTCCCCACAGCATCATCTGTTCGCAGCAGGGACTCCATCCGGTGATGCTGCAACCCGACATGCCGCACCACACGATTACCCTGATCTGCCGCAAGTCGGGTTACAAGAGCCCGGCCTGTACGGCATTTGGCGTGCTGGCAACACTCTGGTGCCATAACCGTCCCGGTGCCAACAAAAGCGCGCTCGCGGAGTTCGGTGCCGATTTCGATTCCCTGCTCGAAGAATCCACTTCGAACGAGTAGCCGTTTCAGGCGCGCCAGCGGGGAAATTGCGTTTCCGGACGACGTGCCGGCACAGCATAATCCGTTCCTATTAGCACAATCGGAATAAGGTCTTGGACAAGCATTTTTGCCTGGCTCATAGTCTTATCCGAAGGCGACTGACGAATGAGTTCGATCGATCACGCGACCGCCTGCCGTGATCACGAAGACGCAGCGCTGATCCCGCGCACTGAAAACTCACCCCGTCAAACGCCGTCGCCCGAACCTCGGATCCAGGCTTCGATCCATCGGGTAAAACACGTGTTTCTATATGGAGAGCGAGCATGAAAATCGAGCTGGCCGAACCCTACCGCGATACCGAACTGGGACGCGAAGCGGAATCGCTCCTGCTTTCCTGCGTGCAATGCGGCCAATGTACCTTTACCTGCCCGACCTTCCGGCTGCTGGATGACGAATGGGACGGGCCGCGGGGGCGCATTTATCTCATCAAGCAGTTCATGGAGGGCAAGGAACCCACCCCAGACACGCTTGAGCTGCCGGCCTATACCCTCAGTACCCTTGAAGGCCGCACGCTCAGCGCCAATCTGCAACTTCATCTCGATCGCTGCCTTGGCTGCCGGTCCTGCGAAACCAGTTGCCCGCAGGGTGTCCGCTACGGACGTCTTCTCGATATCGGACGGGAGCTGGTCGAAAAGGAGTCCCCTCGACCGCTCAAGGAGAAACTGGCACGCCGTGCGTTGCGTGCCGTGGTGCCCTACCGTTACCGCTTCACGGCCTTGCTACGCACAGGACAGGCCCTGCGACGCTTCCTGCCGGAAGACCTGCGTGCGCGGATTCCGCAGCGGCGCCAGGCTGGCGTCTGGCCCGACCGGCCGCATGGCCGGCGCATGCTGATCTGGCAGGGATGCGTGCAGCCCGGCCTCGCGCCCGACATCAATGCCGCCTCCGCCCGCGTGCTGGATCGCTTCGGAATCCGGCTGATTCCGGCCAGCGATGGCTGTTGCGGCGCCCTGAGCCATCACATGGCCGAAACGGATGAAGCGCGTGCCTTCATGCGCAAGAACATCGACGCCTTGTGGCCGCACATCGAGGCTGGCGCCGAAGCCCTCGTCCTCACTGCCAGTGGGTGCGGCATGCACTTTCGCGAATACGGCCAGCTGCTGCACGACGATCCCCAATACCGCGACAAGGCGGCACGCATCTCGGAACTGACCCGGGACATCGCGGAAATCGTCGCCGAGGAATGGAATGACGACCCGCTTCATGCCCTGCCCGCCCCTCCGAAGCCGCGGCGCATCGTCTTCCAGTCATCCTGCAGCCTGCAGCATGGCGAAAAACTGAACGGCGTGGTCGAAAAACTGCTGAAGCGCGCCGGGTTCAAGCTCCTTCCCGTTCGCTATCCTTTCATGTGCTGTGGTTCGGCAGGCGCCTACTCTCTCCTGCAGCCTACGCTCTCGGAATCGTTGCGCGAGCGCAAGCTGGAAACCCTGCTGGTCAGTCGCCCGGAAGCCATCGCAACGGCCAATATCGGCTGCCTGACCCATCTGGCCCTGGCGTCGCCGGTGCCGGTCAGCCATTGGATCGAATTGCTGGACAAAACATTCCAGGAAGCAGATTCCCAACTACGCGGCCATCCTGAGCCGCACATGAACCCGGCGTCCGCCAACGCCCATTCTTGAAACGAGGAGTGGCCCGCCTCGGAGGCGGCCACACCAAGATCATTCGATCAAACGATCTCAGCAGGAAAAACAAGGGAATGAAGACAACAACAAGAATCGTGAGCATCCTCGTATTGCTCATGTGCGGCCAATGGCCCGTGACAGCGCTGGGCGCGCACCCGCTCCTTACGGAGGACACCGGCACCCAGGGCACCGGCCATGTTCAACTGGAATTGACGCACGATCTCAGCTACACGAAAGACGACTCCACCAACACACGCGATCAGCGCATCAATACCGTTCTATCCATTGGCCTCACGGACACCCTCGACGTGATCGCCTCCCTGCCGCATGATCGTCAGACCGACCGGCTGGCCAGCGCAGACACTACTGTCCGGGGGGTTTCGGACATGGAGATTGCCGCCAAATGGCGTTTCTACGATGAAGGCGCACTGAGTTTCGCCCTGCGCCCCGGGCTGGGGTTGCCGACCGGAGACGACGACAAGGGGTTGAGCGCGGGACATGTCTCGCCCAGCTTGTTCGCCGTGATGACGTATGCAGGCGAACCCTGGACCTTTCACGTGCACCTCGGCTACACGCGCAACATCCATGACGGAACGGACGAACGGAACCATATTTACCACGCCTCGGTTGCCGCGGAATACGCGCTCGGCGAATCGCTGCGCCTGGTAGGCGACGCCAGCGTGGAAAGCTGTGCCGAACGGTCGGGTCATCCCAACGTGGGGTCGATGGTGCTGGGGCTGGTCTATTCCGTCACCCCGAATCTGGATATTGACCTCGGATACCGCAAAGGTCTGACCCACCCTGCCGCAGATTCGGCATGGCTGACCGGCTTGGCCATCCGCTTTTAACGGTACGCCGCACGCAGGAAAAGCTTTTATACTGCCTGGTTGATTGTTGCTGGGCAGCACGGCCATGACGCACCCTTTCCACATCGTTGACGTTTTTGCAGAACGACCCTACGCCGGTAACCAACTGGCGGTGGTCACCCACGCCGACGACCTCTCCGACGAAACGATGCAGCAGATCGCGACCGAGATGAATTTCTCGGAAACGACCTTCGTCTACACCGCCCCGGAGCGCGATGGCGGCCACCGGGTCAGGATCTTCACGCCTGCGCGGGAAATCGCCTTTGCCGGGCACCCGATCCTCGGGACAGCCTGGGTCATCCGGGAACAGATTGCGCCCGGCACGTCCGCGCCGGTACGGCTGAATCTTGCGGTCGGCCAGGTCCCCGTCACGTTCGAACTCACTGCCGACGAACCCGAAACTGCATGGTTTCAGGCACCCCCGGTGACGCCTGGGGCGACATGCGACCGCAAACCCATGGCGACGGCGCTGGGCATATCGCCCGACGATATCGACACAGCGTCCCCCATTCAGCAGATGACTGCCGGCATTTCAGCCATGATCGTGCCCCTGCGCAGCCTCGATGCGCTACGCCGCTGCAAACTGGATCTCGACGCCTTCACGCCATTGGCCAGGCAAGGCTTCCCTTCTCTCGTGTACCTGTTCTGCCGCGAGACGCATCACGCCTGCAACGACCTGTGCGTCAGGTTCTTTTTCGAGGCCCACGGCGTACGCGAGGATCCGGCGACGGGCAACGGAGCCGCCTTCCTCGGCGCCTATCTTCTGGAACATCCGATTCTCCCCGGACCCAGCCTGTCGCTGCGCATTGAACAGGGATACGAAATGAACCGGCCTTCCCTGGTGAAGTTGCGTGCCGGCACGTCCGATGGAGCTCCTGAAATAAGTGTGGGCGGACGCGTGATTCCCGTCATCAAGGGGGAGCTGCTTTGACGCGGAAACCCCTTTGAACCAGCCGGTTTTTTCGCGACCGACTCGCCCCGGCGGCTTGGGATCGCGCATAAATCGGATATGCTGAAAAGCTACGTCTTCTGATCGCACCATGAAAGACAACATCCATCCCCTGATCCAGCACACGCCGCCCGATTCGGGCAACGTCAGCATCCCGGCGCTGCGCGTGCTGTCGGAAATCACCACCAGCCTGTCCACGGATTCCAACGTCGAACAGCTGCTGGGACGCTTCCTGTCGACCATGATCCGGCTGGCGGGTGCCCAGGCAGGTGCGGTGCGCGTCATCACCGACGATCGCACGCACCTGCGGCTGATCGGCTCGGTGGGGCTGCCGCCCGAACTGGTCGAGCACGAAAACATCGTCAGCGTCGATTGCGGCGTATGCGGCAAGGCCGCGCGCGAGGTGACCGTGAGCAGCTGGAACAACGTCGCCTTCTGCAAGCGTCAAGCCAACGACGCCTATTTCAGCGACAGCTGCAACACCGTGGTTGCAGTGCCGCTGATGCACAAGAACCAGGTCATGGGTGTCTACAACCTGTTCCTCGAAGAAGGCAAGACCGTCCCCGAGGATGTGCGCCTCTTGTTCCGCTCGATCAGCGAACACCTCGGCATCGCATTGGAAAACGCACGGCTGACGCGTGAAAACATGCGCATCTCGCTGATGAACGAACGCCAGATGCTGGCCAACCAGATCCACGATTCGCTGGCGCAGACGCTGGCCTACGCCAAGATGCGCCTCACCGTATTGAGCGACGCGATGCGCCACGAGGATTACCCCAAGGCCAATCGTTACCTCGGCGACGTCGAGGAAGCGGTCGACCTCGCCTACGCCGACCTGCGCGACCTCATCACCCAGTACCGCGACCGCATCAACCCGCGCGGCCTGGTGCCGGCGATCCAGGAAATGGCCAAGAGCTTCCGCAAGAAAGCCAACGCCGACGTCGACTTCCTCAATCTGGTGCAGGATGTCTCGCTGTCGCCCGACGAGGAAATCCAGGTCTTCCACATCATCCAGGAATCGC
>ERZ778022.1864-NODE-1864-length-24931-cov-5.058611_pt1 | contig 24931 bp, 23 predicted proteins | sample MGYA00375752_ERZ778022 | MGnify/ENA primary metagenome ERZ778022 (study PRJEB29350, sample SAMN05389826) | bioreactor metagenome | isolation source: Thiocyanate bioreactor | place: South Africa: University of Cape Town | collected 2014-04-04 ...
AGGTGATGAGCGGGGCGGGCCGCACCGGGCGCTATCTCGGCGGCGACCACTGGAATTGCCGGCCGGATATTATTGCGCTCTCCAAGGGGCTGGGCGCCGGCTATTGCCCGCTCGGCGCGATGATCGCCCATTCGAAGCTGGTGAAACCCGTGCTCGATCGCGGCGGCTTCGCCCATGGCTATACCTATGCCGGCAATCCGCTCGCCTGCGCCGCCGGCCTTGCCGTGCTCGACGAGATCGAGCGGCAGGATCTGCTCGGCAACGCCACCCGCATCGGCGCTCTCATGAAGGCGGAACTGGAGGGACTTGCCGAACGCTACCCCTTCATCGGCGACGTGCGCGGCAAGGGCCTGCTGCTCGCCGCCGAATTCGTCGCCGACCGCGAAACCATGGCGCCGTTGCCGAAGGCGCTCGAGGCGCACCAGCGCGTCGTCGACATCGCCTATGAGCGCGGCTTGATCATCTATTCGCGGCGCACGCGCGGCGGCGTCGAGGGCGATCATTTCCTCGTCTGCCCGCCGATGATCACCACGCAAGAACAGGTCGGTGAGATCGTGGCGATCCTCGACGCGACGCTCGACCAGCTTGCCGGCGAGCTTTCGCTGCCGGTGCGCAAATAGGAGCCGGCGATGAAATCGAAAAAGGTCATCATCACCTGCGCGGTGACGGGCTCGGTGCATACGCCCTCCATGTCGCCGCACCTGCCCTACAGGCCCGAGGATATCGCCGCCGAGGCCATCGCGGCGGCGGAGGCCGGGGCCTCGATCCTGCACTTGCACGCCCGCGATCCCGACGACGGCCGGCCCACGGCCGACCCGAAGGTGTTCATGCGTTTCCTGCCGGTCATCAAGCAGGCCTGCGATGCGGTCATCAACATCACCACCGGCGGCTCTTCGGTCATGACGCTGGAGGACCGGCTGGCGGCGGCGCTGGCCGCCGAGCCGGAAATGTGTTCGCTCAACATGGGCTCGATGAATTTCGGCCTGTTCCCGATGCTCGACCGGCCGCGCGACTGGCAGCACGCCTGGGAACCCGAACTGCTGGAGGCGACGCGCGGCACGATCTTCCGCAACACCTTTGCCGATATCGAGGCGATCCTGACGCGCCTCGGCGAAGGCTGCGGCACGCGTTTCGAGTTCGAATGCTACGATGTCGGGCATCTCTATACGCTCGCCCATTTTCGCGATCGCGGGCTCATTCCCGGCACGCCTTTCCTGCAATTCGTCTTCGGCGTGCTCGGCGGCATCGGCGCCGATCCGGAAAATCTCGTCCATATGAAACGCATTGCCGACAAGCTTTTCGGCGACGATTATCGGTTTTCGGTGCTCGCCGCCGGGCGGGCGCAGATGCCGATGATATCAATGGCCGCGACCATGGGCGGCAGCGTCCGCGTCGGGCTGGAGGACAGCCTTTTCGATGGCCGCACGCTTGCCGCCTCCAACGCCGATCAGGTGCGGCGCATCCGCGTCATCCTTGAAGGGCTTTCGCTGGAGGTGGCGACGCCGGAGGAGGCGCGCGCTATGCTCGGCCTCAAGGGCGGCGACCGCGTCGCATTCTGAAGAGGGAAAACCATGAAGACCTATTTTGCCGAAGAACAGAAGCGTCACGATCCGAGCTTCTTCCTGTCGAGCGGCGCGCCGAGGCCGAACCCGGAGCAGCCGGAACGCGTCGAGCGCCTGTTGGCCGGCGCGCGGGCGGCGGGCATGGAGATCGTCCGTCCAAGGGATCATGGACTGGCCCCGGTCTCCGCCGTGCATACGCCGGAATATCTGGATTTCCTGAGCCGCATCCATGAGCGCTGGCAGCATATCGACGGCGCCTCGGCCGAGGTGATCCCCAACATCCATCCTATCGCCCGCAACGGCAGCTACCCGGCCTCCGCCGTCGGACAGGCCGGCTATCACATGGCCGATACCTCCTGCCCGATTTCCGAGCATACATTCGAAAGCGCCCGCTGGAGCGCATCCACCGCCGTTTCCGCCGCCGAGGCCGTGATGGCAGGCGAAAAATGGTCCTATGCCCTCTGCCGTCCGCCGGGGCACCATGCCTTCCGCGATGTCGCCGGCGGCTTCTGCTTCTTCAACAATTCCGGCATCGCCGCCCAGCACCTGCTGGGGCAGGCGAAGCGGGTGGCCATCCTCGATGTCGACCTGCATCACGGCAACGGCACGCAAGGCATGTTCTACGCGCGCGCCGACGTGCTGACGGTCTCGATCCATGCCGATCCCGTGCGCTTCTACCCCTTCTTCTGGGGATATGCCGACGAACGCGGGGAAGGGCTCGGCCTCGGCTACAATCTCAACCTGCCGCTGGCGCGCAAATCCGGCGACGAGGTCTATCTGGAAGCGCTCGGCGCCGCCATCCGCAGGGTGGAGGCGTTCTCGCCGGATGCGCTCGTGGTGGCGCTCGGCCTCGATGCCTTCGAAAAGGATCCCTTTGGCGGCCTTTCGGTCTCGACTCCGGGTTTTGCGCGTATCGCCGAGGCCATCGGCCGGCTCCGCCTGCCGACGGTCATCGTGCAGGAGGGCGGCTATCTCTGCGAAGAACTCGGCGACAACCTGACATCCTTCCTCAACGGTTTTGGCGCGAAAATGCTCTAGCCGGGATAGGTCCGCTGTTCGAACGGGATCGTGTCGATCGCCTTGCGCAGTTCGGTGAGCAGGATCGTTTCGGCGCGGTTGCGGCGGGCGGCGCGGTCATAGACGAGATGGACGTCGATGACAGGCGGATCGTGGTAGGGCGGCAGGCGCCAGAGGCGGCCGGCGCGCACGTCCTCCTCCACCACATGGATCGGCAGCGGCCCGAAACCGAAGCCGGCGATGATCAGCCGTTTGACCTCCTCCAGATGCGAGGAGGTGCCGACCGTCTGGCCTTCGAAACCCTGCTGCTGGCGCAGCAGCGCGACCGGCCAGAGCGCGCCGGACATCTGGTCCGTCTTGAAGGAGACGTAGGGTTCCTGCCGCAAGGCCTGCAACGGCAGGTCCGCCACGCCGAACAGCGGATGGCGCGCGCCGCAGAAATAGCCGAAACTTTCCCGGTAGAGCAGATCGTATTCGAGCTTCGGATGCCGCTCCTGCATCAGGCAGACGCCGAAACCGGCATCGCGGTTGAGCACCGCCGCCATCACCTCCTGGCTGGAGGCGACGGACAGCGACAGCGTCACCTGCGGAAAATTCGTGTGGAAACCGGCCAGCACCTCGTCGAGGAACGGGCAGACGACGTGGCTGGCAAGCGCGATCTCGATATGGCCGGTGAGATCGCCGGGCTGCTCCTCCATGTGCTGTGGCAGGCCGGAGACGATCTCGAACAGCGCGACGCATTCGTTGAACAGCCGCTGCCCGGCCGGCGTGACCGCGAAATGCGACGCGTTGCGCTCGATGAGCCGGCAATCCATATGGATTTCCAGCCGCTTCAGCGCATTGCTGACGGTCGGCTGTTTCAACGACAATTTTTCGCCCGCCGCCGTCAGCCCGCGCTCCTGCACGATGACCATGAAGGTTCTCAGCAGGTTCCAGTCGATTTCCCAGACGAAACGGCGTCTTTGGCGTGCCATCCGCATCATTCCCCAAATTCATGCTTCGGGTCGCCACTATTGCACAGAGCGTGTCGTCCTTTAAGCTCTCGACCGGACAAAGGAGATTCGTCGTGGAATTGCTGACCTATCAGGGTGTCGTCTATCCGGCCCAATGCGATGCGATGGGACACATGAACGTGCAATATTATATCGCCGCCTTCGATCAGGCATCCTGGCATCTCGTGGCGGCGGCCGGCTATTGCCCGTCCTGGATCGAGGAGCGCCGCGAAGGATGGGCGGACCGCCGGTATGAAATCGACTTCCGCAGGGAATTGCCGGTCGGCAGCCTGTTCGAAATCCGCAGCGGCATCGTCAGGATCGGCAACACCTCGCTCACGGCCCGTCATCGCCTCACCAGCAAGGCCGATGGCGGCCTCTGCGCCGAACTGCTCGCGGTGACCGTCTATTTCGATCTTGCAGCGCGGCAATCGCGAGCCTTGCCGGAGGCGATCCTGCGTGGCGCGGCCGAGCACCTGATCTGATCCGGGATCAGCACGAGGGCAGCGACACGCCATGGCTTTTGCGCGTCACGGCGCTTTCGGCGTCAGGCGCAGGAGGCGGCCGGGGTTGGCGTCTTCGACGAGCCAGACCGCACCGTCGGGAGCGATCGCGACATCGCGGATGCGGGCGCCCATTTTCCAGCGCTCGGCCTCGTCGGGTCGGCCGTTCGCATCGAAGCCTATGCGAACGAGCGCGCGAGCCGCGAGGCCGCCGATCAAGGCCGAGCCACGCCATTGCGCAAACATCGGGCCTTCATAGAAGGCAAGGCCGGCCGGGGCGATGACCGGTGTCCAGTAGACGGCCGGGGCGGCGAATTCCGGCCGCGTGTCATGATCGGGGATCGGCGCGCCGCTATATTCGTCGCCGTTGGAAACGAGCGGCCAGCCATAATTCCGGCCCGGTTCGATCAGGTTCAGTTCGTCGCCGCCGCGCGGCCCCATTTCATGCAGCCAGAGGCGGCCATCGGGGGCGAAGGCGAGGCCATAGGGGTTGCGGTGGCCGGTCGTCCATGTCTTGGCCCTGATGCCGCCTTCGGCGGCGTGCGGATTGTCCGATGGCGTGCCGCCGTCGAGCGTGAGCCTCAGCAGCTTGCCGCGGGCCTGATCGGGATCCTGCGCGCTCGCGGGCCGCATGCGATCGCCGACCGTGAGAAACAGATGTTTTCCCTGTGCGTCGAACGCGATGATGCCGCCCGGTTGCCCGCCGCCGCCGCCCGGCCTTTGCCGCCAGATCACCTCGGTATCGGCAAGCGACGCATTGCCGCCGTCCTCCCGCAGCCTGGTGCGCGACAGCACCAGACGGCCGCCGCCGGCCGGCTCGACAGAGGTGAAATAGATGGTCGAGCTGGTGGAAAAATCCGGTGCGACGGCGATGTCGAGCATGCCGTTCTGGCCGGAAGCGGCGACCTCGGGCACCTTGGCGAGTTTCACCTTGCGGCCATCCTGTCCGACGATGAAGATCCGGCCGGGCTTTTCGGTGACGAGCATCCGGCCGTCCGGCAGGAACGCGATGGCCCAGGGCGTATCGAACCTAGCGATAGCCTCTACGGCGAAAGGCGTTTTGGCGCTCGCCGGCCGCTTGCCGGCATTGATGCTCTGCGCCTGCGCGGCGCCATGGGCAATGAGCGCCGACATCAGCGCCGTGAATAACAGTCCTGCTTTGCGTCGAGCCATAATGCCTCCGGTATGAGGCCGATTTCCGAATGCCGCGCTGATGCGGCTCATCGGCCGGTTATCGACAATATAGGGGAGGCGGCGGCCATGGTCAGGTGGCAATTCCCCGGCCTTGCCATTGCATTGGCGGGCGCCGTTCCTATCTGATGCGGCTGAACCCGGATGGAGCGCACGCCGATGGCGGGACCGATCACGCATAGTTTGTTCGACGATACGGTTGAAATCCTGCCGCCCGAGAGGGCCGCAGGACGAGGCGTCGGCAAGATGGCTTGCCTGTGCTGTCAGCGCGAGCGACAATCGATGGAAGATGACGGCTGCGGCATCTGCGACGATTGCCTCCGGCCGTAGCGATAAAGGAGCCTCCGCCATGCCTGTCCGCAGCGCCGGCCTGATGATCTATCGCTGGAGCGCGGGTGAACCCCAGATTCTGCTTGTCCATCCCGGCGGTCCCTTCTGGGCCAGGAAGGATGAAGCGGCCTGGTCGATCCCCAAGGGTCTCGTCGATGGCGGGGAGGATGAATTTTCGGCGGCATTGCGCGAAACGCAGGAGGAAATCGGCATCGTCATCCAGGGCGCCTTTTCACCCTTGGGCGAATTCCGCCAGCCGGGGGGCGGCAAGATCATCGCCGTCTGGTCTGTGAAAGCCGATCCCTCCGTGACCGTCGACAGGATCAAAAGCAACGAATTCGAGATGGAGTGGCCACCCGGATCGGGACGGCGTCAGACATATCCCGAGGTCGACAGGGCGGCATGGTTCACCATCGCGCAAGCCGCGATCAAGATGCACAAAGGGCAGCGGCCGATGCTGACCGCCCTGAAGGCGCAACTTGATGCGGAAGAACCGGAATGACCGCGCCGAGGGCGGTCGTGCGCCGTATTTCGAGATCGGAAGTGACGAGCAGTTTCGAAACGGATGCCCGCCTCTGGGCCCTTGCGGCGCCGATTCTAGCCATTTGTTTTGACGCATTTCCGACCGCAAAACCGCTTCGCACTTTTGCTGGAAATGCTTCTAGAGCGCGGCGGTGATGCCGCCGTCGACGTACAGAATATGGCCGTTGACGAAAGACGACGCATGGGACGCGAGGAAGATGCAGGCGCCGGTCAGTTCTTCGACTTTGCCCCAGCGGCCGGCGGGGGTGCGTTTTTCGAGCCAGGCGGAAAAATTCTCGTCGGCGACGAGCGCGGCGTTCAGCGGCGTGGCGAAGTAGCCGGGGGCGATGGCGTTGCATTGCAGGCCGTATTTCGCCCAGTCGGCGGCCATGCCTTTGGTGAGGTTGCCGACGGCGCCCTTGGTCGCGGTGTAGGGCGCGATGCCGGGGCGGGCAAGCGCGGTCTGGACGCTGGCGATGTTGACGATCTTGCCGGCGCCGCGCCTGATCATATGGCGTGCGACGGCCTGGCCGACATTGAAGACGCTGGAAATATTGGCCTTCAGCAGGTTTTCGAAGGCGTCGGCGGGAAAGTCTTCGAGCGGCGCGCGGTGCTGGATGCCGGCATTGTTGACGAGGATGTCGATCGCGCCGGTTTCGGCTTCGAAGCGATCGACCGCCTGGCGGACGGCCTGGTGATCTGTGGCGTCGAAGGCGAGGATATGCGCGCCGGCAAGGTCCCGGGCGGCGGCCTCCAGCCTGGTTTCGTCGCGGCCGTTGAGGATGACCTCGGCGCCGGCTTCGGCCAGACCGCGCGCCAGGGCCAGGCCGATGCCCTGCGAGGAGCCGGTGACGAGAGCGCGCTTGCCGGTGAGGTCGAACAATCGGATGCTCATAATTCCTCCGCGGGAGTGTGTCGGGGAAATGCTCTAGCCAAGCTTCACGCCATTGGCGGTAAGATGGACGGCGTAGAGGGATGTGGTGGCGGTGATGAACAGACGGTTGCGTTTTTCGCCGTCGAAGATGAGGTTGGAGACCAGTTCCGGCAGGCAGATCTTGCCGATCAGCGTGCCGTCCGGGTCGTAGCAATGCACGCCGTCGCCGGCGCTGGTCCAGATGCGGCCGGCGCGGTCGATGCGGAAGCCGTCGAACAGGCCTTGCGTGCAGACGGCGAAGACGCCGCGATCTTCCAGCCTGTTGCCGTCATGGACGGCGAAGCGGCGGATGTGGCGCGGACCGTCGTCGCGATGCGAGCCGCCGGTGTCGGCGATGTAGAGCAGGCTTTCGTCGGGAGAGAAGGCGAGGCCGTTCGGCTTGTCGAAATCGGTGGCGACGGCGATGGTTTCGCCGGTCGCCGGATCGTGACGATAAACGTGGCAGCCGCCGACTTCCTGCTCTGCGTAGTCGCCTTCGTAATCCGAGAGAATGCCGTAGGGCGGATCGGTAAACCACACGGTTCCGTCCGACTTGACCACGACATCATTGGGCGAATTCAGCCGCCTGCCGTCGAAACTGTCCGCCAGAACGGAAATGGAGCCGTCGAAGTCGGTGCGGGTGACACGTCGGGCGAGGTGCTCGCAGGTCACCAGCCGTCCCTGGTTGTCGACGGTATTGCCGTTGGCGTTGTTCGAAGGCTGGCGGAAGACGGAGATGGCGCCATTGGTGTCGTCATGGCGCAACATGCGGTTGTTGGGGATATCGGAGAAGACGAGGTAGCGGCCGGGCGCGAACCAGGCGGGGCCTTCCAGCCAGCGGCCGCCCGTCCACAGCCGTTCCACCTTCTCATGGCCGACGAAACAGGCCTTGAACCGCGGATCGAGGGTCTCGAAGCCGGTGCCTTCCACATGTCCGATCACGCTTGCCTCCTCACGCAAGGGCGGCGCGAAGCGCCATCGCCTTTGGTATCGGGATCAGGCGTTGACGGCAAGCGCCGTCGGTTGCTCGTCCTCGCCGCCAACCATGCGCTCGATGATGCCGGCGGACACGGCGGTCGAGAAGAAATGGCCCTGGGCGTGGTGGCAGCCGGCCTGGCGCAGGAAATCGAGCTGCCGGCGCGATTCCACGCCCTCGGCGACCACGTCGAGATCGAGGCTGCGGCTGAGATTGACGATCGCCGACAGGATCGCCGCGTCCTGGCCATCCTCCGGCACATGCTCGATGAAGGACTTGTCGATCTTCAGCCGGGTCAGCGGGAAGGATTTCAGCGTCGCGAGGCTGGAATAGCCCGTGCCGAAATCGTCGAGCGCAAGCTGGATGCCCATGCCGGTCAGGGCCCGCATCGCCTTCACCGAGGCGGCGATATCGGTCATGATCAGGCTTTCCGTCAGCTCGATTTCGAGGCGGCGCGGTTCCAGCCCGGTTTCGGCAAGGGTGGACGCGACCTGGGCCGTCATCGACTGATCGCGGAACTGCCGGGCCGACATGTTGACGCCGATGCGGATGGGAGGCAGGCCCTTGTCCTGCCAGCGCCTGCCGTCGCGGCAGGCCATTTTCAGGACGGCGGCCCCAAGTTCGACGATGATGCCGATTTCCTCGGCCAGCGGAATGAAATCATTCGGCTGGACGGTCATCGCGCCGGTCGCCAGATTGTATTGCGGCTGATAATGCAGGATGAATTCGTCGCGCTTCAGCGCCCGGCGCAATTCCTCGGCGCGGGCGAGGCGGCGGCGGGCCTCGGCGGCAAGCCGGGGCGAGAAGATCTGCAGGTCGTTGCGGCCGCTGTCCTTTACCCGGTACATCGCCATGTCCGCCGCCGCCAGCAACTCGCAGGCCGTGGCGCCATGGGTCGGGAAATAGGCCATGCCGATGCTGCAGGTCACATGCAGGTCGATGGTGTCGAGCGTCACTGGCTGGCCGATCAGCCGGCGGATATCTTGCAGGCGCGGCTCGAAACCGTCACTGTCGCCCTGCAACACGAGGATGAACTCGTCGCCGCCGATGCGCGCCACCAGCCCATCCGGGCCGATGGCGGCGGAAAGCCGGGCGGCGACCGTCTTCAGCAGGGCGTCACCGGTGCCGTGGCCCTGCGTATCGTTGATCAGCTTGAAATTGTCGAGATCGAGGAACCCGATGGCGATGTGGCGGCCGGCAGCCTCCGCCTCCCGCAGGAGGGACGCCAGCCGTCTCTCGAGGAAACCGCGATTGGGCAGGCTGGTCAGGGCGTCGTGTTCGGCGAGGAAACGGATGCGCTCCTCCGCCCGCCAGCGATCGATGGCGATGCCGGCCATGCGCGTGGCGACGGCGATGAATTCGCCGAGGTTGCGATCCAGCCGCTCCTCCGGCATCGAAAAGCCGATGGCGCCATGCGTGCCGCCATCGGCGGCGGGAATGGGAAGCTGGAGACAGCCGTCGCTTTCCGGCTCGGACAGCGCCAGGGAGCCGGACTGGAACGGCTGCCCGCGCTCGCAGGCCTCGATGCGGATGCAGGCGCGGGCGCCGGTCGCGAGCCCTTCGAGCAGGCCGGCGAATTCATCGAAAAAAGCGGGAAGCGGCACGCTGCCGACGATCATTTCGAGAATGCGGGCCTGGGCGCGCATCAACCGCTCGGAGCCCTTTCGCGCGGTGATGTCGCGGGAGGCGCCGACGACGCCGATGACGTTGCCGTCCTTGTCGCGCAGCGGCACGCGCGACATCATCATCCAGCGATCCGGGCCGCCGCGCAACGCCCGCTCCTCATAGCCGAGGTCGGGCTCGCCGGTCTCCATCACCCGCTGCTCGATTTCGGCGATCTTGGCGTCGGCGGCAGCCTTGCCGTGCAGGTCGGTATCGGTGAGGCCGATCAGATCCTCGACGCAAGACAGGCCGTTGGCATTGACGATCGCCTGGTTGGCGAAGAGGAAACGTCCCGAGCGGTCCTTGGCATAGATGAAATCGGGAACGTGATTGATCATCGCCTCCAGCCAGTCGAACCGGCCGGCAAGGCGCAAGGCCGGCGGATCGGGCTGCATGGACGCCTCCGGCAAGGCGGCACGCGGCGCGGCCGTGCCGTCCCTCGCATCGCCGCATTCGGCCTGCCTTTCGAGCATCATGCTGTTCCCCATAGAGTCCGTCAGGCAAGCCGGGGCTTCCTTCGCCATTCCGCGTGTGGAATGCTTCACTGTCTATGCCGAGGCGCCAAACCTCAAGATGCAGCCGGGGAGACCGCTGCCGATCAGGGCGATCCGTCCGTCGTTGTTCAAGCCTATACAACCCGAGGGATAAGGAACATTTAAGAGCTTGACGAAAATCAACTGCATCCGTCCGCCAGCGCCCGGAAACGAGACGGACGAATGCGCCGGCGACGCCGGCCGGGGACTGCCGGCGTCGCGCGGTTTGCAGGGCCGGGAGGGTTATTTTCCGGCGTAGAGATCGCCATAGGTCTGGCGCAGGATGTTCTTCTGCACCTTGCCCATGGTGTTGCGCGGCAGGTCGTCGACGAAGAGGACGCGCTTGGGCTGCTTGTAGCGGGCGAGCCGGTCCTTCAGGCCATCGAGCACGGCCTTTTCATCCAGGGTCGCACCCTTTTCGCGCACGACGACGGCGGTGACGCCCTCGCCGAAATCGGGATGCGGCACGCCGATGACAGCGCTTTCGACGACGCCGGGCATGGCGTCGATCTCGGTCTCCACTTCCTTGGGATAGATGTTGTAGCCGCCGGAAATCACCAGATCCTTGCCGCGTCCGACGATATGGACATAGCCGCGCTCGTCGATCTTGCCGAGGTCGCCGGTGATGAAGAAGCCATCGGCGCGGAATTCGGCCGCCGTCTTTTCCGGCATGCGCCAGTAACCCTTGAAGACATTCGGGCCCTTGACCTCGATCATGCCGGTCACGCCATCGGCGACCGGGGTGCCGCTGTCGGGATCGGTGACGCGCACCGAGACGCCCGGCAGCGGAAAGCCGACGGTGCCGGCGATGCGGTCGCCGTCATAGGGGTTGGAGGTGTTCATGTTGGTTTCGGTCATGCCGTAGCGTTCGAGGATGGCATGGCCGGTTTTTTCCGAGAAGCTGCGATGGGTTTCGGAGAGCAGCGGCGCAGAGCCGGAGACGAACAGGCGCATCTTCGCCGTCGCCTCACGCGTCAGGCCGGGATGCTGGACGAGGCGGACATAGAAGGTCGGCACGCCCATCAGCGCCGTGGCGGTCTGCATCAGCCGCAATGCCTCGTCGGCGTCGAATTTCGACAGGAAAAACATCGAGGCGCCGGAGAGCAGCGTCACGTTGGAGGCAACGAACAGGCCGTGGGTGTGGAAGATCGGCAGGGCGTGGATCAGCTTGTCGGCGCTGGTGAAGCGCCAATGGTCGCGCAGCGTCGCGGCGTTGGAGAGCAGGTTGTCATGGCTCAGCATCGCGCCCTTGGAGCGGCCGGTGGTGCCCGATGTGTAGAGGATGGCGGCGAGATCGTCCGGGCCGCGCTCGACATCGACGAATTCGGCATTTTGCGTGCGGGCGAGATCGAGCAGAGAGCCGCCGCCGGCGTCGTCCAGCGTCTCGACGCGGGCGCTGTATTTTTCGGCGATGGCGGACACCCCGTCGCGCGATTTCGGCGCGACGACCACCAGGCGCGGCTCGGCGTCGCCGATGAAATAATCCAGTTCGGCCAGTGTATAGGCGGTGTTGAGCGGCAGATAGACGGCCCCTGCACGCACGCAGGCGAGATAGAGCATCAGGGCTTCCGGGCTCTTTTCGACCTGCACGGCGACGCGATCGCCGGGGGTGACGCCAAGGGCTGCGAGCGCGCCGGCCAACTGGCCGGAGAGGCCGAGCATGTCGCCATAGGTCCATCGCCGGCCGTCGGCCGTCTCGATGAACGGTGCCTCAGGGTCGGCGGCGGCGCGGATCGCGTCGAAAAGATGGTTGCTCATGGGGTCGTCTCCCTTTTGGCCTTATTCTTTGTCGTGTCCCGCTTGGCGGCGGTGGATGCGGTGAAGGCGCCGAGACCGCGCCCGTTGCGGCTGGCGGCAACCAGTTGCCGGATCGCCGGCGTGGTCACCACTTCGGCGCGGCCGGCAAAGGCCTCGTGATTGGTCTCGATTTCATCGAGCTTGTAAAGATAGTTCACCATCAATCCATGGGCCTGGCGCATGGCGCGGGCGGAGCGGTCGCCGAGGAAATTGATGCGTTCCAGCCGCGCGCCGTTGCCGAGATGGAAGCGCCCGACCGGATCGACCAGCCGGCCATTGGCGGTCCGCGCTTTCAAGAAATACCAGGCGGCGGCGGTCATCAGCGCGGGCTGGAGGGCGGCGGCGGTTTCCGCATCCTCGGCCCAGTCCTTCCGTTCCAGCGCGTTGAGCGCGTCGCGTTCCGCTTCGGACAGGAGCTCGGCGAGCACGCCGTCGCGCTCGCGCGCCAGCCAAGCGGCAAAGCCCGGCACCGGCGACAGGGTGACGAAGGTCGAGAGTTTCGGCAGCTCGCGCTTGAGATCCTCGACCACCTGCTTGATCAGGAAATTACCGAAGGAAATGCCGCGCAAGCCGTCCTGGCAGTTCGAGATCGAATAGAACACCGCGCAGGCAGCGTCGCGGGCGTGGATGCCGGCGCGATCCTCGCGCAACAGGTCGTCGATGCTGGCGGGGATGTCGGCGGTCAGCGCCACCTCGACGAATATCAGCGGATCGTCGGGAAGCTGCGGATGGAAGAAGGCGAAGCAGCGCCGGTCCTCCGGCTCCAGCCTGCGGCGCAACTCGTCCCAGCCGTCGATATGGTGGACGGCCTCGTAGCGGATGATTTTTTCGAGAATATTGGCCGGCGTCGACCAGTTGATCGCCCGGAGCACCAGGAAGCCGCGATTGAACCAGGAGGCGAAGAGATGGGCGAAATCGGCATCGACGGCTTCGAGATCGCTCTCTTTCGCCTTCAATTGCAGCAGGGTTTCGCGCATCCGCACCAGGGTGGAAATGCCATTCGGCGCCAGGTTCAGGCGGCGCAGCAGCTCCTGCCGGCGCGGCTCGGCGGCATTGTGCAGTTCCAGCAGCGCGCCGGCGCCCGGTTCCGTCCGGTAGGCGTCGATCGCCGCCTCGACGCGGTCGGTGGAGGGGCCGAAGCGATCGAGCAGCAGGTGCATGAAATCACGCTTCTCGGCGGCGTCGCACGCCTGCCATCGGTCGAGGATATCCTGGGCCAGCGCCACGCCCGAGGCCTCGCCACGGCTGGAAAGCAGCGCCTCGCACAGCGCCCCCAACCGTTCAGCCGGCGAAACGTCGGCGGCGACCGGTGCGCGCGAAAGGAAGCGCTTGCCCTGTTCGGCAATGGTTTGCAGCATGTCGCTGAAGAAGGATGTCGTGTTCATCGCGGTCTCCTTCGAAGTGCGGCGGGAAGGCGGAAGCCATCGCGTCGCGGGACATTGCATTTGCGTATCGCCATGTGACCATGGTGTTATGGCGCGCACGGAAAAGGGCGACAGGTCCGCCCTATCGTTGTTTGGCAGAGTCCCATCGTTTGAAAACAATGTCAATAATATTGTATGCAATTCATGCGGATGTGCATCGTAAGCCTTGAAGTTTAGGCACAATCCGCGCAAGATGCCTGCCATGAGCGACAGCCAATCCAATCGCCTGCGGGCACAGATCGAGGAAGACATCGCCACCGGCCTGCTGCGGCCGGGCGAGCGGCTGGACGAGGTGTCGCTGGCCGAGCGTTTTGGCGTGTCGCGTACCCCCATCCGCGAAGCCTTGCAGCAACTGGCGATATCGGGCCTTGTCGAGCATCGGCGCCACAAGGGGGCCATCGTCAGCGCCCCGGAACCGCGGCAATTGCTGGAGATGTTCGAGCTGATGGCCGAGTTCGAGGCGATCTGCGCCCGGCTGGCGGCGCGGCGGCTGCTGGCCAGCGACGAGACCGAACTCAAGCAGGCCATGGCCGCTTGCCGCGCGGCGGCGCAAGCCGGCGATACCGACGCCTATTACTACGAAAACGAGCGCTTCCACCGCGCCATCTACCGCGCCGGCGGCAATGGCTTCATCGGCGAGCAGGCGATGGCGCTGCACCGGCGGCTGGCCCCCTTCCGCCGGCTGCAATTGCGGGTGCGCAACCGCATGGGGGTGTCGCTGGCCGAGCATGAGGGCATCGTCGAGGCGCTGCTCCTGGGCGACAGTGCGCTGGCGGCGGAGCGCGCCTATGCGCATGTCGTCGTCCAGGGCGAGCGTTTTGCGGACCTGATCGCGACGCTCAGCCGCGCGGCGGCGGAATAGACGCCGCTCTTCCCTCGATTTAATAGTTGAAGCAAAATATCATATTTAGTAGGAGCAGGCTTCCGAGTTTTCCAGAAAAACCCATTGTCGAGGAGCCCGCCGATGTGCCAAGACCAGACCCGGCCCGCCGCCGCCCAGCGGTCCGGCGCCTTTCGCGTCGAAAACATCCGCCTCGATATCGGCGGGCGCAAAATTCTGGACGACGTCACCCTCGATTTTCCGGGCGGCGAGATCACCGCGCTGGTCGGCCATAACGGCTCGGGCAAATCCTCGCTCTTGAAGATCATGGCGCGGCAGGTGCCGTAATTCTGCTGCATCGTCACCTCGCCCGACACCACCTTGGCGCGGCAGGTGCCGCAGACGGCAGGAAACGTGCTGTTCGACACGCGTTCCGTCTCCAGCCTCGAATCCCGGGAATTCGCCCGCAACGTCGCCTATCTGCCGCAGGATGTCAGCACGGGTGCCGGCATGACGGTACGCGAACTCATTGCCTGCGGGCGGTATCCCTGGCACGGCGCGCTTGGCCGCTTCACGGCGGACGACCGGCAGAAGGTGGAGGAGGCACTGGCGCTCACCCATCTCGAGCCCTTCGCCGATCGCCTGGTCGAGACGCTGTCCGGTGGCGAGCGCCAGCGCGCCTGGATCGCCATGCTGGTGGCGCAGGACAGCAAATGCCTGCTGCTCGACGAGCCCACCTCGGCGCTCGATATCGCCCACCAGATGGAGGTGCTGTCGCTGGTGCGCCGCCTCTCGCATGAAAAGGGCTTGAGCGTCGTCATCGTCCTGCACGACATCAACATGGCCGCCCGCTTCGGCGATGGCATCCATGCGCTAAGGCAGGGCGTCGTCGCCGCCAGCGGCCGCCCCGCCGCCATCATGCGCGGCGAGACGCTGCGCGAGATCTACGGCATCGCCATGGACGTCATGCCGCATCCCTCGCTCGACCTGTCGCTCGCCTATGTCTCCTGACCGGCTTGCCGGGGCGATCCTTGCCCGCCGCCGCCTGCTGCAGGGGGCGGGCGCGATGGCGCTGCTGTCGCTGCCGGTCCCGGCTATCGCGGATAGCCCAAAAATCGTCAGCCTCGATTATGGCCTCGCCTCCACGCTTCTGTCGCTCGGCATCGTCCCGGCCGCCGTCGCCTCGCTGGCGGATTGGGGCAAATGGGTGATCGAGCCGGCAATGCCGGAAAGCGTCATCGATCTCGGCAGTTCCTGGGAGGTGAATCTCGAGATTCTTATGGCGCTGAAGCCCGACCTGATCCTGACCACGCCCTATCTCGATGCTTCGCTGCCGCGCCTGCAAGGCGTCGGCAAGGTGCTGCGCCTCGAAACCTATCGCCCGGATGGCGGCGCCATCCTGCCCTCGGTGATTGCGGCGACGCGCCGGCTGGCGGCGGAGATCGGCCGGGAGGCGGAAGCCGAGCGCTTTCTCGCACAGGCGGACGCCTTCTTCGACGAATGCCGCGCCCGCCTTGCCCGCAGGCCGCGCCCGTCGCTGGCGCTGGTCAATTTCATGGATGCCCGGCATGTGCGCATCTTCGGCGCTCCCGGCCTTTATGACGCGGTGCTGACCCGCATCGGCCTCGCCAATGCCTGGACGGGAGCGGCCAATTACTGGGGCTTCGAAATCGTCGGCATCGAGACACTGGCGCGGATCACCGATCCCGACGCTCTGTTGATCGCCTTCGAGCCGGTGCCCGGCGATGTCCTGCCGAAACTGGCGCGAAGCCCGCTCTGGCAGGCCTTGCCCTTTGCCCGGCCCGGCCATTTCGCCGTTCTGCCCGCGCGCTGCTGTTCGGCATGGTCAACGAGGCCATGCGCTTTGCCCGGCTGATGACTGCGCGGCTGGAGGAAAGCGCATGACGACCGCCCGTCTCGGCCATCACGCCGGCCCGGCGGCCATCGCGGCGGCGCTCGCCGTCATCGCCGCACTGGTCGCCTGGCTGCAAGTCGGCCCGGTGCTGCAGGCCGCGCCCGCCGAAGGCTATGACATCGCCCGCATGGTGCTGCTTTATGCGACGCTGCCGCGCATGGCGACGGCACTGCTGGCCGGCGCGGCGCTGGCGCTTTCAGGGGCGCTGTTCCAGCAGGTGCTGCGCAATCCGCTGGCCTCGCCGACGACGCTCGGGATTTCGGCCGGAGCCAATCTGGCGCTGGCGGTGGCGACGCTGTTCTTCCCGGCGCTGCTCGGCTTCGGGCGCGATCTGGTGGCGCTCGCTGGCAGCGCGCTTGCGGCCGGCGTCGTCTTTGCCATCGGCGCGCGGCGTGGCTTCTCGCCGGTTTCGCTGGTGCTGTCGGGGCTGGTGGTCGGGTTGTGGTGCGGGGCGTTTTCGGCGGTGCTGCTGCTGCTCAACGAGCGTTACCTCGTCAGCCTGTTCATCTGGGGCGCGGGCTCGTTGTCGCAGCAGAGCTGGGATATTCCGCTGTCGCTACTGCCGAAGCTCGGCGCGGTGGCGGTGGTCTCGGGCCTGCTGATGCGGCCGCTGTCGCTGCTCGATCTCGGGGAGGGCGGGGCGTCGTCCCTCGGCGTCTCCGTGACGCAATTGCGTTTCGTCGCCGTGGCGGCGGCGGTGGCGCTCGCCGCTTTCGTCACCAGCGCCGTCGGCGTCATCGGCTTCATCGGCCTCGTCGCGCCGACGCTGGCGCGGCGGGCCGGCGCCCATCGTCCGCGCGAATTGCTGGTGTGGTCGAGCCTGATCGGCGCGGCGCTGCTGTGGCTGGCGGACGGGGCCGTGCAATATTTCGCCGGCGCCTTCTCGGATTTCCTGCCGACCGGCGCCGTCACCGCCATTTTCGGCTCGCCACTGCTGCTTCTCCTCCTGCCGCGCCTGAAAATCCGCCATCGTGGTGTCGAGGCGCCGCGCCAGCGGGTCAGGCGACGCGGTCTCGACCGCCGGCTGGCGCTGCCGGTACTGCTCGCCCTTCTCCTTGCTTTGGCGGTCGGCCTGCTGCTTGGCCGCGGACTGGACGGCGGCTGGACGTGGCTCGATCCGCGCGCGGCGAACGACATCCTGTCGCTCAGGGCGCCAAAGGTGTTTGCGGCGCTCGCTTCCGGGGCGGCGCTGGCGGTGGCCGGCACCATCCTGCAACGCCTCACCGGCAACGAGATGGCGAGCCCGGAAGTGCTCGGCATCAGCGCAGGGGCTACCTTCGGCGTCGTCGTCGCCGTCTTCGTGGTCGCCACGCCCGGGCTTTCGGCGCAGCTCGGCTTTGCCGCGCTCGGTTCGCTCGGCGTGCTGGCGATCATCTTTCTCATGGGCCTGCGCAGCGGCCTTGCGCCGGAGCGGGTGCTGCTGGCCGGCATCGCGCTTGCGCCATGGTCGATGCGGTGGTCGGCATTCTCTCGGCGACCGGCGATCCGCGGGCGATCTTCCTGATGCGCTGGATGAGCGGCTCCACCTATAATGTCGATGCCGCCACGGCTGGCGCCGTCGCCGTCGTCGCGGCGCTGCTGATCGGCATCGCGGTCTCGGCGCGCCGCTGGCTCGATATCCTGCCGCTCGGGGCTTCCGCCGCCACGGCGCTCGGCCTGCCGCTGACCGTCGCGCGGCTGATGCTGTTCGGCCTTGCCGGCCTCCTGAGTGCTGCGGCGACGTTGAGCGTCGGGCCGCTCAGCTTCATCGGGCTGATGGCGCCGCATCTGGCGCGGGAGGCCGGTTTTATCCGCGCCCGCCCGCAGATGATCGCGGCTGCGGCCTTCGGTGGCGGCTTGATGGTGCTGGCCGATTGGGCCGGGCGCGCGCTCGCCCATCCCTACCAGATCCCCGCCGGCCTCGTCTCGGCGCTGATCGGCGCGCCCTTCCTGATGCTGATGTTGCGGCGGAAGGCGTGATTCCCGCTGCCGGCGAACGCTTTGGCGATTTGCGCGTTTTGTTTTCACCGAAGACGGAACGATCGCAAGGAGGCGAAACGATGACCAATATCCGGACCCACGGTTTCGATACAGAGGCGCAGCTTCAGGAACATCTGGCGGAAATGGAGGCGGAAACCAGCGACGGGAGCGACCTGGCGGTGCGCCCCGTCGATCTCGCCCAGATGCGCGAGCAGCGCAGCCTCGCCCGCTTGCGCGACGAGATCGAAACCCTGCGCCGGCAGGTGGCGCTGGTCAAGGAGGAGGCCTCGATGCTGGCGAAGAACAGCGCCCGCCGGGTCGACCGCGGCGCCCATCGCCAGCTCGGCGATTACCCCTGGGCGAAGCTTGCCGGGGCCATGGCCAGCAGTTTCGTCGCCGGTCGTCTGTTGCGGCGCCTTCCCTTCGGCACGTTGGCGACCGCCGCCCTGCCGCTGGTTACCGCGCGCCTGGCGAAATCCCGCTGACAAAGAAAAGCGCCGCATGGAAACCATGCGGCGCTTTCCGTCTGCCGGGCTAAGCCCGCTCAATAATAGGGCGAGCGGCATTCGGCGCGAACGCCGGCGCGCGGCACGTAGGTATTGTCCGAGGCGCGATAGGTGCGATAGCGCGACTCGCACCACTGGTAATGGCGTGAACTGAGGCCGGCATGTGCCGGACGCGAGCCGGAGATAGCTCCGCCGATGATGGCCCCCGCGCCGAAAGCGGCCATCGGATACCACCAGCCGTCGGAGTGACGACGATAGCCGGGACGATGGTGACGATAACCGCGATGGCCATGATACCAGCCGCGGCGGTCGCGATACTGCACCGTCTCGACATCTGTCGATTTCTGAACCTGCGGCGCGACGAGCGGCATGGCGCCGGCTGGGATTGCGGAGGTCGCCGCCATCAGCGTCGCCAGGGCGCCGGCCATCCAGGTCTTTGTCAGGACATGCATATCATTCTCCTTTGCAACATCAGGTATTAATCCATTCGGGTGGCGATGGTTCCATGCCCAGCGCGCAAAACGGCAGCGGCCGCCCCATGAAACAGGGACGGCCGCAGGCTATTCCGGTGAAAACGGGATCAGGCAGCCTTGGCCTTGCTGTTGGCGGAGGTTTCGGCAAGCTGGGTGAGCTTCTTGTCCGTGGCTTCCTCTTCCTTCAGCGTCGCCTGCAGCAGCGGCACGGCATCCTTGAGGCCGAGCTGTTTCGCCCAGGCGATCAGCGTGCCGTAGCGGGCGATTTCATAATGCTCGACGGCCTGAGCGGACGAGATCAGGCCGGCATCCAGTGCCTGCGTGCCCTTGAAGTCGTCCATGATTTCCTCGGCCTCGGCGATGATGCCCTGGATGGCTTCGCAAGTCTTGCCGCGCGCCGGCTTGCCGATGATTTCGAAAACCTGCTCCAGACGCTCGATCTGGCCTTGCGTTTCGTCGCGATGTTTCAGGAAACCGGCCTTGCCTTCTTCCGACTGGGCGGCGCGGGCCATCTTCGGCAGGGCCTTCAGGATCTGTTTCTCGGCGTAATAGATGTCCTTGAGCGTGTCCAGGAACAGATCGTTCAGCGTTTTTTCAGTGGCCATGAATTCCTCCTGTGGGATGGGATGATGCACGGCGAGTCAAACACCCGGTGCCTGCCTTTGTTCCACGCCCGGGAAGGCGGCACGGCATTCACACCGGATGGCGTAACCGGGTCTCGCGGGCGCCGGATCGCCCTTCGGCGGGGGCCGGACCGACAGAGCCGCGGGCAATCAGCGTGGGGTCGAGCACCACATGCGCGGGCGCGTTGCCTTCGCCCTTCAGCCGCCCGATCAGCAGCCGGGCGGCGGTCTCGCCGATGCGGTAGACCGGCTGGCGGATGACGGTGACCGGCGGCGAGGTCACCGAGGTCCAGTCGGCGTCGTGGAAACAGACGAGCGACAGATCCCGCGGCAATTGCAGGCCGAGTTCACGGGCGAGGCGAAAGACTTCCAGCGCGATCAGGCTGTCCGAGGCAATGATCGCCGTCGGTGGCAAGGCCGCCTCGAAGAGGTCGCGCGCCTGTGCGCGGGTCCGCTCCGCGCCGAGGGCCCCGAGCTTCACGAAGCCGCCCATGGCCTCGATGCCCGCCTCCGCTCCCGCCTTGAGGAAGCCGGCGACGCGGGCGCGCACCGAGCCGGTATACAGATCGTCGAGCGTCTCGAAGCGGTGGCCGGGCGTATCGCAGGCGGTGAGATAGACGATGCGGCGGTGGCCCTCGTCGATCAGCAGCCGCGTCACCGCCTCGCACGCCTGGAAATCGTCGGCGGTCACCGCATCGACTCGGAGGCTCTCGACGGCGCGGTCGAGAAGGACGAGCGGGCGGCCGGAGCGTTCGATGTCGCGCAGATGCTCGATGTCGCTGTCGCGGGCCGGCGAGACGATCAGCCCGTCCACCCGCTTGGCGACCAGCGTCTTCACCGCCGCCTTTTCCGCCGCGATCTCCTCGCCGGAATTGGTGAGGATGACGTTGAAGCCGGCCAAGCGGGCGACATCGGCGATGCCGCGCACCGCCGAGCTGAAGAACGGGTTTTCGATATCGCCGACCACGACGCCGATGGTGCCGGAGCGGCCGGTGGTCATGCTGCGCGCCAGCTCGTTCGGGCGGTAGTCGAGCGCCTTGGCGGCGCTGAGGACTGCGGCGCGCACCCGGTCGCTGACGGTGCCGTATCCGCCAAGCACGCGCGCTGCGGTTGCTTTCGAAACGCCGGCGGCCCGCGCCACGTCGGCGACGGTCACGGAGGCTGCCTTTCCATGATCCTGTTCCATGGCGCCAAGGTGTACAAGACATATTGACGAGCGGTCAATGCGAATATAACAATCGTCAAATCTGAAAGAGACCGGTCTCATTGAGGAAAGAAACCGGTCTCATGAGGGAGACGAGACTCCGGACGGCATGCGCACGCCAGACGGACGCCCAGGCGGAATGCCTGGCGTCCGCCGGGAGACCCGTTGCGTCTTTCCGTCCGGCAAACAACCACCGGAGCAGGAGAACGAGACTGATGACCACTGGATCTGCAACCCACGGGATTTTCGGCCGGGTGCGCGCCGCCGCCCTTGCCCTGACGCTCGCCGTCACCGGCGCCACGGCGACGCCCGCGCTGGCCGACGACAATCCGCTCGGCCTCATCGACGCCAAGACGATCAGCGTCGGCACGATGGGCGATGCCAAGCCCTACACCTTCACCACCGCCGACGGCAATTTCACCGGCTTTGACATCGAACTGTTTCTCAACGTCGCCGAGCGCATGGGCTTCAAGAAGGACCAGGTGATCTTCACCGGCCAGGAATTCTCGGCGCTGATGCCCTCGGTCGCCAATGGCCGCTTCGATGTGGCGGTGGCGGCCATCGGCACCACGGAGGCTCGCAAGAAGACGGTTGATTTCTCCGACGGTTATCTCGCCGGCTATCTTTCGGTGCTGACGCCGGATGCGGCGATCAAGGATGCCGCCGGTCTCAAGGGCAAGCGTCTCGGCGTCGTGCAGGGCACGCTGCAGGAAATCTACGCCCAGAAGAATTTCACCGGCACCGACCTCGTGAAATTCCCTGACAACAATTCCGCCGTCGTGGCCCTCAACAACGGCTCGATCGACGCGCACTTCCTCGATTACGAGGCGGCCAAGGATTATACCGGCCGTTACCCGACGCTGAAGGTTGCGATCAACATTCCGAGCTTCGACGCGCCGGCCGGCTTCGTCATCCGCAAGGGCAACGACGCGCTGAAGGCCGCTCTCAACAAGGCGCTGCACGAGGCCATGCAGGACGGCACCTGGAAGACGCTTTATGAAAAGTGGTTCCCGGGCTCGCCGATGCCGGACGAATATCTTCCCAAGAAGTAAGCCGCGCGGCCCCGGCGCTTGACGGGCCGGGGCCATCCGTTGCCGACGTGAGACCGTTGCCGCGTCGGCTGCCTGCCCTTGAGGGAAATTCTTGATGAACTGGCTTGAAAACCTGCGTCGCAGCTTCCTCGACTGGGATGCGATGGCCGAGGTGCTGCCGGCCATGATCATGGTCGGCCTGAAGAATACGCTGATCCTGGCCGCCGCATCCACCGTGCTCGGCGTGGTCATCGGCATGCTTCTGGCGATCATGGGCATTTCGCGCTCGCCCTGGCTGCGCATTCCCGCCCGCGTCTATACCGATATCTTTCGCGGCCTGCCGGCCATCGTCACCATCCTCTTGATCGGGCAGGGGTTCGCCCGCCTGGGTCGCGAACTCTTCGGCCCGTCGCCCTATCCGCTCGGCATCCTGGCGCTTAGCCTGATCGCCGGCGCCTATATCGGCGAGATTTTCCGCGCCGGCATCCAGAGCGTCGATCGCGGCCAGATGGAGGCGTGCCGGGCGCTGTCGATGAGCTATGGGCAGGGCATGCGCCTCATCGTCGTGCCGCAGGGCATCCGCCGGGTTCTGCCGGCGCTGGTCAACCAGTTCATCGGCAATGTCAAGGATTCGAGCCTCGTCTATTTCCTCGGCCTGCTCGCCTCCGAGCGCGAGATCTTTCGCGTGGGGCAGGACCAGGCGGTGGTCACCGGCAACCTGTCGCCGCTGCTGCTGGCCGGCATCTTCTATCTCGTCATCACCGTGCCGCTCACCCATCTGGTCAATTATATCGACAACCGTCTGCGCATCGGCAAGCAGCGACCGTCCGCCATTACCAGCGGGCTGGAGGAAGTCAGCGAGCTGGAAGGTGTCGATCGCGCCGAGACCGGCCCGGTCTTCAAGGGCGGCAGCCTCGACGTGCGCAATCTCGGCATGGCCTATGGCGAGCTGGAGGTGCTGAAGGGTGTCGATCTCACGGTCAAGCCCGGCAGCGTCACCTGCATCATCGGTCCCTCGGGCTCGGGCAAGTCGACGCTGCTGCGCTGCCTCAATCGCCTCGTCGAGCCCAGGGACGGCGATATCCTGATCGACGGCGAGAGCATTCTCGCCATGAAGCCGGAAAAGCTGCGCCGCCGCGTCGGCATGGTGTTCCAGCACTTCAACCTGTTTCCGGACCACACGGCGCTGGAAAACGTCATGCTGTCGCCGAACCGGGTCAAGGGCCTGTCGAAGGAAGAGGCCGAGCGCATCGCCAAGGCGCGGCTCTCCGATGTCGGGCTGGCGAGCCGCCAGCATCATCGCCCCGGCGGCCTCTCCGGCGGCCAGCAGCAGCGCGTCGCCATTGCCCGCGCTCTCGCCATGGAGCCGGAAGTCATCCTCTTCGACGAGGTGACCAGCGCCCTCGATCCCGAACTGGTCAAGGGCGTGCTCAACCTGATGGCCGATCTCGGCAGCCAAGGCATGACCATGGTGGTCGTCACCCATGAAATGGGCTTTGCCCGGCGCGTGGCCGATCAGGTCGTGTTCATGGACGAGGGTCGCATCGTCGAGGCCGGTCCGCCCGACCGGATTTTCGATGCGCCGCAAAGCCCGCGCCTCAAGCGCTTCCTCGCCGAAGTGCTGTGATCATCCTTCGCAATCCCGAATGAAAGTGCAAACCATGTCCGCAACGAAAATCTCCCAGGTCGTCGTCATCGGCGCCGGCATCTTCGGCGTCTCCACCGCCGTGCAGCTCCAGCGGCGCGGCATCGCCGTCACGCTTCTCAATGACGGCCCGGCCGGCAACGGCGCGTCCGGCCGTTCGCTTTCCTGGCTGAACTCGGCGCGCATGCGCTCCGACGACTATCACCGGCTGCGCATGGCCGGCATCGATCGCTACCGCACGCTGGCCAACCGCGTCGGCAAGGTCGACTGGCTGTCCTTCGAGGGCGGGCTGACCTGGGACGCGGACGATGCGAAGAACGAGATCGCCGCCGCTTATGCGCATGAAGTCTCGCTGGCTTACGATGCGCTGCATCTGCGGCCCGACGATGTCGCCGGCGTCACGCCCGGCGTCGATGCCGCCACGATCACGCCGCAGGGCGCGATCTTCAATCCCGGCGAAGGCTGGGTCGACCTGCCGGCGCTGATCGCCCATCTGCTGAAGGAATTCTCGGCGAATGGCGGCACGCTCGTCACCGATCAGGGTGCGGCGAAGGTGATCGTCGAGAACGGCCGCGCGGTCGGAGCGCACACCGCCGCCGGAAACCGTTTCGCGGGCGACGCCGTGCTGCTCGCCACCGGACCCTCGGTGCCGGCCATGGTCGCGGAGGCCGGCCAGCGCATCGACGACGGCACGCCGGTGGCGCTGCTGATCATGACCAAACCGCTGCATCACCCGCTGAAGGCGGTGCTGAATACGCCCCGCGTCGCCGTCCGCCCCGCGCCGGATGGGGGTTTTTCCGTCGATGCCGATTGGGCGGCGGACGAGGTTTCCACCAACGCCGACGGGTCCTATGATGTCCGGCAATCAACCCTGGACGCCCTGCTGGCCGAAGCCTCGAAAATCCTGGAAGGGCACCCGAAGCTCGAAGTCGCCGCCTATGGCGCCGGCCGCAAGCCGATCCCCGGCGATGGCGAACCGGTCATGGGCGAACTGTCCGCCATACCGGGCTATTACGTGGCCTTCAGCCACAGCGGCGCGACGCTTGGCTTGATCGTCGGCGAATTGCTTGCCTATGAGATCGCGACCGGCGCCCGTCACCCAATGCTTGCCAGCTTCCGGCCGGAGCGTTTTTCGGCGTGACGACGCGGGGGAGGGTGCGCACCGCATCTTCCCCAGCCGTTTTTCACTGATAAGTCATTTCATTTCTGCCGATTCTGTGGTGTCTATTGTCGCCGTCCGTCCGGTCGTCGCAGTGCCGGATGGACAGGCAAAAGACGAAACGCGACGGGAGAACAGCATGCTCGACAAGCGCAAATTCTACATCGACGGCCA
>ERZ778022.1878-NODE-1878-length-24723-cov-5.422004_pt1 | contig 24723 bp, 16 predicted proteins | sample MGYA00375752_ERZ778022 | MGnify/ENA primary metagenome ERZ778022 (study PRJEB29350, sample SAMN05389826) | bioreactor metagenome | isolation source: Thiocyanate bioreactor | place: South Africa: University of Cape Town | collected 2014-04-04 ...
TGATCATCCCGCGTCCCCTCTCCATGCCGCAATGTTATTGTTATACACGCGTATAGTAATTGCCGAAACAATGCAAGCAAGCGGAGGTTTCACAGCCCCGCGAGGCCCTCCACGGCGCGCGCGACGATGGTGTCGATATCGGCATCGATGGCGACGGTGACAACGCCCGGCTCGCCAGTCGGCACCTCCAGCGTCGCCAGCTGGCTATCGAGCAAGGACAGCGGCATGAAGTGGCCTTCGCGCGCACCCATGCGCGCGCCGAGAAGTGCGCGGGAGCCGTCGAGATAGACGAAGGCGAGCCGGCCGCCGGCAGCCTTGCGCAGGCGGTCCCGATAGGCGCGCTTCAGCGCCGAGCAGGACAGGACCAGCCCCTCGCCTGCCGCCAGATGACGGCCGATCTCGGCGCCGATGGCATCCAGCCACGGCCAGCGGTCGTCATCAACAAGGGGAATGCCCTTCGACATCTTCTCGACATTGGCGGCCGGATGCAGCCGGTCGCCCTCCAGGAAGGCATACCCAAGCCGCGCCGCCAGCCCCTCGCCGATGGAGGTCTTGCCGGAGCCGCTGACGCCCATGACGCAGACAGCAAGAAAACGGGATGCGGACATGGCGTTCCTCTCGGGTTTCGGCGGCGACTCAGGACGTCTTGTCCTTTCGGTCGCGCACGACCAGCGGCATGAAAACCGAAAGGAAGAGCAGCCGCAAGACATGATGGCTGCCGACATAGGTGGCATCGACATGCATCATCACCGCCATCGCCGCCATGGTTTCCAGCCCGCCGGGGGCGAAGGCGATCAGCACCGCATTCAGCGGCACGCCGGTCAGCCACGACACCAGCCAGGAGGCCAAGCCGGCCAGCAGGGTGACGAGCAGCGTCGTCACCGCGCCGGCGACGAAGGCGCGGCGCATGGCGAAGAAGGACAGGCCGGAAAAGCGCGTGCCGATGACGCAGCCGAGCACGACATAGACCGGTATCGTCAGCCAGGCCGGCACGCCGCCGGAAACGAGGCCGCTGATATGGCTTGACACCGACACCGCGACGCCGCCGAGCAGCAGGGCCGCCGGAAAACGCCAGCGCAGGAACAGCATACCGACCGCCACCGAGGCGAGGATCTCCGCCGCCAGCACCGCCAGCGGCATGTCGGCGAGCAGCAGCGGCGGCGCGACGCTGACGAGATCGAAGACCTGCACGATCAGCGGCACCATCAGCGTCAGCGCCAGGACGCGCACGCTCTGGATGATCGAGATGGCGGCGACATCGCTCCTGGTATCGGCGCTGAGGCTGATGATGAAACTCAGATGGCCGGGCGAGGCCGCCAGCATCGCCGTGCGCCGGTCGTAACCAAAGCCGCGCTCCAGCACGGCATAGGCGCCATAGAAGATCACGGCGATGGCCGGCATCAGCAGCAGAAAACTGGCCGGCCAGGTGCGCGCCGCCTCGATCACGGCGGGCGTGACGCTGGTGCCCATGGTGATGCCGATCACCACGAAACAGACATTGCGCAGCGCCATCGGCACGCCGAGCCGCAGGCCGGCGAAGCTGGCGATGGTCAGCGCAATGGCCGGGCCGAGCAGATAGGGTGCGGGAAAGGCGGCGAACAGCGCGATGACAGCGCCGACCGCGCCGATGGCAAGGGTCAGCGCCGCGCGGCGCGGATCGACGTCTGATATGATAGCCATGCCGCCTCAAGCATTTTTGGGACAAAGCGGCCCGAACGGGTCCGCGTTCCTTTTATGGCAATGGCTTGAGCGGTCAACCGTCAGCGCGGCTGATTATTTCGGAAGGCCCGCCGGAACGGGCCTTCCCTTCGTCTCAGACCTCGCTGCCATCCAGCGGAAAGTGGCAGGCGTAGCGGTGATTACCGGTGTCGCCGAGCAGCGGCTCGACCTTGCGGCAATGGTCCTGCACCTTCCAGCAGCGCGGATTGAAGTGGCAGCCGATCGGCGGCTTCAGCGGCGACGGCAGTTCGCCCTGCAGGCGGATGCGGTTCTTTTCCCGCTCCGGATCGGCAATCGGCGTCGCCGAAAGCAGGGCTGCCGTATAGGGATGGCGCGGATTGGTGAACACCTCGTCGGAGGTGCCGACCTCCACCGGGCGGCCGAGATACATCACCATCACGTCGTCGGCGATGTGGCGCACCACCGACAGGCCATGCGAGATGAACAGATAGGCCAGCCCCATCTCCTTCTGCAGGTCCATCAGCAGGTTCAGCACCTGCGCCTGGATCGAGAGATCCAGCGCCGAGACCGGCTCGTCGAGCACCAGCACCTTCGGCCGCAGCATCAGGGCGCGCGCGATGGCGATGCGCTGGCGCTGGCCGCCGGAGAACATGTGCGGATAACGGTCGTAATGCTCGGTGCGCAAGCCGACGCGGGTCATCATCTCCTCCGCCTTGCGGCGGCGGGTGGCGGCATCGTCACGGGTGTTGATCTTCAGCGGCTCTTCCAGGATCGAACCGACCTTCTGGCGCGGATTGAGCGAGCCATAGGGGTTCTGGAAGACGATCTGCACCTGGCTGCGCAGCGACGCATCGCCGATGCGGGCCGGCTTGCCGTCGATCAGCAATTCGCCGGCGGTCGGATCCTCGATCATGGTCACGAGGCGGGCGAGCGTCGACTTGCCGCAACCGGATTCGCCGACGACGGCCAGCGTGCGGCCGGAATAGAGGCTGAAGCTGACGCCATTCAGCGCCTTGACCGTCGCCTCGGGTTTGAACATGCCGCGCTTGACGGAATAAAACCGCTGCAGGTCGCGGCCTTCGAGAACAGCCTGGCTCATGCGTCACCTCCGGCTTTCGCCAGTTCGACAAGCCCCGGATGGTTCTTCGGCTTGCCCTGAATCAGGGGATAGTTGCACAGCGCCAGACCGAGCGAGGCATCCTGGCGTACCACGCCGCGGTCGCATTCGGCGGTCGCGAAGGAACAGCGCGGCGCGAACAGACAGCCCGTCGGGCGGTCGTGCTGGCCTGGCACCACGCCGGCAATCGACGGGAGGCGCTGGCCGATCTCGGCCCGCTCCGGCAGCGCCGCCAGCAGCGCTGCGGTATAGGGATGATGCGGATCGCGGAACAGGTCGCGCACCGGCTGTTCCTCGACCTTCTGCCCGGCATATTGCACCTGAACGCGCTCGGCGGTTTCGGCCACCACACCCATGTCGTGGGTGATCAGCACCAGCGCCATGCCGTTTTCCCGCTGCAGGCGCGCCAGGAGATCGAGGATCTGCGCCTGGATGGTGACGTCGAGCGCGGTGGTCGGCTCGTCGGCGATCAGCAGCTTCGGATTGCAGGCAAGCGCCATGGCGATCATCACGCGCTGGCTCATGCCACCCGACATCTGGTGCGGGAAGTTCGACAGGCGATCTTCCGGCGCGGGAATGCCGACGAGGCGCAGGAGTTCGATGGCACGCTCGCGCCGTGCCTTGCGGTCGAGGCCCATATGGACGCGTAGCGTCTCGCCGAGCTGATAGCCGACCGTGAAGCACGGATTGAGGCTCGACATCGGCTCCTGGAAGATCATGGCGATATCCTTGCCGATGATCTTGCGCCGCTGACGCGGCGACAGCCCGATGAGATCCTTGCCGTCGAAGGACAGCTTGTCGGCGGTGATCTTCGCCGTCCACGGCAGGAGACCCATCGTCGCCAGCATGGAAACGGACTTGCCGGAGCCGGATTCGCCGACGATCGACAGGATTTCGCCCTTGTCGCAGGTCAGCGACACGCGATCGACGGCGCGGAACAGGCCGGAGGCGGTCTGGAATTCGACCGTGAGGTTTTCGATTTCAAGAAGCGGCATCACGACCTCTTCAGCTTGGGATCGAGCGCATCGCGCAACCCGTCGCCCATCAGGTTGATGGCAAGCACGGTGACGAGGATGGCAAGACCGGGGAAAGTGACGACCCACCAGGCGCGCTGGATGAACTCGCGCGCTTCGGCGAGCATGGTGCCCCATTCCGGCGTCGGCGGCTGCGCGCCGACCCCGAGAAAGCCGAGTGCCGCCGCATCGAGGATCGCCGCCGAGAAGGCGAGCGTCGCCTGCACGATCAGCGGCCCGAGACAGTTCGGCAGGATCGTCAGGAACATCAGCCGCATCGTGCCGGCGCCAGCGACCCGCGAGGCGATGACATATTCCTTCTCGCGCTCGGTCATGACCGAGGCGCGGGCCAGGCGCACGAAATGCGGCTGGTTGACGATGGAAATGGCGATCATCGCATTCGTCAGGCCAGGCCCCAGCACCGCGACCAGCACCAGCGCCAGCAGCAGCGACGGGAAGGCGAGGATGATATCCATCACACGCATGATGACGATATCGATGCGGCCGCGGAAATAGCCGGCGACCATGCCGATCAGCACGCCGGACAGAACCGAAAGTGTCACGACGACGAGGCCGATGAACAGCGAGAAACGCGCGCCGTAGATCAGGCGCGAGAGAATGTCGCGGCCGACGGCGTCGGTGCCGAGGACATAGCTCCAGCTGCCGCCCGCCATCCAGGCCGGCGGCGCCAGCAGCCTGTCGCGCAACTGATCGCTCGGGCTGTGCGGGGCGACGATGGGCGCGAAGATCGCCACGAACAGCACCAGCAGGAAGACCGCGAGGCCGAGGACGGCGCCCTTGTTGCGCGAGAAATAATACCAGAATTCCGCCAGCGCCGAAGGGTGGCCGGTTTTTGCAGTGACCGTGCTCATGGAAGCGCTCCTAGTGGCGAATGCGCGGGTTGACGAAGCCATAGGCGACGTCGACGAGGAGATTGACCAGCATGATGACGCCGGCGATCATGAGCAGGCCGCCCTGCACCACCGCGTAGTCACGCTTGAACACCGCATCCACCATCCATTTGCCGATGCCCGGCCAGGAGAAGATCGTCTCGGTCAGGATCGCGCCGGCGAGCATGACGCCGACCTGCAGGCCGATGGTGGTGATGACCGGGATCATCGCATTGCGCAATGCATGGACGCCGATGACGCGCAGCGGCGTCAGGCCCTTGGACCGTGCGGTGCGCACATAATCCTCGCCCAGCACTTCCAGCATCGCCGAGCGCGTCTGGCGGGCGATGACGGCGAGCGGAATGGTGGCGAGCACGATCGTCGGCAGGATCAGATAGGAGAGCGCCGATTTGAAGGCCCCCGCCTGCCCGGACAGCAGGCTGTCGATGAGCATGAAGCCGGTGACCGGCTTGAAGAAATACATCAGAGAGATGCGCCCCGAAACCGGGGTCCAGCCGAGATAGCCGGAGAAGAAGATGATCAGCAGCAGGCCCCACCAGAAGATCGGCATGGAATAGCCGACGAGGGCGACGCCCATGACCGTCTGGTCGAGCCAGGTGCCTCGCTTGACCGCCGCCAGCACGCCGGCGGGGATGCCAAGACAGATCGCGACGATGATGGCGCAGAGCGACAGCTCCAGCGTCGCCGGGAACAGCGCCTTGAAGTCGTCGAAGACAGGCCGCTTGCTGACGATGGAAGTCCCGAGGTCGCCTTGCAGGACGGAACCGAGATAGTCGAAATATTGAACATACATCGGACGGTCGAGGCCGAGATCATGCATGATCTGGCTATGCCTTTCCTCCGACATCACGCGTTCGCCGGACATGAGCATGACCGGGTCGCCTGGAAGCATACGGATGAAGGAGAAGGCTATCAACGACACGCCCAGGAACGTCGGGATGAGAATCGCGAGGCGTCCGAGGAGAAAGCGCATCATGGCTTTGGTTACCTGATAAAGTCCGGCGGTCAGGGCTATCCCGACCGCCGGTTAAGCCCGGCAGGCCGGGCAGTTTCCGAGAATGATCGATTATTCGGCGATATCGACGCCGTCGAAGCGATGAATGCCGAGCGGATCCATGTGATAGCCGCTGACCTTCTTGCTGACCGGGCCGAAGGCGATCGAATGGTCGATCGTGACCCAGGGGGCTTCCTTCTTGAACACGACCTGCGCCTCCTGGTAGAGCTTGGTGCGCTCGGCCTGGTCGGACGACTTCTTGGCCGCCTTCACCAGCTTGTCGAATTCCTGGTTGCACCACTGCGCGCGGTTGTTGCCGCCGACGGCTTCGCAGCCAAGCAGCGTATCCAGGAAGTTGTCCGGATCGCCGTTGTCGCCGGTCCAGCCCATGATGGCGGCGCCATCGCGGTTCTTGTCCTTCGACAGCTTCAGGTATTCGGCCCACTCATAGGAGACGATCTCGACGGAGACGCCGACCTTGGCCAGATCCGACTGCATCAGTTCGGCGGCGCGGCGGGCGTTCAGCATGTAGGGACGCGAGACGGGCATCGCCCAGATCTTCATCTTCAGATCCTTGACGCCGGCGGCTTCGAGAGCCTTCTTGGAGCCTTCCGGATCGTACTTGTCGTCCTCGACCTTGTCGTTATACGACCACATGGTCGGCGGGATCGGGTTCTTGGCGACAGCGGCGGCGCCCTGGAAGACGGCGTCGACGATGGCCTGCTTGTTGATCGCCATGTTGAGGGCGCGGCGCACCTCAGGCTTGTCGAACGGCGCCTGCAGCGTGTTGTAGGCGAGATAGGCGACGTTGAGGCCCGGCTGCTCCAGAACCGTGAGGTTCTCGTCCTTCTTCAGCTCGGCGACGTCGGCCGCGTTCGGGTAAGGCATGATATGGCATTCGCCGGCCTTGAGCTTCTGGGCGCGCACGGCGGCGTCGGTGGTGATGGCGAAGACGAGATCGTCGATCTTTTCCTTGCCCTTGTAGTAGTCGGGATTGGCCTGATAGCGGATCACCGCATCGGCCTGATAGGCGACAAAGGTGAAGGGGCCGGTGCCGAGCGGCATCTGGTTAAGCTGGCCCATCTTGCCGTCGGCGGCGAGCTTGTCGGCATATTCCTTCGACATGATCGAGGCGAAGTCCATGCCGAGGTCGGCGAGGAACGGCGCTTCCGGATGGTTGAGCACGAACTTGACCGTCAGGTCATCGACCTTCTCGACCGACTTGACCAGTTCCGGGAAGCCCATGCCGGCAGCATATTCCCAGGAGGCGCCATCGACATACTTGTTCCACGGATTGTCGGCCTTGAGCTGGCGCTCGAAGGAGAAGATCACGTCGTCGGCGTTCAGCTCGCGTGTCGGGGTGAAGTATTCCGTCGTCTGGAACTTGACGCCCTTGCGCAGCTTGAAGGTGTATTCGAGACCGTCGGGCGAAATCGTCCAGCTCTCGGCGAGGCCGGGCTCAAGCTCGGGCCCGCCATGCTTGAATTCGACGAGGCGGCTATAGGCGGTGCGCGAAGAAGCGTCGAAGGTCTGGCCGCCGGTGTACAGGCCCGGATCGAAACCTTCCGGCGACGCCTCGGAGCAATAGACCAGCGTCTTCGACCATGCCGTCGTCGCCATGACCGAGGCGAGCGCGGTCGCGGCGAGCAGGAAAGAGAGCTTTTTCATGATATCGTTTCCCAGATTGTTTTTGTTTTGATCGCACAGATACCGAAGGCCTCGGAGCCGGATCATCTGGGGATGGAACGATATTTGCCCGTCGAAAGCAACAGATGCGGGCGAAATTTTGTCCACACGGACAAAATTAGAAATTTTTTAACACGAACCTCTGTGAAATCGAAATAATCGTAATCCGAAAGCCGCTTGCGACCGCTTTTGGCGCAAAATGAATATGGCCCCGGAGCAAGTGCGCGGGGCCATAAAAAGCAAATCGATTAGAAAGGGTTCGATCAGGCGGCCGGAGCGGCGGCCACCGCGCCGTTCTTTTCCATGCGCTCTGGCAGGCCCAGCAGGAAATTGATCTGCGGGCGCGCCTTGACGAGATCGTCGATGGAATATTCCGCCAGCACCCCGAAAAACGCGTTCAGCGCCTTGCGCAGCGCCGAATTGAGGCCGCAGCTATCGACCAGCGGACACTCGACCACACCTTCCTCGAAGCATTCCGCCATGGCGAAATTGTCTTCCGTGACCTTCACCACGTCGAACAGGCTGATGGCGTTCGCGGCGCGACCCAGACGCACGCCGCCGTTGCGGCCCCGCACCGTCTCGACGATGCCGGCCTTGTTGAGCGGTTGCAAAATCTTGAAAAGGAACAGTTCGGAAACCCCGTAAGCCCTTGCAATCTCGGGGATTCGGCTCAATCGTCCTTCATTGGCCGCGCAGTACATCAACATGCGGATGGCATAGTTGGTCTGCTTCGTCAAACGCATGTCGTTCTCCCTGAATCGAGACGTCCGGCACGTATATAGGACGTCTCGTAGATTTGAACAATTCCAAAAAGATGAATTCCAGGATCAACTCCCGACACAGATAGCGCGTAACGCCTTGAAGCGCTACGGCTTTTCATGAATGCAATACTCAAGAAAATTTTTTTACCCGTTGCCGGTCCGGCGGCCTTACTGCGGCAGCGGCACGATCGCGGCGTTGCCGATATCCGACGACGGCGCAGGCATTTTCGCCGGTGCGGTCATGGCGGCCGGCCTTGCCGAAGCTTCGCCCGGCAGCGGCACGGCGACGGCGTCCGCCTGCTCGACAGGGGCGGCTATGTTCTGGCGCGGGCGGCTGCGGCGTGGCAAGACCGGTTCGGCGGTCACTTCCGGCGCAAGGCTTGCCGGCATGACATAAGCGCGACCCGGCGCCTTGCGCAGCATGGCCACGGTTTCCTTCGACACCGGCAACAGGCGCAGGCCCTGCATCAGCGACACCAGTTCCGCCTCGCTCATCGACGGGTCGCAGAAGCGCAGGCGCAAGCTGGCCGCATAGGGGCGCTGGACGGCCGCGCCGCTCTTGACCACCTGCCAGCCATAAAGGCAGTGTGCGCCCCCGCTGGTCCCCAGCGCATAACCGAAGACGCCCTGGGCATTGTCGCCGATGACGCCGTCGATGCGCATGGCGATGCCGGGCAGGGTTTCGGCAATCTCCTTGCGGATCTCGCCGCGCGTCGGGGCGCGCACCGGTCGCGTCGCGGCATCGGCATTCGACACCTCGATCGTCAGGGCATTGTCGCCGGAAAGAGCGGTGCGGTTGGCATAGACGACGGTCTGGCCGAGGCCGTTTTCGCGGGCGACCTGCTGCACCGAGACGATGCGCCCGGCCGATGGCGGCAGGGCCGCGAGCGCGAATTGCGGCGAAACCTCCGCCGAGATCGGCGGCGCGGCGGCAAGGCCGGTCGCCGCCGTCAGGAACGGATCCTGCGTCGTCGAGGTGCAGGCCGCAAGCAGCAAAGCGAGGGCAGTGAGCGTGAGGAAAACGCCAAGGGATTTCATCGTTGCGATTGCTCCACCGCCGTCAACCCTTGCGCGACGGCGCGGTCGGACAGGTGCATGCTCAGGCGCTCGAAGATCGCCTTGGCTTCGGCCTTGTGGCCGAGTTTCTGATGCGCCCAGGCGCGCAACTTGCTCATGTCGGTCGGCTCCGGCACCAGTTGCATGCGGGCATTCAGTGCCGCCAGGGCCTGATCGTACTGGCCGATATCGAAGGCGGCGCGGGCGCGCTGCCAGTAGATTTCAGCGCGAATTTCCCGGTCGCGCACCGCAGACAGCGGCGTGGCCGAAAGCGCGGCTTCGGCCTGATCGGTCAGCTTGTCGCGCAAGGCGGCGAGCGCCAGCCCATAGGCCGCGTCCTGGCGGGTTACGCCGCGCCCCGCCAGCGCCGCATTGAAGGCGGCGCGGGCATCGGAGGAGCGGTTCAGGCCCATGAAGCACCAGCCGCGCACCAGCGACGCCTCGGCGGAGAGGCCGCCGCGATCCTCCTGCCGCTGCAACTCGCGGATGCAGGCATCGTAGCGCTTGTCCCGGAGGGCGGCGGCATAACCGGAGGCGTCGCCGGCGGCCGGCTTGCCGACGGTGGCGCCCGAAAGGCCGCGCGGCGGCGGGGCGCTGGCGATTTCGGCCCAGAGATCGGGGTAGCGCTCGCCGTAACGGCTGCGCAGCGCGGCGAAATCCTTCTTCCTGTTTTCACGCAGATAGCTGAGCGCCAGGCCCTTGAGGCGCTCCGGCTTCTCCTGCCATTCGAAAGCCTTGGCAAACCAGGCTTCGGCGGCGGCGAACTGCTTGGAATTATAGGCATACCAGCCGAGTATCTCGGCATGGTCGGCCGATTGCGTCTCGCCGATCGCCGCCGAATAGGCGGCAATCGCCTGCGGCTCCAGCGCGCCCAGCTCCGGCTTGGACAGGCGCGGCGCCAGCGCCGCCATCAAGAGTTCCGGCTCGCCGGCAAACAGGTCGAGATGGCCTGCGGCCCATCGATAAGCGTCGGCGTCGCGGCCCTGCCGGGAAAGGCTGAGATAGAGGCCTTTGGCGGCCTCGGCGCCGGGCGCCCTCTCCATCGCCTTGCCGAAGGCCTGTTCGGCGGATGGCAATTGCTTGACCTTGAGGAAATACCAGCCGAGCAGGATGTCATCGCCGGCCGTATCCGATTGCGCGGCGAGACGCTGGAGATCGGCCTCCGGCAACGGCGCGGTCAGGGCGTCGTTGGCGGTGAAATCGGCGACGCGGCGGCGCAGCAGCGCATCGGTGACCGGCGCCAGCGCCGCGACCCTGGCCGGCTGAGGCCACAGTGCCTTGATGACCGCGTCGATCTCCTCGGCGGAAAAATCCGGCGCGGCCTTTTGCAGCGTCACCGCGAGAAGATCGTCGGGAAAACGCGCCTCTCCCTGCCGGAACAGGATGGCCTTGCAGACCTCGGCAATCTGCTCGCGCATGCCGGTCTCGTGATAGGCGTCGACCAGCATCCACAGCAGGTCAATTTCGGTTTCGCCGGCCGGATCGATGGCTTCACCGGCGGCAATCACGCCCGCCCAGTCCCTGGCGGCGACCGCGGCGGTCATCTGGACACGTATTTTCCGCCGCGCCAGCTTTCCGGAAAAATCCTCCGAGGGACTCCAGCCGGGATTGGCGGCCTGCAGGCGGGCGATTTCCGCCTCAATGCTGGAAAAATCGTTCTTTTCGTAGAGCGCCCACAGCGGCTGCTCGTCCATCGAGCGGCGCGCGGCCGGCATATACAGGTTCTTGGGGGGCTCGAAACCGGGGAATTTGAGCTGGAGCCGGGCAAGCTCGGCCTGCACCCGCTCCTCCTGCCCCTGGTCGGCGTAATAATAGAGGGCAGCGAGATCGACCTCGTCCGGACCTGTCGCCGTGACGGGGACAAAGGGCGCTGCCGGCTTTTCGGTGACCGGGGCGGCGAAATCGGCGAGGCTCACCTGCCCGGCGCAGACCGGCAGCGGCGCAGCAAGGCAGCTTGCGGCAAGAAGCGCGGCAACGGATTGACGGAAACGCCTCATTGATCGGTCCTCACGCCCTTCTTCGGCACGGCAAGGCCGAGCCAGGCGCCGAACCCGCCCATCAGCACAAGGACGAGCACGACATAAATCTGGAAATTATCGGAGAACCAGGCGGCGGCGAGCCGGCGCAGATTGCCGAAGCTGGAATCGGGAAAGGCGGTGATCACCCGGTCGACGGCCGCACGGCTGACGAGGACGCCATCGCCGCTCTGGATGACGGCGCGACCGCCCTCCAGCCGCGGCCAGACGCCGGGTTTCGACAGCAGGGCGACGCCCTTTTCCAGCTCGCCCGCCGAGGCGGCGCGCAGCGTCGTCCAGTTGGACAGGCCGGACGGCGACAGGCTCTGCGAGACGGTGAGCAACGCCCCGGTCTCGGCCGAGGCGTCGGCGGCGGAGGCATCCTCGTAGTTCAGCCAATGACGGAAGCGGCTGAGCAGCGATACCACCTGCGTCTGCGCCTGTGTCGTCCAGCCGGTCTGCGACTGATCGACGGCTGTCGATTCCTGGAAGGCTTGCAGCAACTCCTGCGTATCGGCAACCGGCGTGGCCGGTGCGGCGCTGACGGTGGCGGTGGTCATGGCATCGGGTGCCGCAGCGCCGAGGCTGGCAAAGGGATCGCCATCCTTGGCCGGGCCATCGGACGGCAGCGGCGTGGCCGGGGCTGCACGGGTGGCGATGACCAGCGCATTGCGGCCTTCCTCTTCCGCCGGAGCGCCGAAGCGGATGTCGGCGCCGAGCGGCTTGCGGGCGGCCAGACTGAGATGCGCCAGCGTCGTCAGCGCGCCGGCGATGGCGGCCGGCTCCTGGCTGTCGATGAAGACGTCGAAGGGCTTGCCGTCGCCAAAGGGATAGGCCGAGCCGGAGAGCGCCCCGAGATCGGGCAGCCGGCCGAGGCGGGCAAGCGCGGGAATTTCAATCGTGGAATCGTCGAGCAGGATGAAGCGCGGCTTTTCCTGCGCCGCCATCTGCGGCGCGCAGACACCATCCGCCGCCACCGGCAGCTCGGCCATGATGTCGATGCGGTTGACGCCCGGGCGGAAGGCGCGCATCGGCAGCTTGACGCGCTTGCGGTCGAACTGCTCGCCGTTGGAATCGCGAAGCGGCAGGCTGGTCACCACCCGCTCGTTGACCCTCACCAGCAGCTTCGCGCCCGGCAGCAGCCCCGGCGCGGTCGCGCCATGCAGGTAGAAATCGATCGTATCGTAGTCGGCGGGATAGAAATCGGCGGGCATGCGCAGGTCAAAATCGGTGCGCGCCAAGCGGCCGGCGAACGGCGCCGTCACATAGCCCGCCTCCTTGAGTGTAAAGCGGCTTCCGGCTTCGCCGGCGACTTCGCCCCAGCGCCCGGAAATGACGCCGCTTTCGAGGCCCGCGCGCATTGGCCCGCGCAGCGCCGAGAGCAGGTTGGCGGTTCGCTCCGCCCCCGTCGCCCCCTGGAGCAGCACGATGGCGCGCCCGGGAACCGACCCCGCACGCAGCGACAGCCCGGCCGGAGCCGCCGACAGCAGCCGCCTGCCCTCCTCGGTCTGGAAGTGATCGATGGCGGCGCCGACATAGAGATCGATGCCCGATCCCTGGCCTCCGGTCTCGCCTGTGCTGACGACGAGATCGTCGCGATTGAGAAACAGGGCAAGCGCCTGCACGACCCTGGCGCTTTCGCTGAGGGCGGCGGCGCTCGCGCCTCTGGCGACGACGAGGCGGATATCGGTGACCCCGGCGGCATTGCGGCCAAGGCCCATCAGTTCGTCCAGGGCCGAGAAGCGCGCCGGCGCACCCGCGAGAAAGCCGCTCAGCGCCGGGTCGAGCCGCGTCCACAATTCATAGGTGGCATCGATGCTGCAATCGACGCGATGGCGCTGGCGGGCGCGCAAGCTCACCTCGTTGCGGCCGATCCTCAGGCTGCCGGCAGAAAGCGGCAGGGTTTCGAGCTTCAGCCCGTTCGGCGAGCGGATGGCGAAGGAACCGGCCGGGCGGCCGTTGACGCCGACCTCGACCGTTCCGGTATCGGGCAGCACCGAAACGGCGTTGCGATAGGCGATCTGCAGGCTGCCGCCGGCGGCGACCTGCTCGGCGCTCGCATAGAAGCTCAGGATCGTGGTGTCGTCCTCGCCGGTCAGTTCCAGCCGGTTCGCGCCCTGCTCGAAAGGCACGAGATTGGACGGCGCGGCGGAGACGGCAGCTTTGGCCGGGGCTTGCGGCATGGCCGGCAGCAGCGAGACGGCGGGTTTTTCCGGCGCAGCGGGGACGACCAAGGTCGATGCGGAGGGGGTCGATGCGGAGGGGGTCGATGCAGCGGCGGTCGGTATGGCCAGGGCCGGCGCGGCGGGTGCGACCGGGGGCGTCTCGGCCTCCGGCAACAGGCGGAAACTGCCGGCGAAAGCGGCGGGCGAAAGCGCTCCGGTCAGCAGCAGCGTCAGGCCAAGGCGGCGGATCGACATGGTCTCAACCATAGGCGCGAACTCCATCGACGGCAGGAGCAAGAGGAGCGGCGACCGGGGCCGGCATGGGTTCGGGCATGTCCTTCGCGGGAAGGACCATCGGCGCATCGTCCACGGATTTGACCGCCTGCTCGCGAATGAGGCCGATGGCATAGCGCATGGCGCGCAGGGTTTCGCCGATCGTCCAGCCGGCAAAGCGAAATGTCCCGGCAAAGAAGCCGAGCCGCACCTGGCGACGGGTCAGCCGCTCCTGCAGCACCGTCTGATCGGAATACATCAGTTCGGCGATCGCCAGGAAGGTGCGCGGCGAACGCTCGGCATAGGCAAAGCCGTAGTGGATTGCGCCGTCGCTGCCGCGTGTGCCGCGCTGCACCACGTCGAAGGTCAGCTCCTGGCCGTTGCGGCGCAGCTCGACCATGCCGGCCAGCGGCGCGTCGGCCGTCGCCTGCGGGGCATCGCCCTCGATGAACTCGACGGAAATGCCGCCGCTGGAGGCATCGTGTATCAGGATCGAATGCAGCCTCCCGCCGATATGCATCAGCGCATGGCGGCGCACCGGCAGGCGCTGGTTGCGGCGCAGCTCGCGCCGTTCGGCAACGACGCCGAGCGCGGCACCGGCGAGGCCGAGATTGATGAGGTTCCAGCCGGCGACGATCAGCAGCAGTTCGGAGGCGGCCGGCTCCGTCACATATCGCCAGGCGGAGTAAAGGGCGGCGGCCAGCAGCAGGAAGAAGATCAGGAAATAGGGCCGCGCCACCGCCGAGAGACCGCTCTTGTCCAGCGTCTGGCCCTTGGCGGTGACGTTGAAGGTCGGCTTGCGCGGATTGCGCACGACACTGAGGATCGAGCCGAACAGCATGACCGACTGCACATATTCATAAAGCTCCGACACCCAGGGCCAGCGCACCCGGCCATAAAGATAGCTCTGCATCGCGAAGGAGGAGACCAGATAGGTCAGCGCATAGGAGGCGAACTCCATGATGTTCGCCTCGTAAATCTCCAGCGAGAAGAAGATGTAGAGCAGCGGCGCGAACATGAAGACCAGCCGCGACAGCGGAAACAGCCAGAAGAGATTGATGCCGGCATAGCAGATGCGCTGCGCCATCGTCAGGCCACGCGCCAGGAAGGGGCGGTTGAGGATGAGGATCTGCAACATGCCCTGGCACCAGCGCGCCCGCTGGCCGATGAAGGAAACGAAGGTTTCCGGCTGCAGCCCGGCGATCAGCGGCTTGTCGACATAGACGCTGTGCCAGCCCTTCGAATGCAGCGCCAGCGCCGTTTCGCAATCCTCTGTTATCGACTGACCGGCGAAGCCGCCCGTCGTTTCCAGCGCCTTGCGGCGCAGCACGGCGGCCGAGCCGCAGAAGAAGGCGGCGTTCCACTTGTCCAGCCCGCGCTGCAGGATGGAATAGAACATCTCGTTCTCGGACGGCATGCGCGCGAAGGTCCTGAGGTTCTTTTCCAGCGGATCGGGATTGAGGAAATAATGCGGGGTCTGGACGAGGAACAGTTTGTCGTCCTCGGCGAAGAAGCCGACGGTCTCCTTCAAGAATTCGCGCACCGGCGCATGATCGGCATCGAAGACGACGACCAGTTCGCCGGTGGAGACGGCCAGGCCCTCGTTGAGATTGCCGGCCTTGGCGTGTTCGTTGCGCTTGCGGGTGTGGTAGCGCACATCCATGGCGGCGCAGAGCGCCTTCAGCTTCTCATGCCGGCGCTGGGCGGCCATGGCGAGCTTGGGATCTTTCTGGCTGCGCTTCTGCTCGGTGCCGCCGTCATCCAGCAGGTAAACGGTGAGTTTTTCCTTCGGGTAGATCATCGACTTGGCGGCGGCGAGCGTCAGCGCCAGAAGCTCGGGATCCTCGTTGTAGCTCGGGATGAAGACGTCGACGGTCGGCAGCGCCTCGCGCGATTTCGGCACCGGCGCCACGCGGCGCAGCGGATCGGCAAGCATGAACAGGCTGACCGCCAGCATCGCCAGGCAATACATTTCTGCGAGATAAAGAATGATCGCCGGCACGAAGTTCAGCGGCTCGGATATATCCGGCAGGGTCTGCGTCGTGCGCCAATAGGCATAACGCAAGGCGATGATGCCGGCGAAGACGAAGGTCATCATTCTGAGCGGCTTGCTGTCCGGGCGGGTCATCGCCAGGAACATGAAACCGAGCACCGCAAAGCTGAGGATGAGTTGCGCCTGAAGGCTGAGGGGCAACCAGAGTACGAACAGTCCCAGCATGCCGGCGCCGAGCGCCAGCCACTTCACGCACATCATGTGCAAACCCCGTTTTTCTGCACCAGCCGACCTCATGTCCGCCGGGTCTGCAATCTCAACTCAACCGTTACGGGGGAATCCTGAATCAATCGCTAAAATATGCCCGGCCCGGCCCGGCATTGGTAAAGGAAAGGTTGACGGCGAATGGCGAAGTCCTGCGGTGCAGGGATCGACAGCGGGCACGCTCGCCTGGGCCGTTCCAATTCGCGACAGAACCGACGAGATCGCCGCCGGTGCGTCGCGAAACCGGACGGTCGCGCCCGCCGACGTCGAAATCGCTGCGCATTCGCCAGCGGATGGTCTTAACTGGCGAGCGACGAATCAAAAACCAACCCTTACGGATGTTCGGACGGAAAACCGTTTCATCCTTTTCCTGGAAATACTCCGGCGGAGCCCCATGTTCGACACGCTCAAAACCCTCGGCTTCCAGATCGAAATCCACTCGCATGCGCAGGCGATCCTCAGCGTCGATTTTCCCGACGCGGTGGCGGAACTGGAGCGGGTGATCGGCGGGCTGACCATCCCGATCGAGGAGATCATCGGCTCGGGCGGCGGCGAGACACAGGGCACGCAGCGGCTGCGGCGCGGGCTTGCCGATATCGGCTGGACCAAGATGAATTTTGTCGTCGAGAAACGCATCAACGGCGTGGCGCGCGAGGCAATCTCGCACGAGATCGATCATGTCAAGCGTTTCGCAAACGGCGTCATCGCGCTGGAGATCGAGTGGAACAACAAGGATCCCTTCTTCGACCGCGATCTCGAAAACTTCAAGCGACTGCATGCCGATGGCGCCATCTCTGTCGGCATCATCGTGACGCGCGGCACCTCGATGCAGGACGAGATGCGCGCCATGGTGCTGCGCTTTGCCCGTGACCGCAAGATCGGCTGCAATGCCGATCTTGAGGCGCTCGGCATGACGCGCACGCCGCGCCAGAAGAAGGCGGTGGACAAGCGGGTCGCCGCCGGCGGCCAGTTCGCCGATGCCTGGTCGGCGCTGTTCGTCAGCGACAAGTTCGGCGCCGCCACCACCCATTGGAGCAAGCTGGAGGACCGCGTGCATCGCGGCGTCGGCAATCCCTGCCCGCTGGTGCTGATCGGCCTGCCGGCGCGCATCGTCGCCTTCGGCGAAGGCCTGTCGCTGGAGGAGATCGCAGACCGGGAAGAGGCGATGGCGCGCGACGGAATCCTGCCGTTTCTGTAAGCTTCTGCTTACTCTGCGGCGATCTGGTCGCTGGCGGAATTATAGGCGTAGGTCTTCCACGAGGGTTCGTAATCCGCATCCGCCTGGTTACCCCAGGTCGCCCAGCCGGGACGCACGCCGCGGCCGAACATTTCCAGATAAGGGCCTGGCGAGCAACTTTCGATCAGCGGATATTGCTCGTCGGGTTTACGCGAATGCTCACGCTTGCGCGAGGAAATGTAGTTTACCTGCGAACGCCCCGGCGGCAGCGTGCGGGCATTTTTCCCGCGCGTGCCGAACAGGATGATTTCGGTAACGTTGCGGAAATAGAAGCCGACGCCGCGTCCGTCCGAGCCGCCGTCCTTGCGCACCTTGTGCCAGACGATATTGGCCTTGTACTGGAAGCCCCAGGCGCGCATCACCTCAAGGCCTTCCGGCAGCAGCGCGTTCGGCACCCAGAGATAGAGATGGGCAGTGGCGGCGCAGGCGTCGGCCACGGGCAGCGCCATGATGTCGGGCAACGCCATGGTGCCGTAGCGCGACAGGCGCTTGTGCTCGGGCGCGACCTTTCCGGTGCGGTTGACGAACTGCCATGGCGGATCGGCCATGATCGTCGCGAAGCGGCGTCCGTCCACGAACTTGCGGAAATCGTCCGCCGGCAGGTTTTCGGCTTCGGCCTTGTCGAGCATCCGGTCTCCGATCGTTTCGGCGCCGGCTACATCGGGACAGGGTCCGTATGTCGTTCTGGCGCGCGACCTGCATAGCAGACTCGCAAGCCCCCGTCCCTCTCCAATTTCCCGCGTCCCCAACTTGCTGCCCTTCCTTTGCCGGCTTGACTCTTTGCGTGATTTGTTCTTATTTTGTTCCAAAATAAACCAAAGTCAAGCCGGATCGGAAAGGAAAAACTCAGACGGTAAACGAGGAAAACCGCTCAACAGCGTGTCGAGAAAGGGAATATCGCCATCAAGGGGAAATGGTACGGTTGGGGGGTCTCGAACCTCCGACCTCAGGTGCCACAAACCTGCGCTCTAACCAACTGAGCTACAACCGCACAGAACGCCTGCCGGCGCCGTTGGACCGTCACATACGGCGAGTTTTCGGGATTTGCAAGTCCCTGATGCAGATTTAATGCAAAGCCGGGCTAAAAAGCCCGGCCGCATCGTCAAGGTGGGGGAAAGGAGGATCAGTTGGCCTTGAAGCCGCTGATCGCCTTTTCGGCAGCGTCCTTGGCCGGCTTGGAGACGGTTTCAGCCAGGCTACGGGTGGCGGCCTGCATGGCCTTGGTCTGCTCGACGGCGACTTCGGCCTGCTTGCGCAAAAAGGCGGTCTGCAGTTCGAAGAACTCGGAGACCGACTTGACGCCGAGCAGGGCTTCCATGTGCGAAAGCGAGTTTTCGGCATTGGTGCGCAGGGCGTCGATGGCCTTCAGGCCGAGGTCGATCGAACCGGCCTGGGCCGTCTGAACAGTGGCTTCGACAGTCTTGGCGGCTTCGTCGGCGGCGGTCTTCATCTTGGCGAAGGCGTCCTTGGACTGCGAGACGCCCTTTTCGGCGAATTCGCGGAAGCTGTCGGTGAACTTGGACGGGTCGATGGAGGAGAAAGAGAATACGTCGTTGGTCTTGGTCATGGCACGCTCCTTGTTGTTTCGCTGGGGATACCCGTTCGGCCGGGCTTATCGGTCGTTATGAGGATCATATAGATCATTTTATTGTGCATTGCAACATAATTTTGCAACGCACAATGCATTAACCTTGTTTAACGGAACAACGGCCGGCGACTGGACCGGGCACCGGCTGCGGGAGTATTAAAAATCCGTTAAACACCATATTTCCGACACCCCGGCGCGTTACAGGTATCGTCATGCCCGCAGTCCAGTATCCCTTCATCGATATTGCCGTCCATGAACGGGTCAGAGACGGATTCGCGCGCGGCGAAGCCATCGTCCTGTTCAGCGCCGGCCTGGACCATGTCCTGTGGGCGAACGGTGCTGGCGCCCGGCTGTTCGGCAATGCTGCGATCTACGATTTTCTGGAGGAAGGCCCGAACGGGCACGACGTTACCTTCCGTCAGGTCGAGGCGAGCGCGCGTCAATTGACCGAGGACGGCGATCGGCGGTCTCTGACCATCCGCATCGCGCAAGGGTTCCGCCGTCTCGGCGTGCAGGCCCATGTCGAGCGCATTTCGACGCCGGCGGGGGAGCCGGCTGTGCTGTTTTCCGTTCCGCTGTGCGCCGAACCACTGCCGCTTACCGAACGCGCCCGGCAAATGCTCGAGGGTTTCGACGACGACGATACCCATATGGCGGTGCTCGGCCGCGACGGTGAGATCGTCGCCGCTTCCAAGGGCTTCGCCTCGCTCGGCGTCACCAGCCATACCGCCCACATGCTGGTGACCATGGTCGGCCACCATCCCGACCGGCTGATGAAGCGGCCGATTCCCACCGGGCGCGGCTACCTGCCCGCCGCCATCGGCCGCCTTTCGGACGAGCCGGGCCTCAACCTTCTTTTCGTCGTCGAGATGGTGATCGGCAATCTCGATCCGACCGAGGATTTTGCCCCGACGCCCGCCAGGCCGGCGCCTGCTCCGCTTCAGCCGGAACCGGCAATGCCGGCGGCCGATTCGCTGGACGCAGCGCTCGACGCCGTCTCCGGCATCGTCGAGGTCGAGGAAGACACCGAAGATATGGACGAACCGGTGGCGCTCGCCGAGGCGCCTGTCGCGCCGCTGACGGCGGAGCCCGAGACCGTCTCGGACGCCGAAGCCCAGCCGGAGATGGTCGAGTCCGCGCCGGAAGTTCCGGCCGCCGCTGTTCCCGAAGTTGCCGCCGGGGTCGCACGCGAGCCGGTCGAAACCCCGGCCCCGCTCCGCTCATTTGCCCCATCGGAAAACGGCTTCGTCTTCAATCCTGCTGCACGCGCCATTCGTTTCGTCTGGAAGATCGATGCGGAGGGACGGTTCAGCGACGTATCGGGCGAATTCGCCAAAGCGGTCGGCCCGCATGCAGCCTCGGTGCGCGGCGCTGCCTTCACCGATATCGCCCACCTGTTCCAGCTCGATCCCGACGGCACTATCGCCGAACTGCTCGGCAAGCGCGACACCTGGTCGGGCAAGACCATTCTCTGGCCGGTCGAAGGCACGAGCCTGCGTGTCCCGGTCGATCTCGCTGCCCTGCCGACATATACCCGCAACCGCGAATTCGACGGGTTTCGCGGCTTCGGCATCGTGCGCCCCGCCGATGCCGTGCCGGATCCGCTCGAACTCGGCGTGACCCTGGCCGGCAGTGCGCCCGCCTCCGACTGGCTCGCCGATCTCGCCGCACCCGTCGAACCGGCCGAACCGCAAGCGACGGACGAAGCCACGCCGCTGCCCGAGCCATCAGCGGAAGCCGGCCTGCCGACCGAAATCGAACCCGACGCTCTTCTGGTGGACACCGTGCGCGAGGAGAACCCGGAGCCGGAGGACGATGGCACGCCGGAAACCGAAGGCACTGAACAGAGCTTCATGCGCATGCCCTGGGGCGAGATCCCGGCGCTAAAAATCAGCGAAACGGCCAATCGCCGCCAGTCCGACAAGGTGGTGATGCTGGAGGAGCGCCGCGCCCGCGGCGAGCCGCTGACCGCCGGCGAGCAGGCCGCCTTCCGCGAAATCGCCCGCCGACTGGAGACCTTGACGCAGCCGCCGCAGGACGGCGGAACGGAGCCGCCGACGGAAGCGCAGGTGGAAACCCCGGTCCTGGAAGACGAAATCCAGCCCGTCGAAACCATCCCCGACGAGAGTATGGACGAGACCCCTTTCGTGGACGAAGAGACCACTGTGGAGCCCGAAGCCGAGATCGACGGCGAGGCCGCCAGCCTTGACGCGCTCGCCGGCCTGGTGCCGCCGCGCTCGCAGATGAACGAAGGGCTGACGCCGGCCGAGATCGACGACCTGGCGGTGCCGATGCTGATCCATGCCGGCGACCGGCTGATGCATGCCAATCCTGCCTTCCTCGCCCTGACCGGCTATTCCTCGCTCGCCGAGCTGATCGAGGTCGGCGGTCTCGACGCACTGCTGCAGCGCGAGGATCTCGGCCATGCCAATGGCGGCCTCACCCTGCTGCGCGCCGATGACGAACTGGTGCGGGTGACGGCGAAGCTGCAATCGGTGCGCTGGCAGCAGGGCCATGCGCTGATGCTGGCGCTGATGCCGATCGATATGCCGATGCCGGCGCTGCCTGAAACCGGCGCGCTCGAACCCGCGCCGCAGCCCGACATCGTTGACGAGATGCCCGAAGCACCTGTCGCGGCGGAGGCGCCGAAGACCGTTCCGTCCGAGCCGGCAGTCAACGCGCCGGAACCGGCGGACGCCGAGCCGGAAACAGTCCTCGATGCGGTCGAACCCGCATTGCCGGCGGAAGCGGAAACAGAAGTCGACATGGACGAGGCCGTCCCTGCTCCGGAAGGGGCCGAACTGGCTGACATCCTCCCGACTTCGCAAGACGCTGAACCCGCCAGCGACCAGCTTGCAAAGCTGAAGGGCGAGGTCGAGGAACTGCGCTCCGTGCTGGAGACGGCGACCGATGGCGTGGTCATCCTCGATTGCGACCATACGATCCGCTCGATGAACCGCTCGGCCAGCGCCCTGTTCAACTACGACAACGCCGAAACCGGCGGCAAGCCGTTCGTCATGCTGTTTGCCCATGAGAGCCAGAAGTCGGTGCTCGATTATCTCAACGCTCTGTCCGGCCATGGCGTCGCCAGCGTGCTGAACGACGGGCGCGAGGTGATTGGCCGCGAAGCCTCGGGCGGCTTTATTCCGCTGTTCATGACGATGGGCCGGCTCAGCGCCTCGGACGGTTACTGCGCCGTCATCCGCGACATCACCCAATGGAAACGCACCGAGGACGAGCTGCGCAACGCCAAGCGCGCCGCCGAGACAGCCAACGCCCACAAGAGCGATTTCCTCGCCCGCGTCAGCCATGAGATCCGGACGCCGCTCAATGCCATCATCGGCTTTTCCGACATGATGGCGACGGAGCGCTTCGGCTCCATCGGCCATCCCCGCTATATCGAATATGCCAATGATATCGGCCGCTCGGGTCGGCATGTGCTCGACATCGTCAACGACCTGCTCGACATTTCCAAGATCGAGGCGGGAGAGATGGATCTCGATTTCACCTCTGTCGGTCTCAACGAAACCGTCTCGGAAGCCGTGGCGCTGGTGCAGCCGCAGGCAAACGGCCAGCGGGTGATCATTCGCACGGCCTTGGCGACGACAGTGCCGAACGTGGTCGCCGACCTGCGCTCGATCAAGCAGATCGCGCTCAACATCCTGTCCAACGCCATCCGTTTCACGCCGTCGGGCGGGCAGATCGTCGTCTCGACCTCCTACGAGGCGAATGGCAGCGTTGTGCTGCGCATCCGCGATACCGGCGTCGGCATGACGCGCTCGGAGCTGGAACAGGCGATGAAACCCTTCCGGCAGGTGACGACCGGCACGCGCAAGCGCGGCGACGGCACCGGCCTTGGCCTGCCGCTGACCAAGGCGATGGTCGATGCCAATCGGGCGCAGTTCTCGATCAACTCCGCGCCGAACGAGGGCACGCTGGTGGAAGTCACCTTCCCTCCCCCGCGCGTGCTTGCCGAATAGACGGCGCAGCAAAACGGCGACCCGGCAAAAAAGAAGGCGCCCGAAGGCGCCTGTGTGGAGGTAATGCTGTTCAAAACAAGAGCCTGAGCCGATATGCGTCATGCCACGGGAGCCGGTAAAGGCCCCTGCCACCCTGTCATCGGGCGGCCCCAAGTGAAGCCACCTTGGACCCTGGCAAATTAACGAAAGGTTACCGCGCGAGGCCATATTTCCCCCGTGATTTCTGGGGCTTGCGCCGGTTTCACGGGCGTTCCTCCCTTCCGCCGGGGGATATGTGGCTCTATATCCTGTTGCAGCGCATGATAAGGGCGGGTGGCGGCAATGCCGGGTGCGCCATATTTGCGTCGATGTCACAAATCCGTTACGTCCGCGACGAAGCGACCGGGAACGGATTATCACAAGCGTGCCGAGCCATGACCGAATTTCGCATCCGCCGACCGCGCAAGCTCCTGAACTGGTTTCGCCGCTTCTGGCGCAAGCTGGTGTCGGCGGCGGTCGTCGCCATCGGGGTGCTGGCCTTCGCATTCGTGCTGGCGCGCGTCGCCGCCCCCTTCATCATCTCCACAGGGCTGGTGCGCAACGGCATCGAGCGGGCGATCTCGCAATGGACGGGCCATCAGGCGGTCATCGACGGCGCGCCGCAGGTGGTGTTCTGGCCGAACCCGCGCATTACGCTCGCCGACGTCACCATCGAGGATCCCACCGCCGATCCGCCGCGCCGGGTGGCGCATATCGACAGCATGTCGGCCTCTTTCAACCTGGTGAAGGCGCTCGTCGGCAATCTGAAATTCAACAATTTTCGCTTCCAGCGGCCACATCTCTATCTCCGGCGCGATGAAAAGGGCGCGCTTGCCTGGGCCGGGCGCGGTCTGTTCGGCGCGGCGCTCTCCGCGGTCCGGCCGGGGCCTGACGGCACCCAGACCCTTGATGCGACCTTCAATCCCAGCATCGGCGCCCTGACGGTGGAAGACGGCACGCTCGATATAGACGATGCCTTCGGCGGCCGCGTCACGCTCGGCGGCATCAGCGCCGATATCGACTGGCCCCGGCTTGGCGACCCAGCCAAGGCCTATGTGCTGGCGCGGCTCGGCAACCAGGACGTCAAGCTCGACCTCGCCTCGTCGCAGCCGCTGATGCTGCTTGCCGGGCAGAACGGCAACCTGATGGTCAAGCTGCAATCGCAGACGCTCTCCGGGCGCTTCGAGGGTGTGGCCAACCTGGCGCAGGAAGCCTATCTCGCCGGCGCGGTCGAACTCAGCACACCGGATATTCCAGGGCTGCTCGCCTGGCGCGGCGCGCAGTTGCCGGCGGCGACGCATCTGAAAGCGGCCTCGCTGACCTGCAATGTGCTCGCCAGCGGTGGCGGCGTGCGCCTCAACAATCTGAGCTTCACCATAGACCAGACCAGCGCCACCGGGGCGCTGGAATTCAACGTCAACGCCGGCAAGGCGCCGAAGCTGACCGGCACGCTCGCCTTCAACCAGATGGACATCCGTTCGGCGCTCTCGGCATTGTCGATCACCCTGCCGAACGGCGCGCGCCCGCATCCCGCCCCCGAGGGCAACGGCCTGATCGAGCAGGTGGACATCGACCTCCGGCTTTCGGCGCAGACCGCCAGCTTCGGGCCACTGGAGGCGCGCCACATCGGCGCCAGCATCCTCTCCGGCGGCGGCAAGACCAGTTTCGACATCGGCGACAGCGAATTCGAGGGCGGGCAACTCATCGCCCATTTCGGTACGACGCGCGGGATCGGCGGCGGCGGCGATCTCGACGTCACCATTCGCGACGCCGATCTGGCGGCGACGGCTGAAAAACTGGCGATATCCGGACCGCTTCCCCTGGGCACCGGCTCGCTCGATGTCGACCTCAGCACCAGCCGGCCGCTCTGGGAGACCACCGCCACCGACGTCTCCGGCTCGGCCAAACTCTATGTCACCTCCGGCACGATTCCGCGGCTCGATGCGGCCGCCTTCCGCACACTGGCGGGCAC
>ERZ778022.1885-NODE-1885-length-24614-cov-7.186327_pt1 | contig 24614 bp, 22 predicted proteins | sample MGYA00375752_ERZ778022 | MGnify/ENA primary metagenome ERZ778022 (study PRJEB29350, sample SAMN05389826) | bioreactor metagenome | isolation source: Thiocyanate bioreactor | place: South Africa: University of Cape Town | collected 2014-04-04 ...
CCGTGCCGTACAAGATCATGGGCGGCACGAAGTTCTACGAGCGCGCCGAGATCAAGGACGCGCTGGCCTACCTGGTCGCCGTCGCCAATCCGGCCGACGAGATGGCGGTGCGCCGCATCCTCAACCGGCCGCGACGCGGCATCGGCGGCGTGACCGAGGCATCGATCGCGATGTTCGCCGAGCAGCACGGCATCAGCTTCCGCGACGCGCTCCGGCATCCCTCCGAACTGGGCGTGGGCCCGAAGCTGCAGGCGTCGATCGCGCAGCTGGACGCCGTGCTGTCCGAGGCCGCCGAGATCCTGCAGCCGTCGTCCGGCGAGGTGCCGCCGTCGACCTCGGTCGCCGACGGGCTTACCGTGCTGCTGGAGCGGAGCGGCTACTTCGAGTCGCTGCGCGCCAGCCGCGATCCGCAGGACGAGGCGCGGCTGGAGAACCTCGACGAGTTCGTCGCCGTCGCCCGCGACTTCGCCCGCAACAACCCCGACGGCACGATCGTCGACTTCCTCACCGAGGTCGCGCTGGTGTCGGATGCCGATGACCTGGACGACGAGTCGGGTGTGGTCTCGCTCATGACCATGCACACCGCCAAGGGACTGGAGTACGACGCGGTGTTCGTCACCGGTGTCGAGGAGGATCTCATCCCGCATCGCATCTCGGCGGGGGAGCCGGGCGGCCCGCAGGAGGAGCGTCGGCTGTTCTACGTGGGCATCACCCGCGCCCGCAAGCGGCTGCACCTCTCGCTGGCGATGACCCGCGCCCAGTTCGGCGAGGTGTCCGTCGCGATGCCCAGCCGCTTCCTGCAGGAGATCCCGGCCGATCTCATCGACTGGCGGCAGTCGCCGGGAGACGTCAACTCCCGCGGGGGCATGCAGTCGCGTGCGCTGAACGCCCGCAAGTCCGGCGGGTGGGGCTCCTCCGGCGGGGGCTCGGGCGACCGGTTCGGGGTCAAGGCGCTGCCCAAGCGCGACTCCCTCAAACCGCTGTCGACCGCCATGGACCGCTTCCCGAACAAGGTCACCGCGAAGGTGAGGGACAACGGCGATCTCGAGCTGGCGGCGGGCGACCGCATCCGTCACGACGACTTCGGCGAGGGGCGCGTCGAGGCTGTCACCGGAGAGGGCGCGAAGCGCATCGCGCACGTGCGGTTCGACGCCGCCGGGCAGAAGAAGCTGCTGATCAAGATCGCACCGATCGTCAAGCTGTAATCAACCGGGGCGGAGCGGCGATTAGGCTGGCTCATATGGCCCTCTTCTCCCGCCGCAAGAAGTCCGTCGACCAGCCGGACGTCGAGACCGAAGCGTCCGCCGCCGACGCGATCCCGCAGACCGACGGCGAGCCCGAGGCTCCCGCCGAGTCGGTGCCCACGGTCGGCATCTCCGTGCAGGCGTTCCGCGGTGTCGGTGCCGAGGCAGGCCCCGAGGTGAGCGCTCCCGTCGAGTCCGGGTCGGACGCGGACGGGGCCGTCGACGAGGGCATCCAGGTGCCGCGTCCGGCATCCGGAGCCCCGGTCATCGCCGAGGAGCAGATGGGCGGACCGCGCCTGCCGCTGGCGCCCGCGCTGCCGCCCGAGCAGACCCACACGGTCGACGGGCTCGTCGACAACGTGCTGCTGCGCACCGCCCTGGCAGAGGTCGAGGAGGGCGCCAGCAACGAGCAGCTGCTGGGCGTCATGCGCCAGTCGCTGCAGGGGCACCTGTATCTGCGTGTGCACGGCGACGCGCGTGAGCAGATGGCCGCCGGCGAGTCGCTCTCCGTCGGCATCGTGCGCGACGACGACCGCACGTTCATGCTCGCCTACAGCTCGGGCGCCGCCCTGCAGGCATCCATCCAGGACGAGGAGGATGCCGCATCCACCTCCGCCATCGCGCAGCCCGCGACCCTGGTGTACCAGCAGGTGGTCAACGGCGGCTTCACGGGCATCATCATCGACAACTCGTCCGTGCCGCACCGAGTGGTCTTCCCGACCGAGCTGCTGCAGAAGGCCCTCGAGCAGGGCGACGCCGAGATGTCGGTCAAGACGCTGCTCGCCGCCCCCCGCGACGAGCAGACGCCGGTGCGCGTCGCCGAGGCGCTCGCGAAGACCCGCAGCTGGGTGGCGATCAACGACGGCTCCAACGGGCAGCCCGTCGGCATCGCCGAGGCGCACACCACCGACGGCCGCCGGTTCCTGCAGCTCTTCTCGCACCCGCTCGAGGTCGTGGTGCTGGGCCGCAACGATCAGCCGATGCCCTTCGAGCCCGAGCAGCTGGCGAAGGTGCTCAGTGAGCACGACGAGATCGCGGGCGTGCTCGTCGACATCGCCGGCCCCTCGATCGCGATCGAGCGCGAGGACCTGAGCGCCGTCATGGTGCTCGCGGTCGACCTCGGCGACGACTGACGACGTCTGTCGCGAGGCCGCCCCGACCCCGTACGCTCGTCGCATGGCCTCTGAGCGCGTGACTCTGACCGTGACCGACGCCGACGGCGACGGCGAGCGGGAGATCTCGATGCGTGAGATATCGCTGTCCAGCCCCAACAAGGTGGTCTGGCCCGTGGAGGGCGGCGACGGCATCACCAAGGCCGAGTACGCCGACTACGTGCAGCAGGTCTCCACGCCGTTCCTGGCGGCCAACGGGCATCGACCGGTCTCGCTGGAGCGGTTCCGCGACGGCATCGCCAGTTCGGATCCGGACGCCGCACCCGGAGCCGGCGGATTCTTCTCGAAGAACCCGCCCAAGGGCACGCCGGACTTCGTGGACGCGGTGGACGTCACGTACAACAGCGGGCGCAGCCACCCGCAGATCGTGCTGAACCGCACGAGCGCGATCGTGTGGGCGGTGCAGATGAACACGATCGTGTTCCATCCGTGGGCCTCGCTCGCCTCGAACACCGACAACCCGGTCGAGCTGCGCATCGACCTCGACCCCCAGCCGGGTACCGGCATCGCCGAGGCGATCGTCGCCGCGCACGGCCTGCGCGAGGTGCTGCAGGAGGCGGGTCTCGAGCCGTTCATCAAGACCAGCGGCAACCGCGGACTGCACGTGTTCTGCCCGATCGTGCCGGAGTGGGAGTTCCTCACCGTCCGGCACGCGGTGATCGCGGCCGGACGCGAGCTGGAGAGACGGATGCCGGAGAAGGTCACCATGAGCTGGTGGAAGGAGGAGCGCGGCGAGCGCATCTTCGTCGACTTCAACCAGGCGAACCGCGACCGTACGATGGCGGGGGCGTACAGCCCGCGGGCCAAGGTCGGCGCGCCGGTGTCCACGCCCATCCACTGGGACGAGCTCGACGATGTCGACCCGACGCGATTCACGGTGCGGACGATCCCCGGCCGGCTTGCGGAGATCGGCGATCCGTGGGCCGATCTGCAGGCATCGCCGGGCCGCATCGACACGCTGCTGGAGTGGTGGGAGCGCGACGTGTCGAACGGTCTCGGCGAGCTCTCGTTCCCGCCCGAGTTCCCCAAGATGCCGGGAGAGCCGCCGCGGGTGCAGCCGAGCAAGAAGGTCGCCGCGAACTGGGACGCCGAGGGCAACCCCGTCGAGGACTGAGAGTCAGGCCAGCACGTCCGCGAGGTCGTAGCCGGCGACCGTGTCCAGCTGCGCGTAGGTGCACGAGCGCGCGTCGCGGTCGGGGCGCCAGCGCTCGAACTGCACGGTGTGCCGGAATCGGGCGCCCTCGAGCTGGTCGTAGCGCACCTCCAGCACGCGCTCCGGGCGCAGCCGCACGAACGAGACGTCCTTGGACCCGCTGAAGCGGGAGCGCTCGCCCTCGCCGACGACCGCCTCGCCGGACTCGTCCCGCTCGACCAGGGGCGCCAGGTCCTCGACGAGCTGCGCTCGCATGGCATCCGACCAGGCGGCGACACCACCGACCTGTCGCAGCACGCCGTCGTCGCCGTACAGCCCCACCAGCAGCGACCCGACGCCCGAGCCGCTCTTGTGGATGCGGTAGCCGAGCACGACGACATCGGCGGTGCGGGCGTGCTTGATCTTGATCAGGGTGCGCTTGCCGGGGGCGTACGGGTCGTCGAGCGGTTTGGCGACCACGCCGTCGAGCCCCGCGCCCTCGAACTCGGCGAGCCAGCGCCGGGCGAGCTCGGCGTCCTCGGTCGTGCGCGTCCCGCCAGCATCCGCTCCAGCCGCGCCCTGCGCTCGCGGAACGGATGCTGCTGCAGATCCTCCTCGCCCTCGGCGAGCAGGTCGAAGGCGATGAACATCGCGGGCGTCTCCGCGGACAGCTTCGCCACGCGCGACGCTGCCGGATGGGTGCGCTGGCTGAGCGCCTCCCAGTCCAGGCGCTGCGCGCCGGCGGGTCCGGGCGCCACGACGATCTCGCCGTCGAGCAGGCACGGACCGGGCAGGATCCGCGGCAGCTGCTCGACGAGCTCGGGGAAGTACCGGGTGAGCGGCTTGGCGCCGCGCGAGCCGATCTCGAGCGTCTCGCCGTCCCAGGCGACCAGCCCGCGGAATCCGTCCCACTTCGGCTCGTACAGCATCGGCTTCTTCGCGTCATCGGGCACGGCCGCGGCCGCCTTCGCGAGCATGGGCGCGGGGATCTCGTACATGCACCCCATCCTGCCCCGCGCCAGGACTCCCGTCGAGAGCGCCGGATGCCGCCGAGCGCACGGTACATCCGCGGCGATCGCGCTGCTCGCCGGATGAGAGAATCGAGGTGATGAACGAAGTACAGGGTCCGACCCCCGCAGGAACCTCCCGCCCCTACCGATCCCTCGCCGAAGCGCTTCGCGCGCACCGGATCCCCGTCGAGAACCACGAGTTCATCGGCGCCGTCACGGATGCTGTCGGCATCCTCAGCTACATCGATCGAGGCCGCTACATCGAGGCGCTGCGCCGCGACGGCGCCGCGCTGCACATCGGACGCACCTACATCAACGGCTTCACCGAGGACGAGCAGATCACCGTCGCAGGGCGCGTGCTGCCTCTGCTGCCCAGCGAGGGCCGCGCGCCGTACTTCTACGTGAACCAGCCCAGCGGACTGCCCTCGCTCACCGTCGCGGCCAAGCGACCAGCCGGAACCCGCACCTCCGCACCGCGCGCCGCGAAGCCGGCATCCGCTCCCCGCACGCCTAAGGCGACCCCGGTGGAGGAGCGCGACTACGGCGTGTGCGGCACCTGCTTCATGGTGCGCAACGCCGCAGGCAAGTGCGGCTGCGACGAGTGACGCCCTCCGCCTCCTGACCGGGAGCAGCCGGGCTCAGGAGAGCTCGGCCTGCACGCGGCGCGAGATCTCGGCGATAGGCATCGACCGCGGGAACACCGCGACCACCACGTCGTCGGGTGCGGCATCCGATCCGCCCGGCAGCACGCCGTAGCGGCGGCGCACATCGTCGAGGGCGGTGCGCAGCGTGGAGAGCGGCACCTTCCGTCCGCGCAGCAGCTGGCGCAGCACGTGATTGTGCACGGCGGTGACCAGCGCCGAGAAGCCGACCGCGTCGATCGGGGCGAGACCGGGCAGTGCGTCGCGGAGGTACTCGTCGAACAGGCGCTCGTACCGGAACACCGTCACGATCTCACGATCGCGCAGCACCGGCACCTGCCGCACGATCTCGTAGCGGCGGCGGGCGAGCTCGGGGTCGCGCGCGAAGTGGTCGAAGACGCGCTCGGATGCCTCGCAGACGGCCGCCCACGGATCCTCATGCGGCTGCTCGAAGAACGTGCGCAGATCGTCGAGCATCTGCTCGTGATCGGTGAAGACCACGTCCTCCTTGCCGCCGAACTGGCGGAAGAAGGTGGAGCGCGAGACGCCGGCGGCCTTGGCGATCTGCTCGACCGAGGTCGCCTCGAATCCCTGGGCGGCGAAGAGGTCGAGCGCGGCGGCGACCACACCGGTGTGGAGCTGAGCGGGATTCTGCATAGTGGAAGCCTAGTCTCGGCCGTTCTGGTGATGTCGTCGGCGGTAGTAGGCTTTTGGATCGGGTCGAATGACATCGACACCCGACAGAACTGTCGCGTCCCACCCGCCGCAACCAGCGAAGGACTGCACTGTGGATCTCTACGAGTACCAGGCACGAGACCTTTTCGAGAAGTACGATGTGCCGGTCCTCGCCGGCATCGTCGCCGACACCCCTGAGGAGGTGAAGGCAGCAGCCGAGAAGCTCGGCGGCGTGGTCGTCGTCAAGGCTCAGGTCAAGACCGGTGGTCGTGGCAAGGCGGGCGGCGTCAAGGTCGCCAAGAACCCCGACGAGGCGTACGAGGCCGCCAAGGCGATCCTCGGTCTCGACATCAAGGGCCACATCGTCAAGCGCGTCATGGTCGCCGCCGGCGCCCGCATCGCCGAGGAGTTCTACTTCTCCGTGCTGCTGGATCGCGCCAACCGCTCCTACCTGTCGCTGTGCAGCGTCGAGGGCGGCATGGAGATCGAGCAGCTCGCCGTCGAGAAGCCCGAGGCTCTGGCCCGCGTCGAGGTCGACCCGCTGGTCGGCATCAACAAGACCAAGGCGATCGAGATCGCCAAGGCCGCGAACTTCCCCGACGAGCTCGTCTCGAAGGTCGCCGACGTGTTCGTCAAGCTCTACGACGTGTACAAGGGCGAGGGTGCCACGCTCGTCGAGGTGAACCCGCTGGTCCGCACCGAGGACGGCGAGATCATCGCCCTCGACGGCAAGGTCTCGCTCGACGAGAACGCCTCCGAGGTCCGCCACCCCGAGCACGAGGCGCTCGAGGACAAGGCCGCAGCCGACCCGCTCGAGGCCAAGGCCAAGGCATCCGGCCTGAACTACGTCAAGCTCGACGGCCAGGTCGGCATCATCGGCAACGGCGCGGGCCTGGTCATGTCCACGCTCGACGTGGTCGCCTACGCCGGCGAGAAGCACGGCGGCGTCAAGCCCGCCAACTTCCTCGACATCGGCGGCGGCGCGAACGCGCAGGTCATGGCCAACGGCTTGGACGTCATCCTCGGCGACCCGCAGGTCAAGAGCGTGTTCGTCAACGTCTTCGGCGGCATCACCTCCTGCGTGGCCGTGGCCGAGGGCATCGTGAAGGCCCTCGAGATCCTGGGCGACTCCGCCACCAAGCCGCTGGTCGTGCGCCTGGACGGCAACCAGGTCGAGGAGGGGCGTGCGATCCTCGCCGCCGCGAACCACCCGCTGGTCACTTCGGCGTCGGGCATGGACGAGGGCGCCGACAAGGCCGCCGAGCTGGCGAACGCCTGAGATTGTAAGGACGAGAGAAACATGTCGATCTACCTCAACAAGGACTCCAAGGTCATCGTCCAGGGCATCACGGGCGGCGAGGGCACCAAGCACACCGCCCTCATGCTCAAGGCCGGCACCAACATCGTCGGCGGCGTGAACGCCCGCAAGGCCGGCACCACGGTCACGCACGACAAGCCCGGCTCGGGCGAGGTCGAGCTGCCCGTCTTCGGCTCCGTCGCCGAGGCGATCCAGAAGACCGGCGCCGACGTGTCGGTCGCCTTCGTGCCGCCGGCATTCGCCAAGGACGCGATGATCGAGGCCATCGACGCCGAGATCCCGCTGCTCGTGGTCATCACCGAGGGCATCCCCGTCGGCGACTCGGCCGAGGCCTGGGCCTACGCCAAGTCCAAGGGCAACAAGACCCGCATCATCGGCCCGAACTGCCCCGGCATCATCACCCCCGGTGAGGCGCTGGCCGGCATCACGCCCGCCAACATCACCGGCACGGGACCGATCGGCCTGGTCTCGAAGTCGGGCACGCTGACCTACCAGATGATGTTCGAGCTGAAGGACATCGGATTCTCGACCGCCATCGGCATCGGCGGCGACCCGATCATCGGCACCACGCACATCGATGCGCTCGCCGCGTTCGAGGCCGACCCGGCCACCAAGGCGATCGTCATGATCGGCGAGATCGGCGGTGACGCCGAGGAGCGCGCGGCCGAGTTCATCAAGGCGCACGTCACCAAGCCGGTCGTCGGCTACGTGGCCGGCTTCACCGCTCCCGAGGGCAAGACCATGGGCCACGCCGGCGCCATCGTGTCGGGCTCCGCTGGCACCGCGGCCGCCAAGAAGGAGGCACTCGAGGCCGCCGGCGTCAAGGTCGGCAAGACGCCGTCCGAGGCCGCTGCCCTGATGCGCGGCATCATCGAAGGTCTCTGACCTGTAAGCTGTATGACGAAGGCCCCGGGCTCCACCCCGGGGCCTTCGTCATGTCCGGGCATCCTGCAGAAAGACGAGCCTCCCCGGAAGGGCACGGTTCCCGGCCCCGCGAGGGTGCAACCGGGGCAGGATGGAGGTATGACCACGCCGATGACCTTCACCCTGGTGGGCGGCCCGACGGCCGTGATCGAGTACGCAGGGCTCCGGATGCTGACCGATCCGACGTTCGATCCTCCGGGCGTCTACGAGGGCGGCATCCCGCTGCACAAGCTCGTGGGACCGGCCCTGAGTCCTGACGAGGTCGGCGGCATCAACGTCGTGCTGCTGTCGCACGACCAGCATCCGGACAATCTCGACCATGCCGGGCGCGACTTCCTGTCCCGGGCGAGCGCGGTGCTCTCCACGCCTGAGGCGGCAGCGAGGATTCCGGGGGTGATCGGGCTGGCGGCGTGGGAGGCCCATTCCGTCGGCGACGTCGAGATCGTCGCCGTCCCGGCCCTGCACGGTCCCGAGGGCGCGGAGGCCCTCTCCGGGCCGGTCACCGGCTTCCTGCTGCGGGCGCCGGAGCAGCCGACCGTCTACGTCTCCGGGGACAACGCGTCAGTGGCGGTCGTCGCCGAGATCGTGGCGCAGGTCGACGTCATCGACATTGCTGTGCTGTTCACCGGCGCGGCGAATGTCGGTCGCTTCGGCGACAGCGATCTCACGCTGAACGCGCGCACCGCGGTCGCCGCGGCTCGGGCGCTGGGTGACGCCGTCATCGTTCCCGCCCACGCCGAGGGATGGCATCACTTCAGCGAGACACGCGAGAGGCTCGTGCGGGAGTTCGAGTACTCCGGGCTCGCCCACCGGCTGCGGGTGCCGCAGCACGGCGTGCCGCTGCAGCTCTTGTAGCCTGCCGGATGGCATCATCCGCCACGTGATGATGAGAAGATGGAAGCATGCGCCCGACACGACTCCCGCATCTGCTGCGCGGGGTCTCGTCGGCGCTGATCGCGACATTCATCGCGCTGCTGTCGCACGTGGCGGCCGGCGGCACGATGCCCGGCTGGATCGGCGTCGTGGTACCGTTGCTTCTGTCGATCATGGTCAGCGTGCTCCTGGCAGGCCGACGACTGTCTCTGCCCCGCCTTGCACTTGCAGTCGTGATCAGCCAGCTCCTCTTCCACACGCTCTTCGTGCTCGGATCGATCACGCCGGTCGGGGCGAAGGGGCATGTGCACGGCCTGCCGCTCCTCTTACCGGAGGGGCAATCTGTCGAGACCGTGCTGCCCGACACCGGAATGTGGCTGGGACATGTGATCGCGGCCGCAGCGACGACAGCGCTGCTGTATCGCGGCGAGCTGCTGCTTGCTGAACTGTGGCGGCTTTCCGCGCGGATCGTTGCGTGGACGCGCTCCGTGCTGCGCGGCGTGCCGACGCTCCTTCTCAACCCGGCACCGCGACGATCCAGCATCCGCGTGCCCGTCGACGTCCGCGTGGGCTCCGACACTCGAGTCCTCCGCCCTATCGTCCGTCGAGGTCCCCCTCTGCTCGCGAGTCTGTGAATCGCCTGCTCCTGTCTTGGCAGCAGGCATGCGCCCGCACAACCGGCGGGTGCGTCGCGCGCGCCGCCGCAGAGCGGGCGTGCGCTGTCGCGCGTATCCGCGCGACACTGACACGAACTCGAAAGGCAGTACTTCTCATGACCATCAAGACCCAGCGCGGCACCATCGCCGCATCCATCGCAGCGCTGCTCCTCCTCGCCGGATGCGCGTCAGAGCCCGCGACGCCCTCGGCAGCTCCGACGCAACAGGCCGGTGACGTCGTCACCATCACGGATGCCTGGGTGAAGGCCGCCCCTGAAGGGATGACGGCTGGATTCGGCGTGCTCGAGAACCCGACCGGCGAGGACGTCACCGTCGTCTCCGTGCAAACCCCCGCGGCGAAGGCAGGAGAACTGCACGAGACCGTCGCCGATGACTCCGGAGCCAAGGTCATGCGGCAGATCGACGGGGGATTCACCATCCCGGCCGACGGTGCGTTCAAGCTCGAACCCGGCGGAAACCACCTGATGCTCATGGACCTCACCGCGCCGCTGAAGGCAGGGCAGAAGGTCACGTTCACCCTCACGTTCTCTGACAAGTCCACGATGTCCTTCACCGCGCCCGTGAAGGACTACTCGGGTGCGAATGAGAACTATTCGGGTGGTGAGCACATGGACATGGGCGATGGCGGCATGGACGAGGGCAAGTGAAGCCCGTGGGGATCGCAGCAGCACAATCGGGGCCGGGCGTCGCGACCAGGCGTCAGCTGCTCTTCGGAGGCGTCGCGGCGGGAGCGGGCGCTGCTCTCGCACTCGGGAGCGAGCGGCTGGGCACGCACGCCGCAGAGACGCAGCCCGCGCTGAGGGGCCCGCCGCTGCATGGCGGCGAGATCGTGCCGTTCCACGGCGAGCACCAAGCCGGCATTGGTACGGACGCCCAGGCGCACGCGACGGTGATCAGCCTGGTTCTGCGCCCAGACACCGATAGGGATGCGCTGCGCCGCATGATGCGTCTGCTCACGGACGATGCGGCTCGGTTGACCGCCGGGGTCCCCGCTCTGGCGGACTCCGAGCCTGAACTGGCGACGAACCCGGCGAATCTCACCGTCACGTTCGGCTTCGGGCTCGAGTTCGTCACTCGCGCAGGAGGGGCGGTCCCGAGCTGGCTCGCGCCGCTGCCGGCGTTCTCCATCGACAGGCTGCGCCCGGAGTTCACCGGTGGAGACCTGATGATTCAGGTCGCTGCAGACGATCCGCTCACGGTCGCGCACACGGTGCGGATGCTGCTGAAAGACACGCGCAGCTTCACGGGCGTGGCCTGGGTGCAGCAGGGCTTCCGTTACGCCCATGCCACAGTGGCACCGGGCACGACGATGCGCAACCTGTTCGGCCAGGTGGACGGTTCGGCGAACCCCCTTCCCGGCACGGATGAGTTCGACAAGATCGTCTGGTGTGACGATGGGTGGCTCGCGGGAGGCACGGGAATGGTCGTGCGCCGCATCGAGATGAACCTGGACACGTGGGATGAGCTGGATCGTGAGGGGAGGGAATTCGCAATCGGGCGAACGCTCGACACGGGCGCACCGCTGACGGGGAAGAGCGAGCACGACGACCCCGACTTCACGGCGAAGGGACCGCTCGGGTTCCCTGTGATCGACGACATCGCGCACATCCGCCGTGCGCGCGGGGAGGATCCGGCCCAGCGCATCTTCCGTCGCGGGTACAACTACGACGTGCCGCCCAGCAGAGCGGGAGAGGTGTCCGACGCCGGACTGATCTTCATCTCGTTCCAGGCCGACGTCGCTACGCAATACACTCCGATACAGGAGCGGCTGGCGAAGGTGGATCTGCTGAACGTGTGGACCACGCCGGTCGGGAGTGCTGTCTTCGCGATCCCGCCCGGTTGCCGCAAGGGCGGGTACGTCGGGGAGACGCTGCTCGAGGTGTGACGAGACGGGGGCGGATGCTGATCAGCATCCGCCCCCGTTTCCCGGAAGCGGACGATCAGGCGAGCAGCGCCTCGATCGGCCCGCGGGCGAAGAAGATCACGAATCCGGCCGTGACGATCCACAGCAGCGGGCTGATCTCCTTCGCCTTGCCGGAGAACGCCCGGGCGGCCACCCAGCCGATGAAGCCCGCGCCGATGCCGTTGGCGATCGAATAGGTCATCGGCATGACGGCGACCGTGAGGAAGACGCCGAACAGCGCCGAGAAGTCGGTCAGGTCGATGAACCGGATCTGGCTCATCATCAGCGCGCCGACGATCACCAGCGCCGCCGCTGCGACCTCGGTCGGCACGATCGACACCAGCGGCGTGAAGAACATCGCGATCAGGAACAGCACGCCCGTGACGATGTTCGCGAAACCGGTGCGGGCCCCCTCGCCGATGCCGGCACCCGACTCGATGAACACCGTGTTCGACGAACCCGAGGTCGCGCCGCCCACGACGGCGCCGACGCCCTCGACGATCAGCGCCGACTTCAGGCGCGGGAAGTTGCCCTTCTCGTCCGCGAGCCCGGACTCCTTGGCGAGGCCCGTCATGGTTCCCATGGCGTCGAAGAAGTTGGTGAACACGAGCGTGAACACGAGCATCAGGGCGGCGAGCGCTCCGATCCGGCTGAACGCGCCGAACAGGTCGACCTGGCCGACGAGCGAGAGATCGGGAAGGCTGACGAGCTCCTTGGGCAGGGCGGGCACCGACAGGCCCCAGCCGCCGGGGTTCTTCTCGCCCTTGGCGCCGATGTGCCAGATCGCCTCCACGATCACTGCGAGCAGCGTCCCCGACACCAGGCCGATGAGGATGCCGCCCTTCACCTTGCGGGCGACGAGGATGCCGGTCAGCAGCAGCGTGAAGACGAAGATCACGGTCGGGACCGTGCTGACGGATCCGCCGATGCCGAGCGTGACCGGCGGGGAGCCCGCGGCGGTGACGAAGCCGGCGTTGACGAAGCCGATGAACGCGATGAACAGGCCGATGCCGACCGTGATCGCGATCTTCAGCTGCATGGGGACCGCGTCGAAGATCATGCGGCGCAGACCGGTGGCGCTGAGCAGCACGATGATGAGGCCGTTGATGACCACGAGGCCCATCGCCTCGGGCCAGGTGACCTCGCCGACCACCGAGAAGGCGAGGAAGGCGTTGATGCCCAGGCCCGCGGCGAAGCCGAACGGCAGGCGCGCGATGAGACCGAACAGGATCGTCATCACCGCGGCGGTGAGGCCGGTGACGGCGCTCAGCTGCAGAAAGCCCAGCTTGTGGTCATCGATGTCAGCGGTCGTGGACAGGATGATCGGGTTCAGGATGACGATGTACGCCATCGTCACGAAGGTGACCACGCCACCGCGGATCTCGGCGCCGAAGCTCGACCCCCGCTTCGTGATCTCGAAGAATCGGTCGAGCGCGTTGCGCGGCTCGGTGTCGGAATCGGGGTGCGCAGGGGCAGTTGTCATCGTGACCTCCGCAGGAGAATCTATCGTGTTGCGCCCCTCTCGCGTGGGCTCGGCTGTCCCATCGGATGCGGGCCGTAGGCTCGTGGAGTCATGCAACGCGTCATCGTCCTGCTCCTCGCCGCCCTGGACGCCGCCATCGCGGCCGCCATCGGCCTGGCCGCCGTGCTCGCGCCGTTCACCCTGCTGTGGGTGCTGTCGTTCGGCGTGGACGCCGACTGGGGTGCGCTGTGGCCGGTCAGTGGCACACTCTGGCAGTTCGGGCACGGGGTGCCGCTGCAGGTCGTGCTGCCGGATGCCGTGCTGTCGGGGCTCGCGATCCCCAAGGAGGCGGCGACCTTCGCGCTGTCCGTGCCGCCGCTGGCGATCCTGCTGTTCACCGTGATCTTCGCGGCCCGCTCCGGACGCCGTGCGGCGATCGCGGGGGCGTGGCTGAGCGGGGTGCTCTCCGGCGCGGTGGTCTTCGCGCTGATCAGCGCGGTGGTCGGCCTGACGGCGCACTCCAGCGTGCTGCGTGCACCGCAGTGGGCGGCCATCCTCCTCCCGGCCGCCGCGTACCTCGCGGGTCTCCTGATCGGCGCCGTCCGGTACGCCTGGGCGGAGGGCGACGAGGGCCTCGTCGACCGCGTGCACGACATCGTGGACGGCTGGGGCGACTGGTCGCCGGTCCCCGCCGAGACGCTGCGCGGAGCGGCTGCGGCCGTGGTGGCACTCACCGGCGCCGCCGCCCTCGGGGTCGCGGCGATGACCCTGCTGCGCGGGGGAGAGGTGATCGCCCTCTTCGAGGCGGCCCGCGTCGACGTGCTCGGCGCGACGATGCTCACCCTCGCGCACCTCGTGTACCTCCCCACCCTGCTGGTGTGGTCGGCGAGCTGGCTGGCCGGCCCCGGCTTCGCGCTCGGCACCGGCACAGCCGTGTCGCCCGCCGGCACAAGCGTGGGCGTGGTCCCCGGCATCCCCGTGCTCGGCCTCGTGCCCGCGAACTCGTCGATGTGGATGCTCGTGGCGGTGCTCCTCCCGATCGCATGCGGTGCGCTGGCCGGATGGATCGTGCGGTCCCGCCTGGTCTGGGAGCGCGTCGGCACCGGGATCTGGCCCCGCACGGCGATCGCCGTCGGCATCGCCGCCGTCTCCGCAGGCGTGGTCGCGCTCGCCGCGGTGCTGGCATCCGGGTCCATCGGACCGGGGCGGCTGTCCGAGGTCGGCCCCGCCGTCGGCCCCTTCGCGCTGGCGATCGGCATCGAGGTGCTGATCGGCGCCGGCATCCTGCTCCTCACGCCTCGCCACCGCGACGAGCTCGCCGAGGAGCGGACCGACCGCTGGCGCGAGCAGATGGGCGGCGACGTCTCCGACCTGACCGCCCCGGTAGACTGACCGGGTGCTGACGCTCGCCGTACTCATCTCCGGTACCGGCTCGAATCTCCGAGCCCTGCTCGAGGCCGCGAGCCACCCCGACTTCCCTGCACGCGTGGTGGCGGTGGGCGCCGACCGCGACGCCGACGGCCTGGCCCACGCCGAGGAGTTCGGCATCCCGACCTTCACCGTGCCGTACTCCGCCTACCCGTCGCGAGAGGCGTGGGGTGAGGAGCTGGCCGAGCAGCTGGATGCCTGGCAGCCCGACCTCATCGTGCTGAGCGGGCTGATGCGCCTGCTGCCCGCCGCGGTCGTGGCGCGCTATGCGCCGCGCATCGTCAACACCCACCCGGCCTACCTGCCCGAGTTCCCCGGCGCGCACGGTGTGCGCGACGCTCTGGCCGCCGGCGTCGAGCAGACCGGCGCCTCCGTCATCGTCGTCGACGACGGAGTCGACAGCGGTCCCATCCTCGCCCAGGAGCGCATCGCGGTGCTGCCCGGCGACACCGAAGCCACGCTGCACGAGCGCATCAAACCCGTCGAGCGGCGGCTGCTGATCGACGTCGTGGAGCGCATCGCCACCGGCGACCTCGTTCTCTGATCACACCCCCTCACAACGCACGTCCGAAGGAGCATCATCATGGCCGGCCCCCGCCTCGATCCCTCGCTGTACCGTCACCGCGACCTGGTGCCGATCAGGCGCGCGCTGGTCTCGGTGAGCGACAAGACCGGTCTGGTCGAGCTCGCCGCCGCTCTCGCCGAGGCGGGGGTGGAGATCGTCTCCACCGGATCGACCGCGCAGACGGTGCGGGACGCCGGCTTCGAGGTCACCGACGTGGCCTCCGTCACCGGAGTCGCCGAGATGCTCGACGGACGCGTGAAGACGCTGCATCCCAAGATCCACGGCGGCCTGCTCGCCGACCTGCGCCTGGAGGATCACGAGCGTCAGCTCGCCGACCTCGGCATCGAGCCCTTCGAGCTGGTCGTGGTCAACCTCTACCCGTTCGTGGAGACCGTGGCCTCGGGAGCCGAGCCCGACGCGATCGTCGAGCAGATCGACATCGGCGGTCCGGCCATGGTGCGCGCCGCAGCCAAGAACCACGCGAACGTGGCCATCGTCGTCTCGCCGGAGTCGTACCCGGCGATCATCGAGTCGGTGAAGGGCGGCGGCACCGACCTCGCCCAGCGCCGTGAGCTCGCAGCCCGCGCCTTCTCGCACACCGCGACCTACGACACCGCCGTGGCCCAGTGGTTCTCGGAGGGCACCCTCAGCGACGGCGCCGACCTGCCCGCGCACCTCACGATCAAGGCGGAGCGCCTGGAGACCCTGCGCTACGGCGAGAACTCGCACCAGCGCGCCGCGATCTACACCCGCACCGGCGGCCACGGCATCGCCCAGGCCACGCAGCTGCAGGGCAAGGAGATGTCGTACAACAACTACGTCGACGCGGACGCCGCTCTGCGCGCCGCCTACGACATGGTGCTGCCGTCGGTGGCGATCATCAAGCACGCCAACCCGTGCGGCATCGCCACGACCGCGCCGAACGCGCTCGACCCGATCGCCAGCGCGCACCTGCGTGCGCACGAGTGCGACCCGGTGTCAGCGTACGGCGGCGTGATCGCCGCGAACGGCACGGTCACGCTGAAGATGGCCGAGAACCTCAAGGACATCTTCACCGAGGTCATCGTGGCGCCCGACTTCGAGCCCGCCGCGCTCGAGGTGTTCAAGGCCAAGAAGAACCTGCGCCTGCTCAAGCTGCCCGAGGACTGGCAGCAGGAGCGCATGGACGTGCGGCTTGTCTCGGGTGGCCTGCTGCTGCAGGACGCCGACCGCTTCCCGGACGACATCGTCTCGGTCGCCAAGGACTGGGAGCTCGTCTCCGGTGAGCGTCCCGACGAGGCCGCCATGGAGAACCTCATCTTCGCGTGGAAGGCGTGCCGTGCGGTCAAGTCGAACGCGATCGTGCTCGCCAAGGACAACGCCACGGTCGGCGTGGGCATGGGCCAGGTCAACCGCGTCGACTCCTGCCGCCTCGCGGTGGAGCGCGCCGGCGCACGCGCGGCCGGGGCGGTCGCGGCATCCGACGCGTTCTTCCCGTTCGCCGACGGCCCGCAGGTGCTGCTGGACGCGGGCATCACGGCCATCGTGCAGCCCGGTGGGTCGGTGCGCGACGGCGAGGTCATCGACGCCGCCCGCAAGGCCGGCGTCACGATGTTCTTCACGGGGGAGCGCCACTTCTTCCACTGAGCCGGTCCTTCGTCTCGTCGCTGCGCTCCTCGCTCAGGAACCGGAGTCTTCCGATCCCTGAGCGAGCGCAGCGAGACGAAGGTGGCGGGCTCAGACCGTCGCCGAGCTCAGCAGGATGCTGGTCTCGCTGTCGCGGATGCCGTCGATGCCGCGGATGGTGCCGAGCGTCTCATCGAAGGACGCCAGGCCGTCGCAGCTGATCTCGGCGACCAGATCCCATCGCCCGTTCGTGGTGTGCAGTGCGGCGATCTGCGGAACGCCGCGCAGGCTGCGGATCACCTCGCGCGTGTTGCGCCCCTCCACGGCGATGAGCATCACCGCGCGCACCACGGATGCCGCGGCGGGGTCGCGGACGCGCACCGAGAACCCGACGATCACGCCGCTGTCGACGAGCCGCTTGAGCCGGCTGTCGACGGTGGTGCGGGTCACGCCGAGGCGCCTGGCGAGGTTCACGACCGACTCGCGGCTGTTCGCGCGCAGCAGTGACAGCAGGCGGCGGTCGAGATCATCGAGAGAACTCATGCACAGAATGTATCCCATTGATGCTCACAATGCTGGTTCAATTGTGAAAATGACTCATGATGATGAATGAAAGTGACATCGGACGCGCGTAGATTGGAGGGACGAAGAGTGAAGGGATGGACGATGGTCCGTTTTGTCGATGTTCCGAACATGCGCCGCTGGCTGGTCGACACCGGTATCGAGCGCGCGATCGAGGGGATCGCCGAGACGCTCGTCGAGGATTTCAAGCGCTGGGAGGACTTCGACAAGACCCCCCGCGTCGCCAGCCACTCCCACATCGGCGTGATCGAGCTGATGCCCGCCAGTGACGGCCGCCAGTACGGCTTCAAGTACGTCAACGGCCACCCGAGCAATCCCGCGCGCGGCCTGCAGACCGTCACCGCGTTCGGCGTGCTGGCCGACGTGGACAGCGGCTATCCGACGCTGTGGTCCGAGATGACCATCCTCACCGCGCTGCGCACCGCCGCCACCTCGGCCATGGTCGCCCGCGTGCTCGCGCCCGAGGGCGCCACGACGATGGCCATGATCGGCACCGGCAGCCAGTCCGAGTTCCAGGCGCTGGCGTTCCGCGCGCTGCTCGGCATCCGCAGCCTGCGCATCTGGGACACCGACCCGCACGCGATGGACGTGTTCGAGGCCAACATGCGCCCGCTGGGGTTCGACATCGTGCGCGCCGCGAGCGGTGCGGAGGCCGTGCAGGGCGCGCAGATCATCACCACCTGCACCGCCGACAAGGCCAACGCCACCGTGCTGACCGACGACATGGTCGGCCCGGGTGTGCACGTGAACGCGATCGGCGGCGACTGCCCGGGCAAGACCGAGCTCGACGCCCGCATCCTGCACCGCGGAGACATCTTCGTGGAGTACCCGCCGCAGACCCGCATCGAGGGTGAGATCCAGCAGCTCGACCCCGAGTACCCGGTCATCGAGCTGTGGCGCGTGCTCCGCGGCGAGGCTGCCGGACGCACCTCGGCCGAGCAGATCACGATCTTCGACTCCGTGGGCTTCGCGATCGAGGACTTCTCCGCGCTGCGGTACCTGGACTCCGCGATCGACGGCACGGACTACTTCACCGAGGTCGACATCATCGCCGAGCCGGCCGATCCGAAGAACCTCTTCGCGCTGGTCGCCGAGGGCGCCTCGGCGCACAGCCTGGCGTGAGAGCGGCATCCGCTCAGGCCCCGAACGCGGTGGTGCTGATCCGGCCCCACCACTTCCGGCCCAACCCGCAGACCGCGGCGGACAACACCTTCCAGAGCGAGGCCGACCACGACGTGTCGCGCGAGGCCTATGACGCGTGCACGCGCGTGGCCGAGGCGCTGCGCGCCGAGGGCGTGCGCGTGCACCTGTTCGAGGACGAGACCGACACGCATCCCGACAGCGTGTTCCCCAACAACTGGTTCTCCACGCACGCCGGCGGCCGGGTCGCGGTGTACCCGATGTACGCGCCGAATCGTCGCGGCGAGCGCCGGGCCGACGTGATCGAGATGCTCAAGTCCGAGTACCGGGTGCAGGAGGTCATCGACTACTCCGGTCTGGAGCCCGACGACCTGTTCCTCGAGGGCACAGGGGCGATGGTGCTCGACCACGTGTCGAGGATCGCCTATGCGGTGCGCTCGCACCGCTGCGACCCGGTGCTCGTGGAGCGGTTCTGCACGGTGTTCGGCTATGAGCCGGTGGTCTTCGACGCAGCGGATCCGGACGGCGTGCCGATCTATCACACCAACGTGATGATGTGCATCGGCACCGACATCGCCCTGATCGGGCTGGACAGCATCGTCGGCGACGTGCGCCGCGAGCAGATCGCCCAGCGCATCCGCGACACCGGCCGCACGCTGGTGCCGCTCACCGCCGACCAGGTGGCCTCCTTCGCGGGCAACGCGATCGAGCTGCGCGACCACAACGGCGAGCGCATCCTCGTGATGTCGGAGACCGCCCGCCGCAGCCTCAGCGACGAGCAGGCGCAGGTGATCTCGGCCTCGTGCCGCATCCTGGCGCTGGACGTCGCGCCGATCGAGCTGGCCGGAGGGTCAGCGCGCTGCATGATCGCCGGCATCCATCTCGACCCGCGCTGACCGGCTTCCGGTCACGGCACCGCCGTGTCCGATTTCCGTCAGCCAGCGGCATTCGGACGTGACAGCATGGAGGCATGACCGAAGCCACGATGACCTTCGACGAGCGGTACCGCGCGATCAGCGCGCGTGACACGCGCTTCGACGGGCAGTTCGTGACGGCGGTGCGCTCGACCGGCATCTACTGCCGCCCGAGCTGCCCTGCGCGCACGCCGAAGCCCGCGAACGTCACGTTCTATCCGACCAGCGCGGCGGCGCACGAGGCTGGGTATCGCGCGTGCAAGCGCTGCCTGCCCGAGGCGACGCCGGGTTCGCCCGCGTGGAATCTGCGCGGCGATGCGGCGGCACGGGCCATGCGCCTGATCGCCTCGGGAGTGGTCGAGCAGGAGGGCGTTCCCGGCCTCGCGAACCGCCTCGGCTATTCGCCGCGTCACCTCACCCGCCTGCTCACCGCGGAGCTCGGGGCGGGCCCGCTCGCCCTGGCCAGGGCGCACCGCGCGCACACCGCACGCATGCTGCTGGTCGGCACCGACATGCCGGTGTCCGAGGTCGCCTTCTCGGCCGGGTTCGCCAGCATCCGGCAGTGCAACGACACGATCCGCGAGGTGTTCGAGATGACTCCGGGCGAGCTGCGCGCCACTCGCCGTGCGACGGAGCGGCGAGGCGCGACCACGGCCGCGGCGACGGCGGATGCCGAGGCGCAGGGCGCCATCGACCTGCTGCTGCCGCATCGCGCTCCCATGGACGCCTCGGGCATCTTCGCCTGGATGGCCGCGCGTGCGCTGCCCGGGGTGGAGACTGCGACCGCGACCTCTTTCGCGCGCCACCTGCGGATGCCAGGGGGACCCGCGCACCTGGAGATCCGCCAGGACGCCGACGGCCGTCTGCGTCTGCGTGCGCGTGTCACGCGGCTCGGAGACCTCGCGCCGCTCGTCGCCACCGCGCGACGGCTGTTCGACCTCGACGCGGACCCGACCGCGGTCGACGAGGAGCTCTCCGCGCACGCCGAGCTCGCGCCGCTCGTCGCGGCGCTGCCCGGCATCCGCGTACCCGGCGCCGCCGACCCGCACGAGATGCTCATCCGCGCGATGGTCGGTCAGCAGATCACCGTGGCCGCCGCGCGCACCGCGCTGACCGCCCTCGCCGACCAGCTGGGGGAGCGCACCGCGGACGGCGGGATCCTGTTCCCGACCATGACCGCGATCGCCGAGCGCGGCGCCGAGGTGCTGCGCGGTCCCGCAGCCCGCATCCGGGCGATCACGGGCGCCGCCGCCGCGCTCGCCGACGGTTCGCTCCTGCTGACCGTCGGCGACGACGCGGCCGAGCAGAGGGCGCGCCTCCTGGCGATGCGCGGCATCGGTCCGTGGACTGCCGACTACGTGCGGATGCGCGTGATCGGCGACCCCGATGTGCTGCTGCCCGGTGACGTCGCCATGCGTGCCGGAGCCGCGGCATCCGGGTTGCCCGCGGAACCCGCGGCCCTCGCCGCCTGGGCCGAGCGCATCGCCCCCTGGCGCAGCTATCTCACCGCCCATCTCTGGCGCGCGGCCCCCGTCCGCGCCGTCCGAACCGCGAAACCGAAGACCCCGAGCAAGGAGCTCTCATGACCGCTCTCATCCAGACCATCGACACCCCGGACGGCGCCCTCACGATCCTCGCGGATGAGACGCAGCGCGTGCTCGCCTCCGGCTGGAGCGACGACCACGCCGCGATCATCGGGCGGGTGCACGCCTCGCTGCGCCCCGACAGCATCGCAGAGGGGAGGACGGATGCCGCCGACGCCGCGCGGGCGTACTACGCCGGCGACCTGGATGCCATCACCACGGTCGCGGTGCATCAGCGCGGCACCGAGATGCAGCGGGTCGGCTGGGAGGCGCTGCGGCGCATCACCCCGGGGCAGCCGCTCACCTACACCGAGTTCGCCATCGAGCTCGGCAGCCCGCGGGCGGTGCGCGCCGCGGCGTCCGTCTGCGCCCGCAACGCGCCCGCCCTGTTCGTGCCCTGCCATCGCGTGCTGCGCTCGGACGGGAGCCTCGGCGGTTTCGCGTGGGGCCTCGACGTCAAGCGGAGCCTGCTCGAGCGAGAGGCCGCCGCAATGGCCTGATCCTTCGCGTCGATACCCTCTTTCCCCTAGTGCCTCGGCATGCGCTCGCTCGCAGGCCGGGGCACCGGCATGAGAAGGGGCGCCGTCGGAATATCGGAAAGGGATTTCCTCTTGCCTTCAGGAGGGACACGGGCATAGGCTCGAAGGCTGTCGCGCCGATCGGTCCGACGAAGCCGAGCCTGAGGAGGACACCATGGAAACGACGACTGTCACGACGTTCATCGCCCTCGGCTCGCGCGCACCCCGCCTGCGCGACTGAACGCGGCCGGCGGCCTCCGATAGGGAGCAGCACCGCCCGCCCGCCACACCGGATGCCGAGCATCCGGCCCCTTGTCTTCGTCACCTGATCGCTACGCAACCGAGAGCCATGTCTGCCAACTCTTCTTCGTCGTCCCTGTCAACCTTCGCCGCACTCTGGCGACTGAAACCGTTCATCCGGCCGATCTTCGGCCGCCTCATCGGCGGTGCGGCCAGCGCGCTCGCCGCAGCCGTCATCGCGCTGATGATCCCGATCGTGCTCGAGCAGATCGTCAAGGGCCTGGGCGACGTCTCCGGCGCGCACCTGAACGGCGGTGTGATCGGGCTGATCGTCGCCGGCGCCTTCGGCGTGCTCGTCCTCGCACTCGGCGAGGCCGCCATGGTGTGGCTGCGCCGCTGGTTCGTGCTCACCCCCGCCACCGAGGTGGAGTACCGGATGCGAGCCGAGCTGTACTCGCGTCTGCAGAATCTGCCGGTCGCCTTCCACGACCGCTGGCAGTCGGGTCAGCTGCTCAGCCGCATGATGCAGGACCTCAGCCTGATCCGCCGCTGGATCGCGTTCGGCCTGATCCTCCTTGTCGTCAACATCCTGACGATCATCATCGGCGCGCTGCTGCTGTTCCGCTGGCATTGGATGCTCGGAGCGATCTTCATCGCCACGGGCATCCCGCTGTGGGTCGCCGGCTACCTGTTCGAGAAGCGCTACGGCACGCTGGCGCGACGCAGTCAGGACCAGGCCGGCGACCTCGCCACCAGCGTGGAGGAGAGCGTCCACGGCATCCGGGTGCTGAAGGCATTCGGCCGAGGCAAGCACGCGCTGACCCGGTTCAGCCGACAGGCCGAGACGCTGCGCGAGACCGAGCTGGGCAAGGCACGCGCGGTCGGCCAGATCTGGTTCTGGCTCGACCTCATGCCGCAGCTCGCGTTCGGCCTGAGCCTGATCACCGGCATCTGGCTGATCTCGACCGGAGCCATCAACGTCGCCGAGCTGTTCGCGTTCTTCGCGATGGCCACCGTGCTGCGCTGGCCGATCGAATCGATCGGCTTCCTGTTCTCGTTCATGCTCGACGCCCGGACGGCGACGGACCGCGTGTTCGACATCTACCGCGAGACCAACACCATCACCGACCCCGAGAAGCCGGTGCATCTGGCGGAGCCGCGCGGCGCACTCGCCTTCGAAGGCGCCCGCTTCCGGTACCAGGATGCAGGCCCCTCCGAGCGCGACCTGCTCGACGGCATCGACCTGGTGCTCGAGCCGGGCGAGACCATGGCCCTGGTGGGCCTGACCGGGTCCGGCAAGACCACGCTCACCACGCTTCCCGCGCGTCTGTACGACGTGACAGGCGGCCGGGTCACGCTCGACGGCGTGGACATCCGCGACTTCGAGCTCGCCGAACTGCGTCGTCACATCGCGATGGCCTTCGAGGACGCCACGCTGTTCTCGGCATCCGTCCGCGAGAACGTGCTGCTGGGCCGCGCTGACCTCGACCTGCACAGCGAGGAGGCCGACCGCGTGCTGCGCGAGGCGCTCGACGTGGCGCAGGCCGGGTTCGCCGACTCGCTGCCCGACGGGCTCGAGACGATCATCGGCGAGGAGGGGCTGAGCCTCTCCGGCGGTCAGCGGCAGCGTCTGGCACTGGCACGTGCCGTCGCCGCCGCGCCCAAGGTCCTCGTCCTCGACGACCCGCTGTCGGCGCTCGACGTCGACACCGAGGCGCTCGTCGAAGAGGCCCTGCGGCACGTCCTGGCCGAGACGACGGCGCTGATCGTCGCGCACCGTCCGTCGACCGTCGCGCTAGCGGACCGGGTCGCGCTGCTCGAGAAGGGCCGGATCACGGCGGTCGGGAAGCACTCCGACCTGCTGCGCACGAGCGCGCACTACCGCCACGTGATCTCGAGCCTGGAGGCCGAGGAGGCCGCGCGCACCGGGACCATCCCGATCATCACCGAGGCCGTCGCAGAGGCGCACCGCGCGTCCGCCACGGCATCCGGCGACGACGAGACCGCGGTGCCCGCGGACGAAGCATCCGCCACCGAAGAGGAGGTGCAGGCATGACCATCACGGGAACCCGGGACGAGGACCGCTCGGACCTGACGAAGGAGGAGAGCCGTGCCATCCGGCAGCGCTCGCTGCGCCTGCTCGGCTCGCTGATCCACCCGCTGCGCCTGCGCATCGTGATCGCCGCGATCGTGCTGGTCGTCTCGACCGCGCTTCAGGTCGCGGGGCCGATCCTGATCGGCATCGCGCTCGACTCCGTGCTGCCGCAGCTGCTGAAGAACGCGGACTGGATGCCCGCGATCATGGTCACCGCGGTGTACCTGTTCGCCGGCATCGCCGGTTCCGCGCTGATCGGCTTCTACGTCGTGCTCGCGGCCCGCATCACGCAGGCCGTGCTTCTCGACCTGCGCAAGCGCATCTTCCTGCACACGCAGAGGCTGAGCCTGGAGTTCCACGAGTCGTACACGTCGGGCCGGATCATCTCCCGGCAGACCAGCGACCTGGACTCGATCCGCGAGCTGCTGGACGGCGGGCTGAACAACCTCGTCTCGGGCGTGCTGTTCGGCATCTTCACCTTCATCGCGCTGGTGATCGCCGACTGGCAGGCCGGCGTCGTGCTGCTGCTGGCCGGTGTTCCCCTGGTGCTGCTGATGCGCTGGTTCTACCGCCGTTCGCAGCTCGTGTACCGCGAGTCGCGGGTGATCAGCGCCAAGGTGATCGTGCAGTTCGTGGAGACGATGACCGGCATCCGCGCGGTCAAGTCGTTCCGCAAGGAGCCGCGCAACGACGTCGCCTTCCGCAAGGTGGCGGGCGACTACCGCGACATCAACCGGCGCTCCATGGTGCTGTTCGGCACCTTCGAGCCCGGGCTGATGGCGGTCTCGGCGCTGACGATCACCCTGGTGGTGCTGTGGGGCGGCATCCGCGTCGCCGATGGCGCCCTCGGCGTCGGCGTGCTGCTAGATCGGAAGAGCACACGTCTGAACTCCAGTCACATCACGATCTCGTA
>ERZ778022.1888-NODE-1888-length-24600-cov-4.045916_pt1 | contig 24600 bp, 22 predicted proteins | sample MGYA00375752_ERZ778022 | MGnify/ENA primary metagenome ERZ778022 (study PRJEB29350, sample SAMN05389826) | bioreactor metagenome | isolation source: Thiocyanate bioreactor | place: South Africa: University of Cape Town | collected 2014-04-04 ...
GGTATCCATCGATAAATGAAATTGTTCATTTAAGTCTTTAAGTAATCGATGCAGCTGAGAAAATATCTCAAATTGTTGATCATAGTCGTCTAATGGGGGTGGGATAACCATGAGGCCCCGCAGGTTTAAATTGCGTAGTTTTGTTATCTGTTCGACCAGTTCAAAAGCCTCTTTTGGTGAAGCTCCCGCTTTTGAGGGCTCGGGAATGAGTTTAATTTGCAAACAAACGTTCAGTGGAGATGAAGCGGATCCGCGATATTCGTTCAACAGGGATGCAATTTTTAAACGGTCGATACTATGAACCCAACTGAAATTTTGTGCGATACCTTTCGTTTTATTGCTTTGTATCGGACCAATAAAATGCCAGATTAAAGGTAAGTCTTGAAGTTCAGCAATTTTTGATATTGCTTCCTGGTAATAATTTTCACCAAAGTGTTTTAGTCCCAAATGGAATGCCTGGCGAATCGCACCAGAAGACTGTTGTTTACTTACAGCCAACAGGAGAATATTCTCAGGCTTGCGCTGCGCTTTGAGGGCTGCAGCATATATTCGTTGGTGTAAAGACTGTAATTGTTCTTGCATCATGGGCAACGATTTTTTCAAACTTTGTCAAATGAATAGGACTATAGGTTATTTATAGTTAAAATTGAAGGGATCGCGAGTTTAATAGAAAAAGAGAAGAAGCCCATGCTCCAATCATCTAAACGTGAAATCGGAGCATGGTTAATTTTTATGCTGTTTTTTGTAGTTCAATTAATTGTGGGATACCGATTTCTGCGAGGGCTAGCATTTGATTTAATTCATCGCGATTAAAGTTTTTGTCCTCTGCAGTTCCTTGCACTTCGATAAAATGCCCGGCTTCATTCATGACGACATTCATATCGGTTTCCGCTAAAACATCTTCAGCGTAATCCAAATCCAATACAGGTTGACCGCGATAGAGACCGACTGAAACCGCTGCGATATAGTTAAATTCAGGCATCCTTCTAATTTTTTCGCGGGCAACCATCCAATTGATTGCGTCTTTCAGAGCAACGCAGGCGCCGGTAATAGCAGCGGTGCGGGTTCCACCATCGGCTTGAATAACATCACAATCCAGAGTAATGGTATTTTCACCCAAATGTTTTAATTCAACACAGGCCCGTAAGGAGCGGCCAATTAATCGTTGAATTTCCATAGTACGACCACCTTGTTTTCCTTTGGCCGCTTCACGTTCAGTGCGACTATGTGTTGCCCGTGGTAACATACCGTATTCAGCGGTGATCCACCCTTGATTTTTCCCTTTGATAAATCGAGGTACACCGTCAATTACGGAAGCATTACATAAAACCTTGGTATCGCCAAATTCGACCAAAACTGAGCCTTCAGCATGCTTGGTAAAATTACGGGTTATTTTAATAGGGCGTAATTGGTTTGATTCGCGGTTACTGGGGCGCATGGAAAATCCTTGTGACAAAAACAAGATTATATCTCTTTCTCAGAATTCTTGCATCTTAATGAGGCCAGATAGGTGAAAAAACTGGGCTAATTACCTAAATATTTAAGAAATTATTTTTTAAAGTGAAGAAATCGCAACGGGTAAAAGATTAATTATTAGTGAGCATAATCTGTTTATGATAAAGTCATTATGAACTTTAAATTGTTATCACAGGGATGAAAGATGAGTTACTTCGAACAAATCTATGCACTTGCTAAAGACTTATGCAATCCAGAAAAACAGGAAATAGCGCGAAAAGAGCTTTCCATTCTCTTATTAAAACCCAATGTTAAAATCGATTGCATGGATATGCCTATGTTAACGCCTGCAGCGGCTTTGGCTCGGGATGGTTACCTGAACGAAGCATTTGTATTGCATGAGAAGTTTCAGGCTAATATTGATAAGATATATTATGGTGCGATTATCGGTGGGTATTTTTCTGATTTTGAATCAATTCAACAGGACTATCAACGCCGAAAACCCACAAATCATCTTAAAGAAAGTCCTACTTTTATGGTGGCATTAGCGCAAAGGGGATATGAGCAAAAGGTTTTAACTTTTTTAGAAGCTCTACCCAAAGAATCCAAACAAGAGTTCATGAATGCTGCTCTTAAGGGCGTAACTCTGGGGAGGAATAAAAAATTACTTCAGGTTCTTGCCAACCAATGTATTGATTCGATTAATTTTTCATTTTCTACCATCCTTCGTGTTGCAGCCTGGCGAGGAGATGAAGATTTTATTCTCGAACTCTTAAAAAAGCATTCCCATGTAAAAGCGAGTAATCGAGAATCAATACTGGATTTACAAAAAGAAATTATGGGTGGATTGGCATCCGGAAATCACAGTAATTCCATTAATAAACTGATTACCATGCATCAGTATCCCCATGAAACAATCGGGTCGGCTGTGGAGTGGGCTGCTACCTATAAGCATTATGATTTGGCGATTAAACTGGCTGTAGAATATTCTTTTCAAAAAAAGCTACTGGACACATGTCACTGGGATTTTAAGTTATTAGAGCTGTTATTAATCAAGGATCCCAATATTTCCGATAAAAACTTAGAAATTGTGGTGCACAATGCAGCGATTGATGGCGAGCATTTTATACGGTGGCTTGCACATGCAAGCGATCAGCTTTTGTTTGAGCGGTTATTAAGAATTGCCCAGAAACTGGATGTTGATAATTACCTGATTAATCGGGCGCGTACGGTGTTAAAACTGAAGCGTGAATATGGTTTGGAAGTAGAGCAAGCGTTCTTCTTTCAACTACAGTATTCACAACTCATGCCCATATTTGAGTCTAAAGTAAGTACTTTGGAAGAGATGCTTGTTGCCGTTGAAATGGTCAATAAGCTCAATGCACAATTAAATCAAGAGCAGGTGGATGACATGGTTGAACGAATTGTTCAAAATAAGTTCCGTCCACTTCTTATTCAAAAAATTGAGGATTATATATCGAAGTGCTCCAGGTTTTTTAGCTCCCATCAGGGACGGGCGACTTCATTTCTAAATAAATTAACTCAAGTGGATAAAGCAGCGGAGTGCCATGATTTAGTGACAAGCCAATATCGTATGTTTCATGTTAAAGCAGATGCTAAGGTCAATAGTACTGAGAAATATTTAAAACCATTAAAAAATCCAGAGCTTAAGGATAATTACTATAAAGCCTTAGAAGAGTATTACCATGCAACGAATAATTTATAAACTTGATAATATTTCTCTGTAGATGAAAGGTCTTTTTCATAGGTACATAGATAATATTTAAAAAGCGCTTGACGCTTGTCAAAGAAGTATGATACGTTGATTTTTAATACTTGTTAGTTAATTTAAAGGCAAAATGTAATGTCTTCAACCGTGCGTCCATACAATGCTTTTTCAGCAGACATCGCTCCTGTGCAATGTCATGGCGCGCGCAAAATTCAGTCTTTTATTCAATTTATTATCTTTCTCTCTAATCCCTAGAGCGGTGCACTTTATTATCCTCGCAGCCCCTCTAGGGCAGCGGTTTTAGCGTGGATATAAACTAAACATTAACGCATTGGAGAGAATTATGTCACAGTCTAAAGTTGAACAACCCCCTCAGACTTCGGATAAGAAGCAGCCCCGATTATGGCATGGAATAATCAGTGGCAGTTTGGCAGGTTTAAGTGAAGTGATCGTAGGGCATCCACTGAATAAACTTAAAATTTTGGTACAGCAAGGTGCTGCAGTTTCCTTCAAGCCCAAAAGTTTATATCAAGGATTTTTACCCAATGCGATGAGCATGGTTCCGATATCTGCTCTGCAAGTAGGGGTTAATCATTTACTGCAAAACCTATTGCAGGATGGGGAATATGAGTTAAGCAGTCAACAAAAAATGCTGGCGGCCTTCGGCTCTGGAGTGAGTGCTTCAGTGGTTAGTTGTCCGACGGAACGAATCATCACCACAAAAATGAATTATGCACAAACAATGAATATGGTAAAAACTGAAGGTGTGTCAGCACTTTATACCGGCATGCTCGCAACAATGCTCCGTGAAGGTATGTTCACACTGTTCTGGTTAGGTGTAGCCCCTTGGGTTAATAAACAATTGCAACCTCATTGTAATCATGAGGCTACGTCCCTCTTACTCTCAGGAATCTTGACGGGGGTTGTGGGTGCAGGGCTTTCGCAACCAATAGATACTGTCAAAACACGCCAACAAGCCCTAACTCGCTCCTCTTCACCTCAAAATAATTTGGTGGGTGTAGCGAAACAGATGTATCAAACCGAGGGCGCAGCTGGGTTTTTCAAAGGTGTAGGCTGGCGTGGACTAAGAGTCGTTACGGGAATGACGATCATGTCGGCAGTAATGGATCAGGTAAAAAAATATCATCAAACCGAATCCACCAAAGCTCAGCCTTAATACAGTTTATATTAATACGCTTAAGACATCACTTGCCTATATTTTTTAGGCAAGTGGTTATTCCGCGCAAAGTTTGCGAAAAGGTCCATTTTTTTACAGGTACGGTTTTATGATAAAAACCTTGCTTGAATAATGAAACCTGTTGATTGATCTTCTTTGGTTGATTTGAAAAAAAATCCAATGTAGGTGTTTTTTTATTTCTCGAATTATGCAAAAGCCCGCATCCGCTTTTTACTTGAAAGCCCTCATACACTGAAAGACTTTGTTTAAACTTTTTAATGACCAGAATATCGTAGATCCCTTGCTGCTGTTTATTAATCGTGTTGGTATTTTTTTCTGAAAATAAAAGTATTTTTAATAAACCGGGGCGATTATAAAGTGCAGCGATATGACTTAATGAATTACCATCGCTATCTATTGGATTGGGTAGATGCGGATCAATATAGTAAAAAAGAGCTTTGAATAACGGTTCATAACCATTTTTCACCGCTTCATGTAATAGAGTCGTCTCCCGCTTTTGTGCACCAACAGTAAATGATTGCTGGATGAGTTGACTGATTTCTTTTGAGCTCAAGCCTAATTCGTTCATCCGGTAGAGTACTTTGTGTGTGCTGAGCAGATTATTGGTTAGTACCGCGTTTTTTAAAAATGAAAAGAGTAATGCTGCTGGAGCTCTTGGGCTTTCCATCAGGTCAATGTGATGCAATTGCTGCGCATCGTTTTTTAATAGTATCGCAGGCGCACCGGCTGCTTTCGCCCATTCATGATAACCACCACGATTTTTGTAATCGGGGTGAATTCTTCTCCAGAAAGTTGAGCGCGGATGATGTTGATTTTTAGGGACTAAACGCATAACGCCCATACGACCACCTGCAGTAGAACTTGAACAATGCTCCCATACAAAATTGGACGGGGATTTATGTTTATTTTGTAGGATAGTTCTAATTAAGTCATCATTTGATTGCTCAGGATAAAAACGAATCCCCGCATGCGTTAAAGTAGCTATGAGCACCAGAAGGCGTTTATTGCATAGATAATTGTGCTCCTCTCGAGACAACCCAAATTCTTGTTCTGCTAATTCGATCTCAAAAAAACAACTGTAAGTTTTGGTATAGCTACTCATAATTTCCCTATTAACGCTCTACTCAGATAGCCTACTCCGTAGGCATTTGGCATCATACGCAATAACCTGAAAGTTTGCGAGAAGGTCATTGAGATAGCCGCGATTAGACGGAACAATTTAGTTTTCCGTGCCAGGATGCACTGTGCAATTCCAGCAATTTGCGGTATATTCCCCACAGATTAATTGACCGAGTGAAGTATATGGTACAAAGCATGACTGCTTTTTCTCGAGCACAAGCGCAAACGAGTAATACGGTTTTGTGTTGGGAAATTCGTTCAGTAAACCATCGTTATCTTGATATTTCTTTTCGCTTACCTGAATCGATGCGGGCATTAGAGATGCCTTTAAGAACACAGCTACGTGATAAAATAGCCCGTGGAAAAATTGAGTGTCAATTACGTATTCAAGAGGCGAGTGGTGAGAAGATCCATGTGAACGTAAATGCAGAACTCGTATCCAATCTTCTTGAGATTGGCCATGAATTAGTTACCACGCACCAACTGGCTAATGATTTAGCTGTAAGCCATATCCTCCAGTGGCCAGGGGTAATTCAAACTAAAGTCATAAATCAAGAGTTGATGGCTGAAGAAGCAGCATCGCTTTTTAACGTAGCCATTAAGCAGTTAGTGGAAATGCGTGGTCAGGAGGGTAGGGCGCTGAGTAATATTCTCAGTTCTAAAATAGAAGAGTTGGCGCACCAGGTCCGGGAAGCTCGTTCTCATATTAAGGAACAGCTAAACGGTACCAAAGATAAATTACTCACTAGACTCCATGCAATAAAACTTGAGGTACCTGAGGTACGTTTAGAACAGGAACTTGCGCTAATTCTTGCGCGTATGGATGTGAGCGAAGAGCTCGACCGCCTATCAACGCATATTGAAGAAGTAAAACGTATCCTAAATGGCCAGGTTGCTGCCGGGAGACGTCTGGATTTTCTTATGCAAGAATTAAATCGTGAAGCGAATACTTTAAGCTCTAAATCAGATTCAGTAGCTTTAACCCAATGCGCCTTGGAAATGAAGGTGATTATTGAACAAATGCGTGAACAAATACAAAATATTGAGTAGCTATGGCAAAGAATTATTGCGGAAATTTATTTATTGTCGCAGCCCCTTCCGGCGGCGGGAAAACAACCTTGGTAAAGCACCTATCGCAAAGCATGGAAAATATTGAAATTTCAATCTCTCACACGACACGGCCGATGCGACCAGGCGAACGCGATGGAGTGGACTATCATTTTATTAATGATGAGCAGTTCCATTCTATGGTTCAGGAAAATGCTTTTTTAGAGCATGCACAAGTTTTTAATTACCTTTATGGCACCGCCATTGCACAAATTAATGCACGTTTGCAGGCGGGTGTTGATATTTTGCTCGATATTGATTGGCAGGGTGCTGCGCAAATAAAGCACATTTTCCCAGATTCTGTAAGCATTTTTATTATCCCGCCCTCAATCGATGCATTGCAACAACGTCTACTTAAACGTCGTCAAGATAAAGACGAGGTAATCAGCGAGCGGATGAAAAAGGCGCAGCATGAAATGAGTCATTTTGATGAGTTCGATTATTTAATCGTCAATGACACCTTTGCTCGGGCTGCAGCAGATTTGCATGCTATTGTTGTAGCTGATCGATTACGCTTAGAAAGACAGAAAAATAAACAGGTGAAATTACTTTCTTTCCTTTTGTCACCGCAGTAAAATGTCTTATTATAATTACATATCAACGAGTGGTTCTATTTCGTAGCGTGTAGCGCAAGAAATAGGACTCTCATTCCGCTGGAGGAAGCTTATGGCACGAGTTACTGTTGAAGATTGTCTAGAACATGTTGAGAATCGTTTTGAATTAGTTATGGTTGCGACCAAGCGGGCACGTCAGATTGCTGTACGAGGTGATCAGCCTATGGTTGAGTGGGAAAATGATAAGCCTACAGTAGTTGCTTTGCGAGAAATTGCTGAAGGATTGGTTAAAGCCGATATTATGGACAAAGAATAATCTTTGTTCACAACTGCCTGTTCTAAAAATTCGATTAAATCCGTATATTTAAGGTACAACCTAAACGATTTAATGAGTATTTTTGAATAAGGCAGTTCGTTAGCCTAAATTTCAATTAATAATCAATTGATTATGCGTCGCAACGGATCTCAAGTAAAAGAATACTGTTGGAAGCGTATGCATAACTTAAGCCTGTTGAAATCGATTAAGGGATGAGGTGTTTTCAAAATACTACAGTCGTCAATTAATTGATCATTTTGCTGGGGCTTTATCCGTATGATGCTGTTTAGGCTATATTTTATATATAAGCTGATATGTCTCTTAACTGGGCGATGAACGTCATGAGTGAGTAGTCTGTTCAGTTCATTAAGTGATGTTAAGTTGATATGAAACGGGGTATGGCCATGTTAGACATTAGGGAGTGCTGCGTGAGCTACTTTAAAGAGCTTGATGAAGAGCTCAAATGCTATCTGGAGCAGGCTCAAATTGAAAAATGTTATCAAGCTTATTTAGTAGCTGAAAAGGCTCATCAAGGGCAGATGCGCCTTTCTGGAGAACCCTATATAACTCATCCCGTTGCTGCTGCATTAATTCTTGCTCGTATGCGTCTGGATTATCAAACCATCATGGCGACTTTGTTACATGATGTAGTTGAAGATACATCCATTAATAAAGATGATTTAACGCGTATGTTTGGTGAAGATGTTACCGCCTTAGTGGATGGGGTAACCAAACTGACCAAGATTAAATTTGAGTCCAAAGCCGAAGCACAAGCAGAAAATTTTCGCAAAATGGTGCTTGCTATGGTTAAAGACATCCGCGTCATCATAGTGAAACTTGCTGATCGATTGCATAATATGCGTACCTTGGGTTCTATGCCTGCAATCAAGAGGCGGCGCATTGCTATTGAGACTCTCGAAATTTATGCCCCTATAGCTAATCGCTTAGGTATGCACTCGGTCTATGTAGGGCTGGAAGATCTAGGGTTTCAGGCTTTATACCCGATGCGTTATCGAGCAATAAAGTCTGCTGTTGAAAAATCACGCGGAAATCGCCGTGAATTAACTCAGACGATTGAGCGTGACCTCCAGCAAGCTTTAGCACAATTAAACATTCCTTATGAACAAGTTTTTGGGCGTCAGAAACATCTCTACAGTATTTACCGTAAAATGCGTTTAAAAAAATCTTCATTCACGGAGATTACAGATGTATTTGCTTTTCGTGTGATCACCGAAGATATTGATTCATGTTACCGTATTTTGGGCGCTTTGCACTGTACCTACAAACCAGTTCCACAACGATTTAAAGATTACATTGGTATACCTAAAGCCAATGGCTATCAATCCCTGCACACTACATTATTTGGGCCGTTTGGAGTCCCCTTGGAAGTGCAAGTGCGTACTCGCGATATGGATAAAGTGGCTGAAAATGGGGTTGCAGCACACTGGATTTATAAGTCATCGGGTCTGGAAGTTAATGAAGCACAGTTACGCGCACGGGAATGGGTGCAAAGTTTATTAGAACTACAACGAAGTACGGGAAATTCACTTGAATTTATAGAAAACGTTAAAATCGATCTTTTCCCGGATGAGGTCTACGTATTTACCCCTAAAGGCCATATCATGGAGCTGCCAAAAGGGGCAACGCCAGTGGATTTTGCTTATTCTGTGCACTCAGGGGTTGGCAATACGTGCGTGGCGGCAAAGGTCAATCGTCGTTTAGTCCCTTTAAGTATACCCCTATCCAATGGACAAACAGTCGAAATTGTTACCACGCCTGGAGCACACCCAAATCCCTCCTGGTTGAATTTTGTTGTCACCGGTAAAGCACGCTCTAATATTCGCCATTTTTTGAAAAGCCAGCAAAATACTGAGTCCGTAGTATTAGGTAAACGTTTACTTGAACAAGCTCTTTTAGATTTATCCAGTGATTTTGCCAAAGTCCCCCCTGAGAGCCTTAATGCCTTATTGGGTGACATGCACTATAAAAATATAGATGAATTACTTTATGCCATCGGTGTTGGCAATCAGATGGCCATGGTTATCGCGAAACGATTAATCGTGACCCAGGAAGGTAATGAACTTGATAAGGCTGGAAAAAGTAAACCTTTAGCTATCAAAGGTACTGAAGGTATGGTGGTTAATTTTGGAGAATGTTGTCAACCCATCCCAGGCGACAATATCGTCGGGGTTTTCCAACAAGGACGTGGCATAATTGTTCACAATAGTGATTGTGTTAATTTAAAAAATACGCGTATAAATCCGGAACAATTTGTTGCATTACGCTGGGATGAACAGGTACAAGGCGAATATTGGGTTGATATTACAGTAGATGTTGCCAACGAGCGCGGTGTTTTGGCATCTTTGGCTACAACTATATCTGAAGCAGGTTCAAACATTGGGAATATCAATGTCGATCCACGCGATGGTCGGCATAATGCAGTTACTTTTTCAATAAGTGTTATTGACCGAACTCATTTGGCTCGGGTCATGCGTCGTTTACGCGCCAATAAAGTAGTGATGCGTTTATACCGTAAAAAACAGGGGGATAATTAATGCAACCAATCAATACTCAGGCCGCACCCGCAGCCATAGGTACCTATTCTCAAGCAATAAAATGTGCCAACACCGTCTATTTATCAGGACAAATTCCCCTGGATCCGGAAACTATGGAACTGTGCAGCACTGATATTAAATCACAAATAGTACAAGTGATGGAGAATCTGGCTGCCGTGTGTAAAGCTGCAGGGGGTAATTTAGCCAATATCGCTAAATTAAACGTTTATTTACTCGATTTAACGCATTTCCCTTTAATTAATCAGGTGATGCAAGATTATTTCGAGGAGCCTTTCCCTGCGCGGGCAGTTATTGGCGTTGCCGCACTACCACGTAATGCTTTGGTTGAAATCGATGGAATTATGGTACTCCCTGAAATTTGAGATCAAAATCGATAAATATTGAGTTAAGAGCAGCGTGAACGCGTCTGAAATAGTTTAAAGAGTTTGAATTAATGAGTATTGTTTCTTTTCATAATGTACAATTGAATATCGCAGGTAATCAATTATTGGATCATGCAGACTGGCAGATTAAAGCCCATGATCGTATTGCTTTGGTCGGAAGAAACGGTGCCGGAAAATCAACTCTTTTAAAGTTACTCCAGGGATATCATCAACCCGATTCAGGACAGATTAATATCCTTTCTGGATTGCGTATCGCAAGCCTAACTCAAGAAGTGCCAATTACCGAAGATGAAAATGTTTATCATTTCCTGGTTAAGGATTTGGGCGAGGTCGGTGAGGTTATTGCTCGCTATCGTCATTTAACCGAAAAAGGGGATATGCATGAGCTTGCTGTATGTCAACAGAGGATGGATCAGCTTCATGCCTGGGACAAGCTCCCTTTAATCGATACAATGGCTACCCGATTGGGGATTAATACACAACTGCAGATGCAGCAATTATCTGGAGGGATGAAACGGCGCGTGCTCCTCGCTGCCGCATTGATTGTTGAACCCGATTTACTGCTTTTGGATGAGCCGACAAACCATTTGGATATTGACAGTATTGAATGGCTAGAGTCCTATCTAAAGAACTTTAAAGGCGCAGTCTTGGTAGTGACCCACGATCGCGCTTTTTTGGGGCAGGTGGCGGATAAGATTGTTGAAATTGATCGTGGCACATTATTTACGTACTATTGCGACTACCCCGCTTATTTGCAACGTCGTGAAGGCGTCCTGGAAAGTGAGCAACGTCAAAATGATTTATTCGATAAAAAATTAGCGGTATTAAAGCGCGCAGAACACGTAATGAAGGTCGAGTCCGTGCATTAAAAGCAATGCGCGAAGAGTACAAGGCGCGTCGGTCACAATTAAGTACGGTTAAAAATATTAATTTAGATGTGAAACGCTCTGGCGCTTTGGTTATCGATGCAGAGCAGGTTAATTATGGTATCGAAGGGAAAAAACTACTGCAGGATTTCTCATTATTGCTCATGCGTGGTGATAAGTTGGGAATTATCGGACCTAATGGATGTGGAAAGACCACGTTAGCACGACTTTTATTAGGGGAGCTGCAACCGGATTCAGGTACGATAAAGTTAGGTACTTCTTTAAGTGTCGCATATTTTGATCAGTTGCGCCGACAATTGCATGAAGATAAAACGGTCATGTACAACGTCGCAGAGGGTGCCGATTATGTCACCATCAATGGTAAATCAAAACATGTAGCAAGTTATTTGGCCGACTTCCTTTTCAGTTCCGAGCGTTTTAACCAACCGGTTTCTGTGCTATCGGGTGGTGAACGCAATCGCCTTTTATTAGCCAAGTTACTGGCAAAGCCTGTTAATTTTTTGGTTATGGATGAACCTACGAATGATCTGGATATGGAAACCCTCGAATTATTGGAGGAAATGCTGGCCAATTATCCTGGAACGCTCATTCTTATCAGTCACGACCGTGAATTCATCAATCAGGTGGTGACCAGCACCTTAGTCTATGAGGGTGATGGATGCTTTAATGAATATGTGGGTGGTTATGATGAATATATCGCTTACAAGAAATCGCGCCAGCAGCATCAACGTATAAGTGAAGATAAGAAAACGGTCATTGCTAAACGCACAACGAGTCAAAAGTTAAGTTTTAATGAGCAACGTGAATTAACTGCTTTGCCGCAGCAGATTGAGCAATTAGAGGAAAAGATTGCACTCCAACAGCAACAATTAGCTAACCCAGAGTTTTATCAGCGTGAAGCGCATGAGATTGCAACATTTAATAAACAATTAATGGATGATGAGGCGCAGCTGAATCAATTTTATGCCCGTTGGGAGGCTTTAGAGGATCGGCGTTGATATGAATAGATTAGCACAAATGAGGAATGCATTATGCTCTTAACTTTGGCTTTAGTTGTTATTTGTGCCTCCATTATGGTCTTTTTTTCCCAAGAGTTTATGCGAACCTTTAAACGAATTTTTGCATTACCTGGTGCTAGACTCTTGTTACCCATATTGTTTGCCTCATGGTTGGTCTACACCTTTGATTATTGGGTGCTGTGGGCAGTCTTTTACTATCGGGAGACTTTGTTTACGGGTCTTCATTTCCTTGAAGGAATATTGCCTGCCTATGCGTGGACTCTGCCGGCAATTGTCGTCTGTTTAATTTGGTGTGTAACTATACTCCCTGTTTTGGCTCTTGATTATTATTATCGACGCAAAAGCCATCATGGTTATCCATATCCCATGATAACCAGTGCCATAATTTTTATTGTTACGGCAATCTTGCTTTTGGCACTTTAATGTTTGTTTTCATAAGCTTACAGTTTTTTTATTTTAAACATAGATACAGAATCAAATCGGTATATAATAGCAACCAATAAATTTTCAGGTTGCACTATGAATAAACAAGATTTTTATTTTAATTTGCCCGAAGAGCTGATTGCTCAGTATCCTTTACCAAACCGTAGTGATTCACGTTTGCTAGTCTATGATCGAAAAACTCACGAACACAAGCATCATTCCTTTAAATCCATTACTGATTTTCTAGAACCAGGCGATTTGTTGGTCTTGAATAACTCCAAAGTCATTCCGGCCCGCCTTTTTGGTCAGAAAATGACCGGTGGCAAAGTTGAGTTATTAGTCGAGCGGATTATTGACGAACGTAAGTTTTTAGCTCATATCAAGGCAAGTAAAGCGTTACAAGCGGGCAGCATCGTACTACTGGAAAAAGGACAACAACTTGAAATTCTAGGCCGAGATGATGATTTATTCATATGTCAAACACAAATTCCTGCTCTAGAGCTCCTGCATCAAGCCGGTCATATTCCGTTACCGCCATATATTACTCGTCAAGACGAACTTATGGATGTGTCGCGCTATCAGACTGTTTATGCTCAAGATGCGGGTTCGGTGGCAGCACCAACAGCTGGGCTTCATTTTGATGAAGAAGTGTTAGCTAAAGTACAAGCCAAGGGTGTAAAAATAGGTTATGTGACGTTGCATGTGGGTGCAGGGACGTTTCGTCCCGTGCGCAGTGAGCAAATTACTGATCATAAAATGCACAAAGAGTTTTTTACTGTGGATGAAGCGCTTTGTCAGGCTGTCAGTGAAACAAAAGCAGCGGGTAAACGAGTTATTGCAATCGGCACGACCGCGTTACGCAGCCTGGAAAGCGCAGCTTCTGGAGGAACTATCATTCCAAGTAGTCGTGATACCGATATTTTTATATATCCTGGTTATCAGTTTCAAATCTGCGATGGCCTAATGACGAACTTTCATTTACCTGAATCCACATTGTTAATGCTCGTTTCTGCATTTATTGGGCATCAACAAGCCATGAAACTGTATCAAATCGCTATAGAACACCAATATCGTTTTTTCAGTTATGGTGATACAAGCTTATTGCTGTAAGGAGACATTATGATGAATCAAAACCCTATTTTGGCCCCCCTTTTAAATACAGAGGCAGGCTTATGTTTAACTGCACAAAATTGGCGGGATGCAGGTATCAACTGGCTCGTTTGTGATTTGCAAGCCTTACTCCATAAGCCTGGTTTGGCACTTTTAAAACAATTAAAATCCTTGGCCAGTTATCTGGGGTGGGGCGGCAAGGTTATTTTAACTGCGGCGCATCTTAAAGCGAACCGAGAAGGTATTTATAAAATTAAATCACCTTACGATGGCAGCATTCTAACTTTTGATGATGGGGAACTTAAGCATTTGCTCGAAAAATTACAGCCAGATGTTGTGGTGTTGCCAGCAAATATCACCAAAAATGATTCTACAATCTGGAACTCCTGGAATGATGCTATTTTTCCATTCGTTCATTTTCAGGATAGTGATGAAATACAACCAAGTTGCGATTTTGGGGTTTACTGTTCCGCAGTAGATTATTATGCTCATAGCTTAAAAACGGGACCAATTTATATTACAGAGGTGCATTGTCGTGAGCAAATGCTTAATTTATTTTATGATAAAGGAGTGCAATTCATTGAAAGTAATCAGCCTGGTCAGGATGCTCTATGTGGCATTTTATACAATGAAGAGGGCGTGATTAATATCACTAATTCAGAGCACGAATTTAATTACCAACCCATTGCCAAAAATTGTCAATGCGAAACATGCAGTGCTCGTTTCACCCCCGCGTATTTACATCATTTGTACGTCCATACCCCCTTACTTTGTCAACGCTTACTGATTCAACACAACCTTTCCTGGGTGGCGAATTATTTAAAAGGAGATAAGCTTAAAGCATAACCCCTTTATCAAGGCTTATCATGATTAAAATAAATATTCCTGGATTTGCTGATTTAGAAATAAACGAGGCAATTTTTGATTATAACGGTACTTTAGCTGTTGATGGAGTTTTAATCACCGGGGTTGCGAGCATGCTCAATGAGCTGTCACAAAATTTACGAATTCATGTTGTAACGGGTGATAGTTTGGGTACCGCGAAAACAGAACTACAAGGCGTATCTTGCGAAATAACGGTGGTATCGCCTCTCGATCAAGGCCTTGCGAAACAAAATTATTTACAAAAAATAAATCCTACTATGACCGTTGCGATTGGTAATGGGTGCAATGATCAGTATATCATGCGCGATGCGGCTCTGGGAATTTTAGTTTTGGGAACAGAAGGGCTTGCGGTAACCGCTTTACACGCTGCAGATGTTGTTGGCAGCAATATTTTTGATGCAATTAAGCTTTTACAGTATCCATCCCGCCTGTTATCAACATTACGAACTTAATAAGGTAGGACAAGGAGTTAATTGAGATGAGTGGGGTGTACATAGCGGCCATGACCTTAACAGAGGACGTAATTCTGGATCGCTTAGGGGTTAAAAAGTCTATTCAAGGAATGAATGGTGCGAAAATATTCGTAGCAAAAGAAAGTACAACCGCAAATAGTAATCAATTTGAAAAAATTATTTATGCAGGGGGGGCCGGATCCTTAGGCGAAAGGTCTCTTGAACATACACATGTTGTTCTTCATATCAATGAACTTGAGCAATTTGCTGATAGTACACTGAATTCAGCAGCAAAGGTTGAGAAGATTGCTGCGCGATTACTGGAACGGGGAGCTCAAAATGTTCTCGTAATCGACTACTGTCCAAACAAATCCTGGTCTTATGACTTATGGATGGGGCAGCAAGGGTGTTTCTGGCTCTCACAACCTTATCGCTTGTGCGATGCTTTAGAAATAAAGACATTTTATACCACCTCTTTAAGTGCTTTTTTAGCTTTAAATTTTTCCCTCCTTGATTCCGTAGTATTAGCGAGTATGTATATAAATCAGGCAATACGCTGCGGTGATGAAAAGTTATTTGTTGGGACATTTCCCGAAAACCAGACTGACCTTCCTTATGTGTCCCGTAATCCTTTGCATAGTACCCCAGAATCATTCCCACCATCACCTAAACTAGGTTTGTATCCTATTGTTGAGGATTTAGACTGGATGGCTTTTTTGTTACAAGCCGGAGTTAAAACGATTCAATTGCGGATTAAGGGGCGTTCTAAGAATTTATCCCAAATTATCGCACAAGCCATTAAACTGGCGAATAATTATCAGGCACTGTTGTTTATTAATGATCACTGGGACCTCGCTTTGCAATACGGGGCGAGGGCGGTGCATCTTGGGCAGGAAGACCTGGCGCATGCCGATTTAAGTAGATTAAGAGAGCAGGGGATAATCCTGGGGGTGAGCACCTACTCATATGTTGAAGTAGCTCGAGCCCATGCGATTAATCCCTCCTATATTGCCATTGGCCCAATTTATGAAACATCCAGCAAAGATTTGTCGGTTCCCGCTCAAGGGATTGAGGGCTTAAAGCGTTGGTGCCGCACCCTCAAGTATCCCTTAGTGGCAATTGGAGGCATATCCACTGAGCGCGCAACTGCAGTTGCTGCAACCGGGGTTGCGGGTATTGCTTTAATCTCCGCTATCACTGAAGCAGATGATCCGGCTTTAGCAACGCGTCAATTACTGGAAATAACTTCTTGAAGATTAATAGGTAACTGAATCATTTTTAAATTCTATGAATTATACTGGATTCATTTACCTTCCTCATAATTACCTATATGATGTCACGCGATGAATTAATAGCTGTTAGGAGAAATTATGAGTTTATTAATAAGCGATGCATTTGCTGCTGCAGGCACTACTGCATCTCCCCAGGCAGATGGAACATTCTCCCTTATTATGATCGCTGCCATCTTTGTGATGTTTTATTTCATGCTGATTCGACCCCAGAACAAAAAAGCGAAAGAACATCGCGAGCTTGTTAGCCGCCTAAAAAAAGGGGATGAGATTGTGACTTCTGGAGGAATTCTAGCAAGAGTTGTTAATTTGGATGATCAGTACCTGAAAGTCAGTTTGACTGAAGGAGTGGAAATTAACATCCAACGAGGTGCAGTGATCGCTGTTTTACCAAAAGGCACGATGAAAACGCTTTAAGCCACAGGACACGGAAATATGCAAAATAAATATCCTTTATGGAAAAATCTCCTGCTTATTATTATTGCAGTCATTGGATTTATTTATGCCATACCTAATTTGTACACCGAGCATCCTGTTGTACAGATCACGGCAGAAAATCCAGTGGATTATGAGGAAGTAAAAAATCAGATCCAGAATGCTTTAGAACGAGACAAGATAAATTATCAAGCAGTCAATGTTCGAGAGGATGGTATCGAGATGATATTTAACTCGACCGATACGCAACTACTGGCTCGTGATGTTATCAAAAATACTTTAGGTAATCAGTATACCGTAGCGCTTAATCTTGCTCCTTCAACTCCTAGCTGGTTAAGACGAATTCATGCCGAACCCATGAAGCAAGGTCTCGATTTACGAGGAGGCGTGCACTTTCTATTAGAAGTGGATGTTGACAGCGTCATTAGTCGCCGTTATGAGGGATTAATAAGAAACATTAGCCAAACTCTTCGGGAAATGGGCATTCGCTATACAGGCATGCGTTATGTAGCGAATAAAGGTGTTTATTTGCGTTTTCGTGATGAGGCTGTTTTAGAGCAGGCACTATCCGGTCTTAAAGATAAAATGGGTGATTTGCTCGTAGCCAAAAGTAAAAATTTGAATGAGCTTACCGTCTCCATCACACCTACCGAAATTAATGCCATTCGCCAAAATACCATCGAACAAACGATGAGTATTTTACGTAATCGTGTGAATGAACTTGGGGTTGGAGAAGCGGTTGTGCAACAACAAGGGGCAACTCGGGTTGCTGTTGATTTGCCGGGAATACAAGATGCAGCGCGGGCAAAACAAATTCTTGGTGGCACTGCTACCTTACAATTTTATTTGGTGGATCAGGAAAACGATCCGGCCATTGCAAAACAGACGGGTGCAGTACCTGTCAATGATAAATTGTATATGATGGATAATTATCCGATTCTATTAAAGCGTCAGGTGGTTTTAAGTGGAGACTCCATCACATCAGCCGTCTCCAGTTTTGACCAACAAACGGCAACACCTGCTGTCCAAATCCAATTAGGTGGTGGGGGAGAAAGCTTATTTACGAAAGTAACCCGGGAAAATATTGGTAAACGCATGGCTATTGTCTATGTTGAAACCAAAAATTCTATCCAAACCATTAACGGAGTTGATACCCGGGTAACGCACAAAGAAGAGCGAGTAATTAGTGCCCCAGTGATTCAGAATGCATTAGGAAATAATTTTCAGATTACAGGTCTTACCGATAGTAAGGAAGCGAGTAATTTAGCATTATTACTGCGTGCAGGTGCTTTACCCGCAGCCATTTATCCCATTGAAGAGCGCACCGTTGGTCCGACATTAGGTAAAGAAAATATTCGTCGCGGTATTGTCTCTCTTGAGGTAGGAATGGGACTTATTCTGATTCTCATGCTTGTTTATTACCGCTTATTTGGTGTTTTTGCAAATATTGCATTGCTGATTAACCTGATTTTACTTTGTGCATTATTGTCTATGATTGATGCGACCTTAACGCTTCCAGGTATTGCAGGTATTGTGTTAACAGTGGGCATGGCCGTGGATGCTAACGTTTTAATTAACGAACGTATCCGTGAGGAGTTACGGAATGGTTTATCACCACAAGCAGCCATTTCTGCCGGTTATGATCGCGCTTTTTCAACAATTTTAGACGCGAATATTACGACATTAATTGTGGCAATAATTCTTTTTGCTGTGGGAACAGGCCCTGTACGTGGTTTTGCGGTAACGCTTTCATTGGGTTTGCTTACCTCCATGCTCACTGGTATTACCTTTACACGGGCCATGGTAAATTGGTACTACGGTGGTCGCACTGTGAAAAAATTGTCGATTGGTATTTAAGGCGGGGGCACAGATGGAATTTTTTAATCCAAATTCAAAAGTGGACTTTATGGGAGCCCGTCGGTGGACGGCTCTTTTTTCTTCATTAATTTTTATCGTATCCATAGGTGCTTTACTTATTCATGGACTGAAATGGGGACTTGATTTCACCGGAGGCACGCAGATTGAGTTGTCTTACTCTCAAGCAGCTGATTTAACCAAAATTCGCGAACAACTGAGTAAAGCAGGCTTTCCAGAGGCGCAAGTGGTAAGTTATGGTACTTCAAAAGATGTCCTGATTAGTATCGCGCCTCACGAGAATCAGGATCAAACACAATTGGTAAATAAAGTGATGCGTGCATTACCTGATGCGGTAAAGCAACGAGTAGACTTTGTCGGACCTCAGGTAGGCCAGGAATTGGCAACTAAAGGGGCTCTGGCAGTATTGGTCTCACTTCTGGCAACCATGATCTATATTGCGATGCGTTTTGAGTACCGTTTAGCAGTAAGTTCAGCCGTAGCATTGATACATGATCCCGTTCTTATTTTGGGGATCTTTGCTCTTTGGGGAATTGAATTTGATTTAAAAGCCTTGGCAGGTTTACTTGCGGTAATTGGTTATTCACTCAACGATACTATTGTTGTTTTTGATCGCGTGCGGGAAAATTTTGTAAAAATTAGACGCGGAACGCCCGTTGAGATTATGAATATTTCGATTAACCAAACGTTGTCACGAACCATCATGACATCGCTTTTAACCTTGTTTGTCGTGGTCGCACTCTTTGTCTACGGGGGTGAAACAATACGCGGATTTTCCCTGGCGCTTATTATAGGTATCGTTATCGGAACTTACTCTTCAATCTATGTTGCGGGCGCATTAGCGGTAGCGATGGGACTTGATAAAAAAGATTTCATGCCGGCACAACGTAAACAACTGGATGACCGACCTTAATCTATTCACCACTTAGTATAACTAAGTGGTGATGCCTTCCAGGTTGCTCAAATCGCTACACTCGCACGATTATCTTTATGCACCTCAACGGGTTCAAGTTTTGTTTGTAACGTTTTAGTTAATTGCTGCATCACCTCTTGTAGTTCTGGAATAATTTCGTTACTTACTTTTTTCTTGTCCACTGATATTCCGTGTTCATCAATTTCCAGGACTTGAAGCTTAGGATTTTGTTCCTGTTCATTATAAAATTTAAGAGCCAGAGGTTGACCTAAAATCATGCAAGCTCCATCCGCCAGTCTTAAACCGTTAATTTTGGGTTCTGCAGGCTCAGGATGTAAATTTTTATATATTGCCGCACAAAGATATTTTAACAATTTAAATGTCAAATCAATGGGGACGCCCACAGCAACACCCGCCCCTTTACCAATGCAGCCCATTGCCTTACCTGTTGTTCCCGCAATGAAAACAGAGCTAAAGGAAGACCATAGCATGGCTGCAACTGTAGGTGCGAGGATCGTAACCCCTGTGGTGCTTCCGGTGAACATTAATGCAAAACTACCAATGGCACTGGTTAATTTTATTTTAGGTGATATTGCAAGTGAGGAACGATTTAATATTTCAGCAGAAACGAGTCCTAAGCTAAAACCAACATAGGTAAAAGTAGTTTTAAATAAAGGCTGTATAATATCAGTAACAGGATAATGAGTTATTTCATCCGGTTGTTGTTTTTTTACTTTGCTTAAAACAAATTGCCTAAAATTCTCCCACTCTTGGTTCAAGAATCGTAACTTCGAGTCATGAATATTTTCATTGATTTTACTTGGATCGGGATGGGTATTAACAAATCGGGCTGCGGTTTCAAAATAGATATTCTCATCCTCATCATCGAAATAATTCGTATCCGATATATTCAAAATTTTATTGATAATACGATTAATCGTTGAGGTTTTAGTGTTTTTACTTTGAACATAGAGACAAGCAGCGATAATAATGCGCGTGCTCATAATAAAAGCCAGCAATTGCTCGTTGGGTTCAAGCTTATTTGTTGTTTCTCCAACCGTTAGAAATTGTTGAAAGAGATGATGAATTTTTTGCAAGAACTGAATTTGTTTACTACGTTTAGGGATATCGGTGCCTCCGAGAAAAGTAGGCAAGCCAAATGAGGATGGTTTTTCATCTAAATTAATTTTTTTTTCTGTTTGATAAAATTCTTTAAGCTCTGCAAATTGATTGATGCGATTTGGCTCGATGATGAAGCGCATAATTTTTCTCCCATCCTGAGTTTGCGGTGCCCCGCAAATTTAATTATTTTTGCCATTATTTGTATCATACTGCTTCACAGTTTTATTACAATGTGTGAGGCATCTTATTCACCCATGTTTATGATTTGGTAGTAATAGCCAGTAGTCGTCAAATATTGGCTTATGTTTTGCATGACAATTACTTAAAATTATGTTAAACCAACACCCAGCATTAGCAGGATCGTATAAACTATAGGTGACTGAATTGATTAATACAATAACACATTCGCGTTATTTTACTCATATTAAAAATTTATTCTGGCTCTTGCGTATTCCTCATTGGGTTAAATCATTATTTGTTCTTATAGGATTCATTTACACGCCGACACCAGGATATCTTCTTCCGGCATTACTTGCCGCTTTTGCTTTTTGTCTTATATCAAGCGCAGTCTATATTTATAACGATATCGAAGATCAGCAAGAGGATAAATTACATCCACTTAAGCAACACCGTCCTATTGTGAGCGGTCAGGTGTCTGTAGGTGAAGCGGTTTTGGTACTTTTTTTCTTACTCATTGGTGGACTTATCCTGGGGTGGATGGTGTCTAAAAAATTGGCATTTATATTAGGATTATATCTTGCCATCAATGTTGCGTATAATCATTTTTTTAAAGTTATTCCGGTGCTTGATGTATTATCGATAGCACTAGGTTTTATGTTACGGGCTTTAGCGGGAACGGTGGGAATAGGGTTGCCAACTTCTGCCTGGTTAATTTTAGCAATCACGTTGTTAAGTTTCTTTATTGCATTGAATAAGCGTAAATTAGAGATTCGTTTTAATCTAAAAACACATACGCGCCAAGTCTTGAAAAAATATCATCCGCATCTGCTGAGCAATTTAATCTTGGGCATCGGGATAAGTACTTTTTTAACTTATTTGATGTACGTTATTTTTGCACACGGTCAGTCTTTTTATTTTATGCTCACGCTGCCTTTTACTGCCATTGCCTTATGGCGGTTCGCCTTGCTTGCGAAGAAGGAAATTGATAATGATGACCCCATACTTTTATTTCTAAGAGATCGCTTATCACGTTTCAATTTGTGGTGCTTTATAATTCTTACATTACTCGCAGTGCGTTAGATGTTGCGTAAAAAATGGCCTGATTTCCTCCTGCTAATCTTAATAGGCTATTTATTCATCGCCCAAATACATGCCATTTGGCCATTCACAATAGACGACATGTACATTACGTTGCGCTATTCCCGCCATTGGTATTCAGGGGAAGGTTTACTGTGGAATATCCATGAACTTCCGGTAGAGGGTTATTCAAATTTTTCTTTCATGATTTTGGCTACAGTCGCTTTAAAGCTAAAACTTGATCCCGTAATTGTATTAAAATCTTGTGGTGTTATTGGTTTATTTTTTACTTGTTGTTTTGTATATGCGATCACGCGAACCTGGTTTCGTTCCCGTCAAGCATTATTGCCTGTGGTGGCATTACTTGCTTACAAAGGGCAAATAATTTGGACGGCGAGTGGTCTGGAAACCGCAGTTTATGAGGCTCTGATTTGTGGCGGCTTATATTTTCTATGGCGAGGTATTGGCTTCAAGTTATTTCCCGCAAAGCGCGGCGAGTCGTGTTGCAAAGCCCTATGTATAGCGGCCCTATTTTTTATTGCAGCAGGCCTTACCCGTCCAGAAGCACCTATTTTGGTGATCATTTTTTACGTATGCGCATATATTGATTTACCTTCACAAAAAGCACCACAACAATACCGTTTTTTATTGGTTTCAGGCTTGCTCTTTACACTTGGGTATTCGGCATATTTTTTCTGGCGTTGGTTTTATTTCGGGTATTTTTTTCCCAATCCAGTTTACTGTAAAGGGATTGTTGCAGGGCATCGTGGGGAATTGGTCATTCAATATGGGCAATTGATTTTACCTTTAGTCCCGTTACTTATTCCTGCTTGTATTTATGCAACCGATAAACGGCATTATTTTCTTTGGACACCCAGTCTTGCGTATTGTCTACTGCTTTGGCGTGCTGATCCAATTGTAGCTTTTGATAATCGTCTCTTCCTCCCGGCATTTGTATTACTGTTGCCCTTAATGCTTAAGGGCGTTCTTTGGTACGTTACCTGTATGTGTGATGTTTTGCACAAGAGATTTTGGTTGGCGGTAGATGGTCTGTTTTTATCAGTTGTTTTGTTATTTATTCCGAAGATGACGCTTGCGGATTATCAATATTTTAGTGAAAATCCGAAACGCGGAGAGGCATTGCGGCTACAAGTTATAGCATGGTTAGAAAAAAATGCCCGCCTTGAAGACCAGATTGTACTCGCTGATAGTGGGATGATCCCCTATTACAGCCCAAACCATTTTATTGATTCCTACTGCTTAAATAATCGCTCATTGGCACATGATTATTCACCACCATCGTACGTAAATTTTTGTAAAAAAATACTAAAAGATAAGCCTGCGATAATTATTTTAACCGCACTTGCCTTGCAGGATGAACTCATTTACACACCAGCGGATGAGTGTCTTAAATCCTTACTGGTACGAAACAAAGATTATACATTTATAAAATCTTTACATACGCCAATAAATTCACACCAATCCTATATGTATCAAATCTATCGTTTATCTAGATAATTGATAAATAATACAATTTAACCTTTAACTTAAAGAACGATTTGTATCCAAACGCACGCTCATTGCCTAAACATTTAGCAGATGCAGCAAAATTGCCAACTCTGTCCTGGAATTTCTTTCATTGTTTACTAATATAAACCCTATGTACCCTGAGTACTTACGGATGTTGCGTAAGAGTAATTGCTCCAATAATTCCTGGATTATAAAAGCAATTAGTTTTAAGCAGTGAATGGAGTAGTGTATGGAAAGCAGATCTAAAGATGTACCGCAAACGTTAATCGATATTCTTTATCAAAACGCCCTGAATCACCCTCATAAACCTGCCTTAACTTTTCTTGATGAACAGAGCGAGACGGTTTTTACCAATGAACATTTAATTCTTGCCAGTAAAAAATTTGCCAGTAGGCTCTTGCAACTGTCAGAGCCAGGAGCACGAGCTATTATATTACTCCAACCAAGCGTTGATTATTTAATTGCCTTTCTTGGATGTGTCATGGCAGGAGTAGTTGCTGTGCCTGCTTATCCTCCCAGAAACTCGCGCCACAAAATTCGTTTATCTGCGGTGATTGATGATGCGCAAGCCCAGCTGGTCATCACCACCAGTATGGTGGCAAGAAATTATGAATTTTCCCAGCACCTGGTTTTAGTTGATGAAGAGGCAATAGATGATTACATCGTTGATTGGGAGCAGCAGCGATTAAAAATTCAAGCAACAGATCTGGCATTTCTTCAATATACTTCTGGCTCCACAGGTTCGCCAAAAGGCGTTATGGTGAGCCATCAAAATGTTCTGGCAAATAGTCACATCATCCACGAATTAGCCGTGAAGGGAAATGATAATTTATGTTCCTGGTTGCCTCCATTTCATGATATGGGACTTATCGGAACGATACTCCATCCTTTAATTCAGGGCATGCATGCGGTACTGATGGCTCCGAGTACTTTTTTAAAAAAACCCTACCTCTGGCTTAAAGCAAT
>ERZ778022.1894-NODE-1894-length-24546-cov-5.399412_pt1 | contig 24546 bp, 28 predicted proteins | sample MGYA00375752_ERZ778022 | MGnify/ENA primary metagenome ERZ778022 (study PRJEB29350, sample SAMN05389826) | bioreactor metagenome | isolation source: Thiocyanate bioreactor | place: South Africa: University of Cape Town | collected 2014-04-04 ...
CGCCGTTTTTTGTCTTGCGCATGTCGTCATCCCGAAACCGGTCCCCGCTTTCGGGCGACATGCGCCTGTCAGGCGTCGCCCTTGACGACGCCGACGAAAGGCAGCTCGCGGAAGGCGTGGGCGACGTCCATGCCGTAACCGACGACGAAATAGTCGGGGCAGTCGAAGCCGACGAAATCGGCCTCCAGCTCGATCTGGCGGCGCATGCTCTTGTCAAGCAGCACGGCGATCGACACGCTTCTCGCCCCGCGCGACAGCATCAGGTCGCGCGTGTAGCGCAGCGTCTTGCCCGATTCGAGGATGTCGTCGATCAGGAGAACGTCGCGGCCGGCGACGTCATTGTCGATGTCGCGCAGCACTCGCACCTGCCCGCTCGTGGTGCCGGCACCGTAGCTGGAGATGAAGATGAACTCGACCTCCGGCGACAGGCCGGTGTCGTGCATGGCGCGGATCAGGTCGGCGGCGAAGATGAAGGAGCCCTTCAGCACCGAGATGACCAAGAGGTCGTGATAGTCGCGGCCCGCGATCTCCTTGGCGAGCTCGAGGTTGCGACGGGCGATGGTCGAGGCCGAAAACAGCACCTCGATATCCTTGCCGCGGACGACGGGCATCAGAGGCTGCCTTCCTTCCTGAAGTCGACGGTAACGCTCTCGACGCCGTCCTTAGGGGCATCGAGGCGGCTGGAGAAGGCGAAGCGCTCGCCGGGCGCGAGCACGCGGTCGCTTGTCCCCAGGAAATAGCGGGTGGTGCGGCCGTCCTTGCCGGCGACGCTGATCTCGAGGCCGGACAGCGCGGCGCGGGCGGCGCCGTCATTGGCGACCTCGCCGTCGACGAGCAGGAAGGCGCGGGCGCCCTGGCGCTCGATGCGGCTCTCGACCTTCGCGATGCGCAGCGGCACCGCGGCAGTGCGGACGATGGGTGCTGCCGGCTGCGGCCGGGCCATCAGCGCGTGGCCGCCGGAGACCCAGAAGGCGGCAGAACAGCGGGCCGCCGCGCTCGCGCCGGCGCCGCTCGGCCTCGCCGCGCAGGATGTCCATGCCGGGAGAGGCGGTGGCGCCCGGCGCCGAGGCGGCCGGCTGCTGCACGGCGCCGGTCACGGGATCGACGGTGACGTATTCGGCGTCGATGACGTCCGGCGCGGGCGACGGCCGTGACGAGGTCGCGCGCGGGCCGCCGGCCATGATTTCGCCGGAAAACGGACGTGCCATGTTCTCGTCGGTCATCTCGGCCTTTCGGGAACGCCTCCGTCCGGGTTAAAGGGAAATGGTTAATGCTTCGCGACCGCGGCGCGGCTTAACCTCCGGTTAAGCATAAGTCCCGATTGTCGGGGACCGGCCGCGACACCCACGCTTCCGCCCCCAAACGCCAGGGACGCCTCCGTTGATCCGCTTCGAAAATGTCGGCCTGAGATACGGCATGGGGCCGGAAATCCTGCGCGACGTTTCCTTCCAGATCCCGGAACGCTCGTTCCAGTTCCTCAGCGGGCCGTCGGGCGCCGGCAAGACCTCGCTGCTGCGGCTGCTGTTCCTGTCGCTCAAGCCGACGCGCGGGCTGATCACCGTGTTCGGCAAGGAGCGCTCGCAGATCACGCGGCGCGACCTGCCGCTGATCCGCCGGCGCATCGGCATCGTGTTCCAGGACTTCCGCCTGCTGGAGCACATGACGACCTACGAGAACGTGGCGCTGCCGCTGAGGGTGCGCGGGCGGCAGGAGGCGAGCTACCGCAGCGACGTGATCGAGCTTCTGAAATGGGTCGGGCTCGGCGAGCGCATGCACGTGCTGCCGCCGGTGCTGTCGGGCGGCGAGAAGCAGCGCGCCGCGATCGCGCGCGCGCTGATCGAGCAGCCGCGCATCCTGCTCGCCGACGAGCCGACCGGCAATGTCGACCCGACGCTGGCGCGGCGGCTGCTGCGGCTGTTCATCGAGCTCAACCGGCTGGGCACGGCCGTCGTCATCGCCACGCACGACCTGACGCTGATGGAGCAGGTCGAGGCGCGGCGCATGGTGCTCGCCGACGGCAGGCTGGACATCTATGACTGAGGCGGGCGCGACAGGCCCGGCGCAGCGGCCGGAGGCGCAGCGGGGCGCGCCGCCCATGCGCCCGCGCCAGCGCCGCACCGCGCCGATCGTGCCGCCGCAGGCGCTGGCCGGCAACGCGCTGGTGCTGGTCATCGCGATCATGACCTTCCTGTCGTGCCTGACGCTGGGCGCCGTCACGCTGGTCAACGACACGGCTGCGACCTGGCAGACGCAAATCTCGCGCGAGGCGACGATCCAGATCAAGCCGGCCGAGGGGCTGGACATGGAGGCCGCGCTCGCCGGGGCGGCGAAGATCGCCGGCGGCTTCGCCGGGGTGCGCTCGACGACGGTGATCGACCGGGCGGCGACGGCACGGCTGCTGGAGCCGTGGCTGGGAACCGGGCTCGACATCGACGAACTGCCGGTGCCGCGGCTGGTCACCATCACCATCGACCCGGCCGGCCCGCCCGACTTCGCGGCGATGCGGCAGGCGCTGACCGAACAGATCCCGCAGGCCTCGCTCGACGACCACCGCAACTGGGTCGACCGGCTGGTGGCGATGGCGCGCACGACGGTGACGATCGGCGCCGGCGTGCTGGCGCTGATGCTGTCGGCGACGGTGCTGACGGTGGTGTTCGCGACGCGCGGCGCAATGGCCGGCAGCGGCCACATCATCGAGGTGCTGCATTTCGTCGGCGCCGAGGCGCGCTTCATCGCCGCGCAGTTCCGCCGCCACTTCCTCGTCACCGGCATGAAGGGCGCGGCGGCGGGAGGGCTGGCCGCGGCGATCATCTTCCTCGGCTTCTCGTGGTGGTCGTCGCGCAACCTCGCCACGCCGGAAGGCGACCAGGCGGCCGCGCTGTTCGGCAATTTCGCCATCGGGCTGTCGGGCTATGCCGGCGTGCTGGTGATCGTGCTGGCGGTGGCGGTGCTGACGGCGGCGACCTCGCACATCACGGTCGTCTCCTTCCTCAGCGACCTCGACGCCCGGCAGAGCGACGGGTGAGGCGACGCGTGCCGGGACAAAACGCCGCTCATGGGCGCGGCCGCGTTCACGCGGCGAATCATGCTGTAATCATTTGTGGCCGGGCGCGCCCGGTCCGCGTCGCAATGGCGTGATAGGCAGGAGGGCATGAAGGGACGGATCGAGGCACCCGGCGGCGCGAGCGAGCGCGGAGCCCGGCGAGGGCGTTCGCCCTGGCTGCGCCTGTCCTTCTGGACAGGCGGGGCGCTGCTGCTCTCCTTCGCGCTGGGCTTCGCGCTGTTTTCCACCCATGTCGGAAGGCTGGCGGCGCCGCAGGCGCAGAGGGCGGCCGACGCCATCATCGTGCTCACCGGCGGCCAGTCGCGCATCGACGCGGCGGTGAGCCTGCTGAAGTCCGGCAAGGGCAAGCGGCTCTTGATCAGCGGCGTCAACCCGATCGCGCGGCCGGAGGACCTGCGCCGCGCCACCGGCGCGGAGAAGTCGCTGTTCTCCTGCTGCGTCGACATCGACCATGCGGCGCTGGACACGATCGGCAATGCCGAGGAGAGCGCCAAGTGGATGCACGCCAACGCGTTCTCCACCGCCATCCTCGTCACCAACAACTACCACATGCCGCGCTCGCTGCTGGAGATGCGGCGCATCGACGACAGCATCGAGCTGATCCCCTATCCGGTGGTCAACACCCGCATCGACCGCGGCGAATGGATGCTCAACGCGGACGCGCTGCGGGTGCTGTTCACCGAATACACGAAATACCTCGCCGCGATCGCGCGCGGCATGCTCGACGAGCGCATGGGCGCCGCGACCGCGCAGCCGCTGGAGGCGGCCTCGGTCGAATAGAGCGCGCAGCTTGCCTTTCGCCCGGGCTGGTGTAACCAGCAGGCAAGGGGGCTCACGCATGCTCTACATCCGCTCCATCGCCTTCAACGCCGCGTTCTACCTGAACCTCATCGTGCAGATGATCTTCTGGACGCCGTATTATTTCCTGGTGCCGCGCCACCGGGCGTGGCTCGTGCCGAAGTTCTGGTCGCGCTCCAGCGTCTGGCTGATGGAGAAGCTGGCCGGCATCAGGATGGACGTGCAGGGCATGGAGAACCTGCCCGACGGCCCCTACATCCTGGCGCCGAAGCACCAGTCCTTCCTCGACACGATCTGCTTCCTGCCCTACATCCGCGACCCGCTCTACATCCTCAAGCGCGAGCTGCGCTGGATCCCCTTCTTCGGCTGGTACATCATCAAGATGCGGATGGTGCCGGTCGACCGCGGCAAGCGCTCCAAGGCGTTGAAGGAGGTGATCGCCCGCACGCGCGAGGAGATGAAGCAGAACCGCCAGCTCATCATCTACCCGGAAGGCACGCGGCGGGCGCCGGGGGCGGAACCGAACTACAAATGGGGCATCGTCGAGCTCTATTCGGAGCTCGGCATCCCGGTGGTGCCGGTGGCCCACCAGGCCGGGCTCTACTGGCCGCGCCGCAAATTCCTGCGCTATCCGGGCACGATCCACGCCCGCTTCCTGCCGCCGATCCCGCCGGGACTGCCGCGGCAGGAGATGTACGACCGGCTGGTCGCCGAGACCGAGGCCGCCTGCGACGCCTTCCTGCTCGCCGCCGCCACCGGGCCAAATCCGCCGCCGCTGCCGCCGACGGCGGCAAGGCGCGTGGCCGAGCTGCAGGTGGCCGGCGAGGCGACGGAGGTGACGGCCGGAGGGTAGGGGACTTCCTTTCAGGGTAGGCGCGCAGGTGCGTGATCTGCCTCAGATGCCTTCCTCTGCCCCCGGCGCGACGCGGCGGCGACGGCTTCCAGCCAGCGGTCGCGGATGCCGAGGACCTTGAGGTGCTCGACGGTGTTGGCGACGTAGTCCTCGTTGCGGCCGGACTGGCCGACCGCGCCGGAGACGTGACGCGCCGCGTCCTCGACGTCCAGGCGACCGGCATATTGCGCATGCGCGCGGTCGACCACGTAGGCGAGCGCCGAAACCTCCGGCCCGCCCTCGAGTCGGACGGGGAGCGAGCGCTCCAGATAGACGTTGGTGACCAGCTCGCGCTCGCGCAGATAGCCCACCACCTCGTCGCGCAGGCCGCCGGGCACGCGGAAGGCCAGCCCGACGCAGGAGCCGCCGCGGTCGAGCCCGAGCACGAGGCCGGGCCGGTCGGGCGTGCCGCGGTGGACATGGGAGAGCACGCAGAGCGAGCGGCGATAGCCGTGGAGCCGGGCGCGGCGGGTCTCGACATGCGCGAAGCCAGGACGCCAGATCAGCGAGCCGTAGCCAAACACCCAAAAATCGCTCATATCGCCTGCCTGACGGGAAAAGCGGTGGCGCCGTGCGGCGGCGGCCGCGAGCGGACCGGTTAGCGAGGCGGGCGGCATGGCGTCAAGTCGGGCAGGGGGAAAGAACGTCTCGCGGCGTTTCTTCTGGATGGCGGTCGGGATCGTGGCGGCGATCGGCCTCTACACCGCCGGCTGGCACTATGCGGCCGGCCGCCTGCTCGACCGCGCCAACGCCACGCTCGCCGCACTCGGCCGCGACGGCAACCGCGCGGTCTGCGAGACGCCGGCGGTGCACGGCTATCCGTTCCGCATCGGGCTCTATTGCGACGCGACCTATGTCGAGCGCGCGGCGCTGGGCGCGGCGGCCTCGACCGGCGCCTTCCGCTCGGCCGCGCAGATCTACGACCCGCGCCACGTCGTGGCCGAGGCGGACGCGCCGGCGCGGGTGACGCTGCCGGGCATGGTGCCGCTCGACGTCGACTGGGCGGCGCTGCGCGCCTCGGCGCGGCTGGCGCGCCCGCTGCCGGAGCTGGTCTCGATCGAGGCGCGCAAGGTCGAGGCTGTGGCCGACATGCCCGGGCCGGACGGGCCGACCGCGTTCACCGCCGACCGGCTGGAGCTGCATCTGCGGCCGAACGGCGGCAACCTCGACGCGGCTGCGCGCTTCGAGGCGCTGGAGCCGGGCCGCTTCCTGCTCGGCGAGGGCACCGTGCCGCCGCTGTCGGGGCTTGTCGACGTGACGGTGGCCGACGGGATCGAGCGGCTGCGGGCGCGGCGCGGCGAACTGCGCGGCCTGTCGCTGACGGTGCGGCAGGCGGAGGTCAGGACGGCCTCGGGCGCCGGGCTGACGGCCGCGGGGACGATCTCGGTCGGTCAGGACGGCCTCGTCGACGCGCGGCTGACGCTCGGCGCGCTCAAGGCGCAGGAGCTGGCGCCGGTGCTGGCGGCGGCCTTCCCGGCCGAGGCCGACCGCATCCGCGCCGCCTTCGCGGGGCTGGCGACGCTGGGCGACGCACCCTCGCTGCCGCTGACGGTCACCAAGGGGCAGGTCTATCTCGGCTTCATTCCGCTCGGCGCGCTGCCGCCTTTATGAGAGACCTTTTGAAAATCCGGTGAGGCCGGGCTGCAAACGGCGTCCGGCTGCGCTCCGGTGCTCACGTACCCAAATGTACGCTCCGCTCCGGTGCTCGCCGGCCACCGTTTTGGTCGCTACGCGCCCATCTTCGATTCCGCCTCGGCCTGACGGTTTTTCAAAAGGTCTCAGCCCTTGGGCTGGCCCGCGGCCTGCTGGCGGCCGAAGTCCGGCGCGTCGACTTCCTGGCCGGCCTCGATGATGGAGCGGCGCACCGCGCGGGTGCGGCTGAACAGGTCGAACAGCTTGTCGCCCTCGCCCCAGCGGATCGCCCGCTGCAGGGAGGCGAGATCCTCCGAGAAGCGGGACAGCATCTCCAGGATGGCGTCGCGGTTGTGCAGGCACACGTCGCGCCACATAGTCGGGTCGGACGCCGCGAGGCGGGTGAAGTCGCGAAAACCGGAGGCCGAGTACTTGATGACCTCGGACTTGGTCACCGTCTGCAGGTCGTCGGCGGTGCCGACGATGTTGTAGGCGATGATGTGCGGCAGGTGCGAGACGATCGCCAGCACCTTGTCGTGGTGGTCCGGGTCCATCGTGTCGACGTTGGAGCCGCAGGCGCGCCAGAAGGCCGAGAGCGTCTCCAGCGCGGCCGGATCGGTGCCCGGCAGCGGCGTGAAGATGCACCAGCGGTTGCGGAAGAGCTCGGCGAAGCCGGCGTCGGGGCCGGACTTCTCCGTGCCGGCCAGCGGGTGGCCGGGGATGAAGTGGACGCCCGCCGGAACGTGCGGGGCCATCTGCGCGATGACAGAGCCCTTGGTCGAGCCGACGTCGGTGAGGATGGCGCCGGGCTTGAGCACCGGGGCGATCGCCTGCGCCACCTCGCCGGAGGAGCCGACCGGCACGGAGACGATGACGAGGTCGGCGTCGCGGGCCGCCTCGGCGAGGTCGGTGTGGTAGCTGTCGCCGAGGCCCAGCTCTTCGGCGCGCTTCAGTGTGGCCGGGCTGCGGGTGGCGATGGCGACATGGCCGGCCAGCCCCTCGCGGCGGATGACGCGCGCCAGCGAGGAGCCGATCAGGCCGATGCCGATCAGGGCGATCCTGTCGAAATGCGGCGTGCTCATGCCCGGCGGCCCAGAAGCTCGGCAAGGGCCGCGACCACGCCGCGATTGGCTTCCTCGGAGCCGATCGTCATGCGCAGCGCGTTGGGGAAGCCGTAGCCGGCGACGCGGCGCAGGATGTAGCCGCGCGCGATGAGGAAATCGTCCGCCTCGGGGGCGGTCCTGCCGCTGCCGTCGAAATGGACAAGCACGAAATTGCCGACCGAGGGGGTGACGCGCAGGCCGAGCCTGGTCAGCTCGTCCGTGACCCAGCCGACCCAGTGCTCGTTGTGGTCGGCGGCCTTGCGCACATGGCCGCGGTCGGCGATGGCCGCCGCGCCCGCCGCGATCGCCGCGGCGTTGACGTTGAAGGGGCCGCGCACGCGGTTCAGCGCGTCGAGCACATGCGCCGGGCCGTAGAGCCAGCCGATGCGCAGGCCGGCCAGACCGTGGATCTTGGAGAAGGTGCGCGTCATCACGACGTTCTCGTTTTCCGCGACCAGCTCGACGCCGGCCTCGTAGTCGTTGCGCCGCACATATTCGGCATAGGCCGCGTCGACGACGAGCAGCACGCGCTTCGGCAGGCCGGCATGCAGGCGCCGCACCTCCTCGAAGGGGATGTAGGTGCCGGTCGGGTTGTTGGGGTTGGCGAGGAAGACGATGCGCGTCCTGTCGGTCACCGCCGCGAGGATGGCGTCGACGTCGGCGCGTTCGTCCTTCTCCCTGACCACGACGGGCACCGCGCCCGCCGCCTGGATGTAGATGCGGTAGACGAGGAAGCCGTGCTCGGTGAAGACGCCCTCGTCGCCGGCGCCGAGATAGGTCTGGGCGAGCAGCGCCAGCGCCTCGTCGGAGCCGTTGGTGCACAGGATGTTGGCGGGGTTCAGCCCGTGCGCGGCGCCGATCGCCTCGCGCAGCGCCAGCGACTGGCCGTCGGGATACATCTCGGCGCGCTCCAGCACCTTGCGGGCGGCCTCGATCGCTGCCGGCGAGGCGCCGAGCGGCGTCTCGTTGGACGACAGCTTGTAGACCCTGGCCACGCCCGGCGCATGCTCGCGGCCGGGAACGTAGGCGGAAATGTCCATCACGCCGGGATTCGGCTGCGGGCGGTCGATCTGTGTCATGGGAGCGGTTCCGAACGATGCGTGCGGCAGGCTCTAGCAAAGCTTTCCCGTTGACGCAAAGGCGTCGCGCTCCTAAAACCTTGACCCAGACCGTGGTGATTTGGCCGGCCGGCTTGCAGCCACGTAAAACAACTCGCTAAAGGGCCGCTGCGTTCACAATCCGATGGACCGGCCGCGCCCACCGCCGCCGGTCTTTTTTGTTTGGAGCAGTGCCATGCCTATCAAGATCCCCGACCAGCTTCCCGCCCGCGAAGTGCTCGTGCGCGAGGGCGTCGCCATCATGGACGAGGGCACAGCGCTGCGACAGGACATAAGGCCGCTGCAGATCGGCCTGCTCAACCTGATGCCCAACAAGATCCGCACCGAGACGCAGTTCGCCCGCCTGATCGGCGCCTCGCCGCTGCAGGTCGAGCTGACGCTGGTGCGCATCGGCACGCATCGCGCCAAGAACACGTCGGAGGAGCACCTGATCACCTTCTACCGGACGTGGGAGGAGATCGCGGAGCGCAAGTTCGACGGCTTCATCGTCACCGGCGCGCCGATCGAGCTCCTGCCGTTCGAGCACGTCACCTACTGGAACGAGCTGACGCGCATCCTCGACTGGACGACGACCAACGTGCACTCGTCCTTCTTCATCTGCTGGGGGGCGATGGCGGCGGCCTGGCACTTCCACCGCATCCCCAAGCACACGCTGGAGAAGAAGGCGTTCGGCGTGTTCCGCCACCGCAACAACGCGCCGGCCTCGCCCTATCTCGCCGGCTTCTCCGACGATTTCGCGGTGCCGGTGTCGCGCTGGACGGAGGTGCGGGCGGCCGACATCCCGGCCGGGCGGGGGCTGGAGCTTTTGATGGAATCGAGCGTGACCGGGCCGTGCCTGATGACCGAGGCGGCCGGCAACCGGCTCTACATGTTCAACCACATCGAATACGATTCGACCTCGCTCAAGGAAGAGTACGACCGCGACGTCAAGGCCGGCGTCGAGATCAACGTGCCGCACGGCTACTATCCCGACGACGACCCGTCGAGACCGCCGCTCAACCGCTGGCGCTCGCACGCGCACCTGCTGTTCGGCAACTGGATCAACCAGGTCTACCAGACGACGCCCTACCAGATGGAGCGGATCGGGCAGGCGGCGGGCCGGGCGCTGCCGCGCACCGGCACCTGAGCGGGCGCGGCGGGGGGCGAATGGACGAGGTGCTGGAGATCGCGGCGCGGCTCGCCGGCGTGTTCTACGCGCTGGGCGGGCTGGTCGCGATCCGCGCGATGGCGGTGAGCGAGATGCTCGACCGCGCGCTGAACATGATCACGCTGAAGCAGGAGCCGGCCAAGGCCGTGGTGCGGCGCTGGCTGCTCGGCACCGGCGCTGTGCTGACCGGGGCGAGCGGGGTGGCGGCCGCGCTGCTGTCGTCCTGGGCGGTGCCGCTGTTCGCCGCCAATCTCGGCGCGCAGGCCGGCTGGCTCGCCTGGGCGCGCACGGCGTTTCCGCCGGAGGACGAGGAGGAAGCCGTCGGCCGGCGGCGCACGACCAATGCGGCGCTGGGCTGCGCGGTGCTGACGCTGCTCGTCCTCTATCTGTGGCGCGAGGGGCGGCTGGCCGGCCCGCTCGACCCGTGGACGGCGGTGCCGACGGCGGCCGCGACGCTCGGCTACGGCGCCTACCTGCTGCGCAGCCTGTTCTGGCGGTCGAAGGGCGGCTGGGACGGCGGCGATGACGACGACTACGTGGAGGCGGACGGCGAGGCCGATACGGTCAAGCACCCCTCCCGCATCCGCTTCACGGTGCATCCGTGGCGCTATCCCATCCTCGATGCCGACGACGACTACCCCTACAACCATTTCGAGCTGCTCGACGTCGAGGTCGCGGACGAGATCGAGGAATGGCACGACGCCTATGTCGCGCTGTTCATCGCGGCCGGCGAGGGCGCCGAGACCGTCTTCCCCTCGGAGGAAGAGGAGGCCGCGCACCGGGCGAAGGGCGCGGAGTTCGTCGAATACCTGCGCGGCACCTACGGCCGCGACAACGTCGAGGGCCCGATCTACGTGCCGGTCGCCGACGTGCGGGCCGAATCGGCGTACTGACGGCCGGTCCGCGTCGCCGCGCCCTGCGGGGCGAGCACCGGCACGAAGACGCGGCGCGAGACGCGCTTGGCCGCCGGCACGCCCTGGTAGAGCCGCTTCTGCGCCTCGACGATGACGACGCCGGAGAAGATCGGCCAGAAGCGGCGGCCGGCGCGCTCGATGAGCTGGTGCAGCCGCATCACCCAGCGCCGTCGCGAGGGCGGGAAGTGCAGCGCGTCGGCCCAGGCCGAGGGCGTGAAGTTGGTTTCGCGCAGCAATTCGTTGAGCTGGCCGCGCGAGAACGGCCGGCCGGTGCCGAAGGGCGTGTGCTCGAAGCGCGCCCACACGCCGCGCCGGTTGGGCGCGACGATGACGATGCGGCCGCCGGGCGCCAGCACGCGCCACATCTCCTTCAGCGTCTCGTGCGGGTTCTCGGCATGCTCCAGCGCGTGCACGAGCAGGATGCGGTCGACGCAGGAATCGAACAGCGGCAGGTCCTCGTCGAAGATGAGCGCGGTTGCCGACGGGCCGGCCGGCGGCCAGTTAACCGCCCCTTGCGCGGCCGGCATGAAGGCGAAGACGCGCTCGGCCTCGGCGCCGAAACGGTCGAGCCAGGGGATGGCGTAGCCCAGCCCGACCAGCCGCTCGTTGGGCAGCCGCGCCCAGACCGAGGCCAGCGCCATCGCGATCGAGCGCTCGGCGAGGCGGCCGAGCAGCGAGCCGTAGAAGTTCCTGAGGTCGACGATGTCGTTCATGATCGGCGCGAGCCTAGCGGGCGGCCGCGCGGCGTTCAACGATCCACGGTGCCGCGCCGACGGGCGGGGTGGCGGGTCGTTTGCGCCATGCGATGCCGCCGCGCGACCATGCGGATTTGATCCTTGCTCCGCCCCTTGTCCTGACGCATGTCGTTGTCCCGAAACCGGTTCCCACTTTCGGGCGACATGCGTTATCGTCCGCCCGCAAAAGCATGGAGGCAGGAATGGCCCTCGAAATCGAACAGTTCATGTGCCGCAGCGACAATTTCGGCATCCTGGCGCGCAATCCGGAGAACGGCGAGGCCTTCCTCGTCGACGCGCCGGAGGAGGGGCCGATCTTGGCGGCGATCGAGCGGACGGGCTGGACGCCCGCGACGCTGCTGATCACCCATCATCACGGCGACCATGTCGAGGCCAACCTGGCGCTGAAGGAGAAGTTCGGACTGACGATCATCGGGCCGGAGGCGGAGAAGGCGAAGATCCCCGGCATCGACCTGACCGTGCGCGGCGGCGACATGATCAAGGTGGCGGGGCTGAACGTGCGGGTGATCGACACGCCCGGCCACACGCTCGGCCACGTCTCCTACCATTTCCAGAAGGAGCAGGTGGTGTTCGCGGCCGACACGCTGTTCGCGCTCGGCTGCGGCCGGCTGCTCGAAGGCACGCCCACGCAGATGGTGTCGTCGCTGACCAAGCTCGCGGCGCTGCCGCCGGAGACGCAGGTCTATTGCGGCCACGAATACACGCAGTCCAACGCCCGCTTCGCGCTCACCGTCGACCCGGACAACAAACAGCTCAAGGCGCGCGCCAAGGAGGTCGACAGGCTGCGCAAGGCCGGCAAGCCGACGCTGCCGACGACGATCGGCCAAGAGCTCGCGACGAACCCGTTCCTGCGCTGGACCGACCCGGCGATCCGCGCCACGCTCGGCATGGAGGGCGCCGACGACGTCGCCGTCTTCGCCGAGATCAGGAAGCGGAAGGACAATTTCTGAGAGGGCGGCTCACGTCAGCAGGATCAGCGCGATGAGGGCCTGGGCGAGGTAGTAGGAGGCCCAGACGGCCCAGCCGAGGCGCGGGCCGGCGGCGGCTTCCGGGGCGAGCAGGAACTTTCGGGTGGCCAGAAGCGCGTCTGAGGCGACGAACAGGGCAGCGCCGGCGGCGATGCCCCAGCCGGGCACGAGGAGCGCGGCTAGCCCCATGGCGAGGATGGCGGCCGTGTAGGCCGCGACCGGCAGGCGGAGCGCGTCGCCGACCGCAGGCCGCAGCCGCACCGCCATGAAGGCGCAGACGGCGAGCAAGGCGAGGCCGAGGGCCATCCGCCACGGCTCGCGGGTGACGATGTCCCAGCCCTGCCAGCGGGTCGCGAACAGCGCGACATAGGCGAGGTGGGCGAGCAGGAAGGCGGCGAGCCCGGCGAGGAAGGCGCGCTCGCCGCGCTGGGCCAGCGCCGCGTCGCCCACAGCGCCCAGCGCCAGCGCGGCGGTGAGCAGGAGCGGGCCGCGCTCGACGGCGGAGAGCACGGCGAGCAGGCCGACGGCGGCGGTCTTGGCGACGCTGCGCCGCCAGGACGGCTCGCGCGCCTGCGCGAGGCCGTAGAGGACCGCGGCGATGAGCGACAGCAGCAGCAGGCCGTTGGCCGTCGCGGTGACGGCGCCGGGGAAGGGCAGGCTCATGCCGAAGCCGCGTCGGGCGCGCGGCGGCGCAGCAGCATGTTCTTCGCGGCGAGCGCGGCGCCGAAGGTGATCAGCAGACAGGCGAGGACGATGTGCGGGGTGGCCCGCGTCGCGCCGGCGGCGATCAGGATCAGCGTCGACAGCAGCGGCGCGGCGTAGCTCGCCGCACCTAGCACCTGGATGTTGCCGTGCTTGACGCCGTAGTCCCAGGTGTAGAAGGCGGCGCCCACCGGCAGCAGGCCGAGCCCGGCGATCGCAGCCCACTCGCCCCAGCCCTGCGGCCAGACGGTCTCCTCCAGCGCCAGGTGGCAGACGGCCGACAGGATGGCGGTGGCGGCGCAGAACCAGGTGACGGTGTCGGTCGGCACCGACTGGAAGCGGCGCGACAGCAGCGAATAGGCGGTCCAGACGAAGGCGCAGACGAGGGCCGCGCCGTAGCCCATGGCATAGCGGCCGTCGAAGGACAGGCCGCCGCCATTGGTGACGATCAGGAAGGTGCCGGCGAGCCCGAGCAGGGCGCCGGCGACATGGTGCCAGCCGAGCCGTTCGCCCGGCATCAGCGCCGAGCCGAGCACGATGAGCAGCGGCCACAGATAGGCGATCAGGCTCGCCTCGACGGCCGGCGCGTTCCTGAGCGCGGTGAAGTAGAAGAAGTGGTAGCCGAACAGGCCGCCTATGCCGATCAGCCAGACGACGGCCGGGACCGGCTGGCGCTTTGCTGCAGGCGAAGGCGCGGCGAGCCGCGCGACGACGCCGACCAGCGTGCCGATCGTGAAGGCGATGGCCGAGAGCTGGAAGGGCGGCACCTTGCCCGACAGGTCGGTCAGCAGCGCCAGCATCGCCCACATGGCGACGGCCGTGAAGCCGATCAGGGTCGCGCGCGTCATCCTCGCCTGCCGTTTCCGCCGGCTACCGCGCCGGGCGCAGCCGCGTTAGCGCGGGGCGGTAACCGGCGCAAGGCCTTGCCGCCAGGCGGAATGGTGCGATCGCACCATTGGACGCGCCGGAACTTGTGCGGATAGTGAACATAGCGGGCGCCTGCGCCCGCTTCTTCCGGGCGGGCTGAACGGCCGCCGGTCCTATGGGCGGAGCTCTCAGAGCCCCAACGGGCTTCGTCCGGCGTCGAGCCGGGACCGGGTGCAGAATTGCCAGAACTGGCCACGTTCTCCCGCCCGGCCTTTTTGGCCGCGGACGGCCTGCCGCGCCGGCGTCACGGAAGCTGCACCGAACTGTCATCGAGCTGTTACAACCGCCGGCTATGGGCTGCACGACGCCACGAGGCGTCCACAGAACTTCCGAACAGGAGTGGCACCCATGACCAGTCTCATCCGCCCGGCCGCGCTGGCGGCCGCCGTCGCCGCCTCGATCGCGCTCGCCGGCGTGCCGGCCGTCGCGGCCGACATCTCGGGCGCCGGCGCGACCTTCCCCTACCCGATCTACGCCAAGTGGGCCGACACCTACAAAAAGGAAACCGGCATCGGCCTCAACTACCAGTCGATCGGCTCTGGCGGCGGCATCAAGCAGATCAACGCCCGCACCGTGACCTTCGGCGCCAGCGACAAGCCGCTCTCCGGCGACGACCTCTCCGCCAACCATCTCGTGCAGTTCCCGACCGTGATGGGCGGCATCGTGCCGGTGGTCAACATCGCCGGCGTCGAGCCGGGCAAGCTGGTGCTCGACGGCGAGACGCTGGCCAGGATCTTCATGGGCGAAATCAAGACCTGGGACGACGCGGCGATCGCCAAGCTCAACCCGGACGTGAAGCTGCCCGGCGACGCGATCGCGGTGGTCCACCGCTCGGACGGCTCGGGCACGACCTACAACTTCACCTACTATCTCGGCGAAGTCTCGGCCGAGTGGAAGGACAAGGTCGGCGTCGAGGCGAGCGTCGAGTGGCCGGTGGGCATCGGCGCCAAGGGCAATGAGGGCGTGGCCGCCAATGTCGGCCAGACGGCCAATTCGATCGGCTACGTCGAATATGCCTATGCGCTGCAGAACAACATGACCCATGCCGAGATGATCAACAAGGACGGCAAGCGCGTGGCGCCGAAGTCCGAAGCCTTCGCGGCTGCCGCGGAAGGTGCCGACTGGTCGAGCCAGCCGGGCTTCGGCGTGATCCTCGCCAACCAGCCGGGCGTCGGCACCTGGCCGATGACGGCGGCGACCTTCATCCTGATCCACAGCGATCCGGACAACGGCGCCGACGCGGCCGAGGCGCTGAAGTTCTTCGACTGGGCCTATGCCAAGGGCGACGAGGCGGCGCTGGAGCTGCACTACATCCCGATGCCCGACGCGGTCGTCGCCAAGGTCAAGGACGCCTGGAACCAGGTGCAGGCAGGCGGCAAGCCGGTTTACACCCCGACCAACTGATCCGAAAATGTCCGGGCGGCGGCGCAGGCCGCCGCCCGGCTTCACATGCGGGGAAACGGCATGACGGACATCGCAGCAGGCGAGGGCGCGCAATCGGACGGCAGGCAGGCGAGCCTGCGCCGCTTCGCCCTGTCCGACGCCGCCTTCCGCAACACCACGCGCGCCGCCGCGCTGCTCGTGCTGCTGTCTCTGGCCGGCGTCGCCGTCTCGCTCGTCAACGGCTCGCTGCTCGCCTTCTCGACCTTCGGCTTCGAGTTCCTCGTCAGCGAGAGCTGGAACCCGGTGAAGGAGAAGTTCGGCGCGCTGGCGCCGATCTACGGCACGGTGGCGACCTCGCTGATCGCCATGCTGATCGCGGTTCCCGTCGGGGTCGGCATCGCCATCTTCCTGACCGAGTTGTGCCCGCGCCCGCTGCGCCGGCCGATCGGCATCGCGGTCGAGCTGCTCGCCGGCATCCCGTCGATCATCTACGGAATCTGGGGCCTGTTCGTGTTCGCGCCCTTCCTGCAGCGGACGCTGCAGCCCTTCCTGATCTCGACCTTCAGCCACGTGCCGGGGCTGAGCTCGCTGTTCGCCGGGCCGCCCTACGGCATCGGCATCCTGACGGCCGGCCTGATCCTCGCGATCATGGTGCTGCCCTTCATCACCTCGATCTGCCGCGACGTGTTCGCATCCGTGCCGCCCGTGCTGAAGGAATCGGCCTACGGGCTGGGGCTGACGACCTGGGAGGTGACGTCGCGCGTGGTGCTGCCCTATACGCGGGTCGCCGTCGTCGGCGCAGTCATGCTGGCGCTCGGGCGCGCGCTCGGCGAGACGATGGCCGTCACCTTCGTGATCGGCAACGCGCACCGCATCACTGCCTCGATCCTGGCGCCGGGCACGACGATCTCGGCGGCGATCGCCAACGAGTTCACCGAGGCGACGGGCGACCTCTACACGTCCTCGCTGATCGCGCTCGGCCTGGTGCTGTTCGTGATCACCTTCATCGTGCTCGCCATCGCCCGGCTGATGCTGGCGCGGCTCAGGACGAAGGCGGGGAGGTAAGACGATGCTATACGCCCGCCGCCGCCTGCGCAACACGATCATGATGGGGCTGTGCGTCGCCGCCGCCGGCTTCGGTCTGCTGTGGCTGCTCGTCATCCTCGGCGAGCTGGTCTGGAAAGGCACGGCCGGCCTGTCGATCTCCGTCTTCACCGAGATGACGCCGCCGCCGGGCGACGCGGGCGGCCTGCTCAACCCGATCGTCGGCAGCCTGCTGATGACGGGGCTGGCGGTGCTGATCGGCGCGCCGGTGGGCGTGCTCGCCGGCACCTACATGGCCGAATACGGCCGCCACACGCGGCTCACCGGCGTCGTGCGCTTCATCAACGACATCCTGCTGTCGGCACCGTCGATCATCGTCGGCCTGTTCGTCTACGAGGTGCTGGTCGTCACCATGGGCCATTTCTCCGGCATCGCCGGCGTGATGGCGCTTGCGCTGATCGTACTGCCGGTGGTGGTGCGCACGACCGAGGACATGCTGCTGCTGGTGCCGGACGCGCTGCGCGAGGCGGGAACCGCGATCGGCGCGCCGCGCTGGGTGGTGATCCGCCACGTCGCATATAGGGCCGCGCGCGCCGGCATCACCACCGGCGTGCTTCTCGCGATTGCCCGCATCTCCGGCGAGACGGCGCCGCTTCTCTTCACCGCGCTCAACAACCAGTTCTTCAGCGTGAACCTCGGCGCGCCGATCGCCAGCCTGCCGGTGACGATCTTCCAGTTCGCGCTCAGCCCCTACGAGGAATGGCAGCAACTGGCCTGGACCGGAGCGCTGATCATAACCTTCGCCGTGCTCGCGCTGAGCATCGTGGCACGCGTGCTCGCCGGCCGAGGAGAGAGCAGATGACGCAGATGATGACGATCGAACCCGCGACGACGCACGCGACCAGGCACGCCACCGGGCGGCCGAAGATCGAGGTCAGGAACCTCGACTTCCACTATGGCACCTCGCGCGCGCTGAAGGACATCTCGCTGTCGCTGCCGGAGCGCAGCGTGACCGCCTTCATCGGCCCGTCGGGCTGCGGGAAGTCGACGCTGCTGCGCGTCTTCAACCGCATCTACGAGCTCTATCCGGGGCAGAAGGCCTCCGGCGAGGTGCTGCTCGACGGCGTCAACATCCTCGACCGCAAGCAGGACCTGAACCTGCTGCGCGCCAAGATCGGCATGGTGTTCCAGAAGCCGACGCCGTTCCCGATGACGATCTACGAGAACATCGCCTTCGGCGTGCGGCTCTACGAGAAGCTGACCAAGGCCGAGCTCGACGGCCGCGTCGAGGACGCGCTGCGGCGCGCCGCTCTGTGGGACGAGGTCAAGGACAAGCTCGACGCCAGCGGCCTGTCGCTGTCGGGCGGCCAGCAGCAGCGCCTGTGCATCGCGCGCACCGTGGCGGTGAAGCCGGAGGTGATCCTGCTCGACGAGCCGGCCTCGGCGCTCGACCCGATCTCGACCGCCAAGATCGAGGAGCTGATCGAGGAACTGCAGGCCGACTACACGATCGTCATCGTCACCCACAACATGCAGCAGGCGGCGCGCGTCTCGCGCCAGACCGCCTTCATGTATCTCGGCGAGCTGATCGAGTTCGCCGACACCGAGACGATCTTCACCTCGCCGCGCGAGAAGCGCACGCAGGACTACATCACCGGCCGCTTCGGCTGAGCGCATCGGGGGCACACGACCAATGGACAGCCAGCACACCGTCCGTTCCTTCGACGAGGACCTCGCCCATGTCGACCGGCTGATCCGCGAGATGAGCGAGCTCGCCGGCGCGATGGTGGCCTCCGCCACCGGCTCGCTGGTCGGCTCCGACAACGCGCTCGCCCAGCGCGTCATCGCCGACGACAAGGCGATGGACGCGCGCCAGCGCGCGCTGGACGAGTCGGCCATCGCGCTGATCGCCAAGCGCCAGCCGGTGGCGCAGGACCTGCGCGCCGTGGTCGGCGCGATCCGCATGGCGGCCGACCTCGAGCGCATCGGCGACCTCGCCAAGAACATCGCCAAGCGGGTCGCGGCCGTCGGCGAGGGCGGCACGCCGCGCAACCTCGCTCATTCGATCGAGGCGATGTCGAAGCTGGTGCTGGAGCAGATCCGCGGCGCGATCGAGGCCTATGTGGCGCGCGACGCGGGCGCCCTGGAGCGGCTGCGCGACCGCGACGAGGACATCGACATCAAGTATACGTCGGTGTTCCGGGAACTGCTGACCTACATGATGGAAGACCCGCGCAACATCACCGCCTGCACGCACCTCCTGTTCTGCGCCAAGAACCTGGAGCGCATCGGCGACCACGTCACCAACATCGCCGAGAACGCCTATTACGTCGTCACCGGCGCGCTGCTGCCGCTCGCGCGGCCGAAGCGCGACGAGACCACCCCGGCGGCCTGAGGACGGAACGCGAGCATGAGCGCGCCGCGCATCATGGTGGTGGAGGACGAGGACGCGCTCGGCGTGCTGCTGCGTTACAACCTCGAGGCCGAGGGCTATGAGGTCGAGGTGATCGAGCGCGGCGACGAGGCCGAGCTCAGGCTGCAAGAGGCGGTTCCCGACCTGCTCGTGCTCGACTGGATGGTGCCGGCCGTCTCCGGCATCGAGCTGTGCCGGCGGCTGCGCCAGCGGCCGGCGACCGAGCGGCTGCCGGTCATCATGCTGACCGCGCGCGGCGAGGAGGCCGACCGGGTGCGCGGGCTTTCCACCGGCGCCGACGACTATCTGGTCAAGCCGTTCTCCATGCCCGAGCTGATGGCGCGGGTCAGGGCGCTGCTCAGGCGCGCGCGGCCCGAGCTCCTGTCCTCCGTGCTCAAGGTCGGCGACGTGACGCTCGACCGCGAATCGCACCGCGTCTACCGCGGCGAGGTCGAGGTGCGGCTGGGACCGACCGAGTTCCGCCTGCTGGAGTTCCTGATGCAGCATCCGGGCCGCGTCTTCTCGCGCGCACAATTGCTCGACAAAGTGTGGGGCGAGGCGGTCTACATCGACGAGCGCACGGTCGACGTGCATGTCGGCCGCCTGCGCAAGGCCGTCAACCTCGACGGCCTCCCCGACGTCATCCGCACCGTCCGCGGCGCGGGGTACTCGATCGAGTAGCCAAGGCACTTGGCACCGGACGCCATCTGTCCTATCTTTTGCCATATAACAGGGCCAAGGAATAGGACATGAGCGAGACGTCAGCGGCATTCGGACAATTGCGGGTCGGGCCTTTCGCCGATCGGGCAGGAAAGATCGAGGTCGACCGCATCGCGGACGATTTCGGCATGTCCAAGACGCAGCTCGCATCGACCATCGGCCTGGCGCGGGAAGCGCTCTACAAGAGCTCGCGCAGCCGCTCGCCGAAGATCCAGATGCGGCTGCGGGAAATGCTGGAGATCGTCGAGCGCATCAGCGGCTGGGCCGGCGGGCGCCAGCAGGCGATGTCGGGGTATCGCGCGCAGCCGATTCCCGCCGTCCGCGACCGTACGGCCGAGGCCCTCGTCAAGGAGGGGCGTGCGGCGGAGGTGCGCGACTATCTCGACCACGTCGCCCTCGGCGGCTTCGCGTGAGATTCAGCGGGGTCTGCTACCGCGCCCATGACCCGCGCTGGTCCTTCAAGCCGATGTCCGGGGAAGGCGCGGCGATCCGCGGCGCCCGGTTCAACCCGAAGGGGGTGCCCGCCCTCTATCTCGCGCTGAGCATCGTGACGGCGGTCAAGGAAGTCAGCCACGGCTTCGCGCACCGCATCGACCCGTGCGTGCTGTGCTCCTACGACGTCGACTGCGAGGACATCGTCGACCTGCGCGCTCCGGAGGGCCGCGCGGCGCATGCCATCGATCTCGAGCCCATGGGCTGTGCCTGGATGGATTTTCTCGGGAAGGGCAAGCGGCCGCCTTCGTGGGCGATCCACGACCGCCTGACGGCGGAAGGCGCGGCCGGCATACTGGTGCCGAGCTTCGCGTCGGGAGCAAGCGACAGCGACGGAAACCTCGTGCTCTGGAAATGGGGGCCGGCGCCGCCGCATTCCGTGCAGGTCTTCGACCCGAGCGGCAGGCTGCCGAGAAACCAGCTTTCTTGGGATTGAGCCGAGACGGCGCTCAGGCCATCGCCCGACCGGGCTGGTGGGCGGCGGGGGCGGAGGCGCGGGCGGCGACCTGGTCGTCGACGAAGGCGAGCGCGGTCATGGCGCAGCCCTCGCGGATCAGCGGCATCTCGTTCGGCTCGGTGGCGAAGGAGATGGCGCCGCTGTGCTGGCCGCCCGCCGTCTGGGCGATCGCGGCGCGGATCGGCTCCTCCAGTATGTCGAAGGCGAGCGCGCCGGGACCGACGATGGCGACCGGGGCGGGATCGAACAGCGCGAACAGGTTGCCCATGCCGTAGCCGATCGCCTCGCCGGCGCGGCGGAAGGCGGCGCGCTCGCGCCCCTCCGAGGCCCGCGCGGCGTCGGCCAGCGCCTCGATCTCGGCCTGGCCGATGTCGGCGGCGGGCGGGTCGGTCTCGGCGCCGCCGGCCGCGCTCCGCACCAGCGCATAGTTGCCGGCATAGGCCTCGATGCAGCCGCGGCGGCCGCAGCGGCAGAGCGCGCCGTGCGGCACGTGGATCATGTGGCCGAACTCGCCGCCCGACGAATGGGTGCCGGTGAAGAGCTGGCCCTTCTGCATCAGCCCCATGCCGATGCCGTTGGACAGAAGCACGGCGAAGAAATCCGCGCCGTAGCGCTGCGGCCAGCGCCATTTCAGCGCCACCGCGATCATGTTGCAGTCGTTCTGCACCGTCGTCGGTATGCCCAGCCGCTCCTCCAGCAGCGGGCCGAAGGCGATGTCGCTGTGGGGCGTGATCGGCGACCAGAGCAGGCGGGAATCGGAGGAATCGGTGATGCCCTGCACGGCGAGCGCGATGCGGGCGGGCCTCGGCGAGCTCGTCCTTGCCCATCGTCATGGTCGGCAGCCGCTGCACCGCCTCGTCGGCGACCGTGCCGTCGTAGCTGATCAGCGAGGTCCAGAGCTGGTTCAGCGTCAGCACCACGCTGACGACCGAGGCGAAGCCGGGGTTGAGCCCGAGCGCCACCTGCGGGCGGCCGCGGCGGGCGAGCGCGGTCTCGCCCGACTTGACCTCGACCAGCGCGCCCTCGGCGATCAGGTCGGAGGAGATGGCGGAGATGGTGGAGTTGCTGAGGCGGGTGGTGGCGGCGATCTCGGTGCGGGAGGGCTGGGTGGCGCGCCTGACGGCACCGACCACCATCGCGCGGTTGCGCCGCCTCAGATCGTCGTGCCGCACGCCGACCGTCATGTCCCGCCGTCCTCCCGCGCCGTTCCGCCCGTTTCCACTGCTGCCTCAACGGCGGCGGGCGATCAACGCCACACTTGCCATATTGACATGAAGGTGGCGCTGAGTCATTAATTTTTTCGAGGCTCGAAAAAAAGAGCTTCGACAACTGCAGATCTCAGTCGTCACGCGCCGCACCGGCGCAGGGAGGATAACCATGAGGAATTTTGCGACCGCCATGCTGGCGGGTGTCGCCATGTCGATGGCGCTTCCGACGGCGGCCATCGCCAAGGACAAGGTGATCGGCGTGTCCTGGTCGAACTTCCAGGAAGAGCGCTGGAAGACCGACGAGGCGGCCATGAAGGCGGCAATCGAGGCTGCCGGCGACAAGTACATCTCGGCCGACGCGCAGTCGAACCCCGGCAAGCAGCTCACCGACGTGGAGAGCCTGATCGGCCAGGGCGCCAACGCGCTGATCATCCTCGCGCAGGACGCCTCGGCCATCGGCCCGGCGGTGGAGAAGGCCGTCGCGGAAGGCATCCCGGTCGTCGGCTACGACCGCCTGATCGAGAACAAGGACGCCTTCTACCTCACCTTCGACAATGTCGAGGTGGGCCGCATGCAGGCGCGCGGCGTGTTCGCGGTGAAGCCGGAAGGCAACTACGTCTTCATCAAGGGCAACGGCGCCGACCCGAACGCCAACTTCCTGTTCCAGGGACAGATGGAAGTGCTGAAGGGCGCGGTCGACGCCGGCAAGATCAAGAATGTCGGCGAGGCCTATACCGACGGCTGGCTGCCGGCCAACGCGCAGCGCAACATGGAGCAGTTCCTGACCGCCAACAACAACAAGGTCGACGCGGTCGTCGCCTCCAACGACGGCACGGCGGGCGGCGCGATCGCGGCGCTCGCGGCGCAGGGCCTCGCCGGCTCGGTGCCGGTGTCGGGCCAGGACGGCGACCACGCCGCGCTCAACCGCATCGCGCTCGGCACGCAGACCGTGTCGGTGTGGAAGGATGCGCGCGCGCTCGGCAAGGCGGCGGCCGAGATCGCCTCGGCGCTGGCCGGCGGCACGGCGATGGACAAGATCCCCAACGCGACCAAGTTCAAGACGCCGGGCGGCCTCGAGATGAACACGGTGCTGCTGGCGCCGGTGCCGATCACCAAGGACAACCTCAACGTCGTCATCGACGCCGGCTGGGTGTCCAAGGACGTGGTCTGCCAGGGCGTGAAGGCCGGCTCCGTCGCGGCCTGCAACTGAGCGGCGGACCGAGCGGGCGCCGACGGCCGCGACCGCAGCGCGGCCGTCTCCCCCGATGGCGGGGAAGAGACGGTGCTCCTCGATCGCCCGATCATAAGCAAGAGCGCCGCGGTTTGACGAAAACCGCGGCGTATCTTTCCTTATTTTCACGCATGTCGTTGTCCCGAAAACCGGGTCCCACTTTCAGGCGACATGCTTTAAGCTAGGACGCCGCCAGGGGCCGCCCGAGCGTCGGCGGCCGGGAGGATCGCATGACCGATACGGTGACCCAGGCGCCTGCCGACCAGGCCCGCGCATCGGAAGGCGGCCCCGTGGCGCGCTTCCTGAAGGCGACCGAGCTCGACACCCGCATGCTCGGCATGGTCGGCGCGCTGATCGTCATCTGGGCGGGCTTCCACATCATCAGCAGCCTGCGCCTCGGGGTGAGCCCGCTCGACTTCGACAGCCGCGCCTTCCTGACGCCGCGCAATCTGTGGAACCTGTCCGTCCAGTCGGCCTCGGTCTCCATCATGGCCACCGGCATGGTGCTGGTGATCGTGACGCGCAACATCGACCTGTCGGTCGGCTCGCTGCTCGGCTTCATCGGCATGATCATCGGCGTCACCCAGGCGCAGATCCTGCCGCAGCAGTTCGGCCTGCCGCTCGGCCACCCGTCGATCTGGGTGATCGCGCTCGCGGTCGGCATCGTCGTCGGGCTGGGCATCGGCGCCTTCCAGGGCGGGCTGATCGCCTATCTGTCGATCCCCTCCTTCATCGTGACGCTGGGCGGGCTGCTGATCTGGCGCGGCGCGGCCTGGTGGGTGACCAGCGGGCAGACCGTGGCGCCGATGGACGCCACCTTCCGCCTGCTCGGCGGCGGGCCGGACGGCTCGATCGGCGCGAACTGGAGCTGGATCGTCGGGCTTGTCGCCTGCGCCGGCGTGGTGGCGATGCTGATGTCGGGCCGCCGGCAGCGCCAGCGCTTCCACTTCCCGCTCAGGCCGCTATGGGCGGAGGCCTTCCTCGGCGCGGTCACCTGCGCGGCCATCCTCGGCGCGGTTTGGGTGGCCAACTCCTATCCGTGGCCGATCGGCATCGTGCGGCGCTACTACGAGAGCCTGGGCGAGCAGGTGCCGGAAGGCGCCTTCATCGCCCACGGCATCGCCATTCCAGTGCTGATCGCGATCGCGGTCGGCGTCGTCATGACCTTCGTGGCCACCCGCACCCGCTTCGGCCGCTACGTGTTCGCGCTCGGCGGCAACCCGGAAGCCGCGCTGCTCGCCGGCATCAACGTCAAGTGGGTGACGCTCAAGGTGTTCATGCTGATGGGCTTCCTCGTCGCCATCGGCAGCTCGATCTCGACGGCGCGCCTGAACGCGGCCACCAACGCGACCGGAACGCTGGACGAACTGCTGGTGATCGCGGCGGCCGTCATCGGCGGCACCTCGCTTTCGGGCGGCGTCGGCACCATCGCGGGCGCCATGCTGGGGGCGGTGCTGATGCAGTCGCTCGCCTCGGGCATGGTGCTGCTCGGCGTCGACGCGCCGCTGCAGAACATCGTCGTCGGCGCCGTCCTCGTCGTGGCGGTGTGGCTCGACACGCTCTACCGCCGCAAGGCCG
>ERZ778022.1897-NODE-1897-length-24522-cov-5.166714_pt1 | contig 24522 bp, 9 predicted proteins | sample MGYA00375752_ERZ778022 | MGnify/ENA primary metagenome ERZ778022 (study PRJEB29350, sample SAMN05389826) | bioreactor metagenome | isolation source: Thiocyanate bioreactor | place: South Africa: University of Cape Town | collected 2014-04-04 ...
TACGCCGCCCACGGTGCGGCTGCGATCCGCCAGGCCAGACATCTGCGCCACCATGTCCCACTGCGTCGTCCCCGCGCCCAGCTGGTTCCACGACCGCCAGCCCATGGGCGGCTTCACGCCCCGCCCATTGTCAATCGCCGCCGCCTGCCGTATGGGTGGGGTGTGGGGATTGGGGGTGGGTAAGGCGGGGTGGGTGTGAAAGGTGAGGGGGGGTGTGGGGGGGAGGGTGTGGGTGTCCTTTGCTACTGCTGCTGTAACCTCACTGCTGCAATCACCCCGCTACGGCTGCTACAGCTACCTCACTACGCCTGCTGTTGCTGCCTCGCTGTAGCTCCTGCTGCTGCTTTACTGCTACTGCCTCATTTAGAAGCATGGTGAGAGGGGAGTGGGCAGCGAGAGGCGGAGGAGACGAGGAGGCAGGCAGGAGTACGCACCAGCGCCGCGGTGGCGGCAAGCAGCAGAAAGCGCGCCATGATGGAAAGCAGGAAAACGGGCAATGTTGCCACCTGCAATTGCCTGTCTTGCTGTCAATTGAATAATTGCGCCTGCGCGCCGCGTTGTTACTGCTGCGGTGTACTCGGATACTGTACCACCACTGCAGCTGCCGTTGATGCGTCGCTTCAATAGCTGCTGCAGCTGGCTTCGGTCGTTAGGCGTCAGAGTCAGGGGCGCCGTCGCTGGCCTGCAGGGAGGCGGCGACGGCGGTGGCGTAGCGCGCCGCCAGGGCGGCGGCGGCGGGTGGCGGCAGCAGGTCGGCGGCGCGCAGGGAGCGCAGCAGCGCCTGCGGTGCCTCGGCGTGGCGGTCTAGCAGGCCGCGCGCGCGGCGCAGCGCGGTGCTGACAGCGGACGCGGACGCGTCATCGGCGGTTGCCGCGGCGGGAGACGCGCTCCAGCCTGCCACCCACGCCGTCGCCTGCGACAGCACGCGGATGGCGCGCAGCGCGTCATCTGCGCGCATGTTGGCGTACGCCAGCGGAAGGAGGCCGGCGCGGGAGACGGCGGCGCCGTCACGCGCCAGCGACTCGGCCAGCGCCAGCGTGTCAGCGTCGCCCAGCCACCCGGCGGCGCCACCTGGCGCCAGTGCGCTGCCGCTGGTGCTGCCGCCACTGCCCGCCGGCTGCGCCCGCAGCGCCGTCAACAGGCGCACCGCCAGCGCGTCTGCCGGCTCCGGCGCCGCCAGGCACGCCACCACGGCAGCAAACCGGTGCGGCGTGAGTGTGGCTGCGTGTGCCAGCACCTTTGATGCTGGCGCCGTGTCGAGCAGGATGTAGGTAGGCGGCGGCGCACGCGCGTCCCACCACGCCGCGCTGTCGGACGGCAGCAGCTTGGAGGTGGCGCGCGCTGACAGCACCACCAGCAGGTGGTGCACCATGCGGCCGTCGGCGGCGGCGGCGGGGCCAATGAGCTGCCGCATGCGCAGCAGCCACATCGCCGCCCCGCGCACAAACGGCCGCTCGCCTGGCGCCTCAGGCGCATAGAACCGGCGCACAGCTGGGTGCGGCCGGCTGGCTGCCACGCTGCGGCCCCGCTCGCTATTATTACCTCCGCTAATACTACCACTGCTGCCGCCAGCCTCGCTTGCCTGCCACCGGGACGACAGCCCGGTGGCGCGGTCTGCCGCGTCATACAGCGCCGCCATCATGCGCCCAAAGCTGGGTGGCAGGCGCGCGCCGCGCCGCACCGCGTCGCTGATCACGCCCTCCGTATACCGCACGTAAGCATTCCAGGCGGCACGCCGGTCTTCCAGCGGCACGTCACTGCCGCCGCGGCCCGCGGCGCGGCCCGCGCTGCGCCGCCGCAGGTGCAGCAGGTGGGCATCCACAGGCGCCGCCGCCAGGTGGAAGCCAGGCATGATAGACAGCAGTGGGGATGCCGTAGAACTCCCGGTGGTCACACTACCGCGGCCAGCGCCGCCGTCGTCGTCCTCGCCCTCCACCTCCCCCTCCGCGTCAGAGGTTCCCAGGCCACCTGCACCGCCGCCGCCGCCACCACTGCCACCCACAACCCCGCTACCACCGCCGCCCCCCTCGTCGCTCTCCCACGCTGCCCACCCACCCCCGCCGCCGCCGCCAAGCGCCGGCAGGTCAAACACGCCGGCAGACGGCGGTGGCAGCCGCTGCAACGGTTGCGGAGACAGCGACGGCTGCAGCGGGTGCGCGCGAGGAGGCGCTGCAGCATCGCTGCTGCCGCTGCCGCCCGCCAGCCGCTCGATAGTGGACAGCGGCAGCAGGAGGGAGAGGAGGCAGGTGGCGCGCTTGTGCAGGCGGGTGAGCACAACTGCGTCGGGCGGTGCCAGGCCACGCAGGGCAGCCACGGCAGCGTCGTTAGCATGATCCGCCACGCTGCCGCTGCTGGCGCCCGCTGCTGACGTGCGAAGGGTGGCAGGCGCATATGCGCTGAACCCGGTGCCCGCGCCGCCACCCTCCACGTCCACCCACTCCAGCAGCGCATCGCCGCCGCCGCCGCCGCCGCCGCTCTCGTTACCACCAGGCGCCGCCACTGCTGCTGCTGGTACCGGCTCGACAGCACCAGTAGCACCGGCAGGCGGGGCAGACAACGATGCCAATACGCCATGCAGGCTGGCAAGCAGGTGGGTGGCAGCCGCTTGACTGGCACTGTGCGCCGTCGTTGCCGCCGCCAGCTCCCCAAACTGGCGGTACCGCACAATCACGCCGTTCCATGCAAACGTGAGGCGGTCCGTGAGGTGGGCGAGCACCTGCGCGGCAGCCGGCCGGCTGCCGAACGCCGCGGCTGCCGTGCCAGGCTCTGACGCGTGCCCCCACAGCCAGTGCGACCGCGCCACGCCGTCCGCCAGCAGGGCGGCAGTGGCATCCACATCCACCGTGACAGCCTTGGTCACCAGGTCATTCAGCTGCGCCGTGGCCGCCAGCACGGTGGCCACCGCCGCACCCACCGCCTCGTCGTCGCCGCTCTCTAGCCCGCCGCCGTATGCGGGTGGCGGCGGTGGCAGTACGCCGGCAGCCAGCGCCGGTGTGATGGCTGCCAGTACGGCCCGGCACCGTGCAGGGCCGCTGTGCTGCAGTGTCGCCAGCGCCTCCCACGCCTCTGCGCCGGGCGTACGCGGCGGCTCCCCTGGCGACGGCGCACCACCGGCAGCAGCCGGGCGCAACGACGGCGGCAGGCGCGCGCGACTGAATAGGGCGTCAGCGCGCGTGACGGCGGCGGTACCTGCTTCTGGTTCTACCGACGCCAGCACCGGCGCCTCGCCACGCGGCGAGCCCGCTGCCAGCGCCGCCATCACAGCGCGCTTGTGCGCCATCACCAGCTTGTCTGCCGCCGCCGCCGTGTTCAGGCCGGCACGCAGCAGATCAGCTGCCAGCGCCAGCAGGTGGGCATACGCAGCAGCTGCAGCCGCCGTCTGGCTGGCACCGTCGCCGTCACCCGTCGCCGCGCGCCGGCTGACATCCGCCGCCACACGCTCCGCCAGGCGGCCAAGGTGCACCACCGCCGTGCTGCCGGTCTCCGCGTCTGTAAACACGGCGGTGGCGGCGGTTGACGCCACCTCCGCAGACGGCGCGGTCGCCTTCAGCACTGCCGCCGCGCGCCGCCCGCTTGCCCGCGTCTCCCGGATGATGCCCACCGAGTGTGTCCACAGCAGCGCCTCTGCCGGCGTCACGCTGCCACCACCCTGCCCATGCGGCAGCGGTGGTGGCGGCAGCCGCTCTACTGCACCGCTGCCCCCCGCCCCTCCCCCACTACCAGTACCTCCTTCCTCACCCTCCTCCATCGCAGCCGCCGACGCCCGCCCACCACGCGCCCGTGGTGGCGGCGCCGCCTCAGCACCAACTGCTGCTGCTGCTGCTGCTGGTACCACATGCCGCAGCGGCCGTGGCGCCACTGCCATGCCCAGCCACCGCACGCACCCGCCATCAACTGCCGCAGCGATGGCTGCCGTCGCTGCGAGTGGCGACAGCGCCGCCCCATTGATGGGCGTGGCGAGCGTAGCGATGACAGGTGTAATGGCAACCCGCCCGCCACCCGCCGCCACGCGGCGCCACCGTGCCCCCAGCATCTGCCTCGTCGGGACTCCCTTCTCTCCTCTACTGCTTCTCCCTCACTCCCCTCCCCTCTTACAATTGGAAACTCTCTCCTCTCTCCTCTCCTTCCACTGCCCCTCTCCCTTCCTCCCACTGCCTCTCCCCGCCCCTCACTCCACTCCTCTCCCTCTCACTGCCTCTCACACCCTCCCACTGCCTCTCTCCTCTCCCTTCTCTCTCCTCTCCAGTGGTACCAGTAGGGGGAGGGTCATCAAACAGCAAGTACAAAACCACGCTCCCCGCCACAACCACTAACCCCAACCACCATATATCCAACCCCGCCACCGTCTGCAACCAATAAATGGCACCGACGGCGTGCCGGTCGCAACCCACCCGTGGTGGTGCACCAGTACTACGTGTACCCGCGAAATGAAACCGTCGGAGAGGAGAGAGAAGAGAGAAAAAGAAAGGGAGGAAAAGAAAGGAAAGATAGAGAGAGGGGGGAGACCACAGGGCAAACATACAAACACGCAGTAGGGAGCAGCTGCCGTAAGCGCCAAAAGTAATGCGGTAGGGCCATGCCGGTGTGTGGTTGCCGGCGTTCCGTTTGTTTGTAATTGGTTTGTAACCGACTTTTTTATTTATTTATTGCCCCCTAATCCACCCACCTCCTCTCTAGTAGTCTCTACCTGACACTCCTCTACTACTACTCGCCTCTCCTCTTCCACTTGCGCAGCAGCAGCAATGGACAGCGACGGCGAGCCGGTGGTGCCGCGGCCGGGCGCACCGAGGCGGGTAGCAGCAGCAGCGGCGGGGGCGGCGGCGGGGGCGGCACCGACGGCGCCGATTCCGGCGGGCGCTGGTGTAGCGGCGGCGGCGTCGTCGGGGGCGTCGCTGCCACGTGCAGGTGCTGCAGCAGCGGCGGCAGCAGCAGCAGCGGCCAGTGGCGGCCGGTGCCCGTACCTGGGCACGGTGAACCGCGGTGTGCTGGATTTTGACATGCCCAAGGTGTGCTCCGTGTCGCTGTCGCCGGAGCACGTGTACGCCTGCCTGGTGTGCGGCAAGTACTACGAGGGCCGCGGGCGGTCCACGCACGCGTTCACGCACGCGGTGGAGGCGGGGCACCACGTGTTTATGCACACGGGCGACGGGCGCGTGTGGTGCCTGCCGGACGGGTACGAGGTGGTGGACGAGTCGCTGAAAGACATCCAGTACGCGCTGGCGCCCACCTTCCCGCCCGCCGCCATTGCCGGCCTGGATGGCAGCGTGGCGCTGGCGCGTGACGTGGCCGGTGTGCCGTATCTGCCGGGCTTCCTGGGAATGAACAACTTGGGCGGCACGGACGGCATGGCGGCGGTGGTGCACGCGCTGGCGCACGTGCCGCCGCTGCGCGACTACTTCCTGGAGCCCGCCAACTACGCCGCCGTGGCGGCGCCGCTGGTGCACCGGTTTGGCGACCTGGTGCGCCGCCTCTGGTCGCCCGCCGCCTTCAAGGCCACGCTGTCGCCCATTGAGTTCATGACGGAGGTGTCCGTCGCGTCGCGCCGCCGGTTCACGGTGGGCACGCCCGTCGATGCCGCTGACTTCCTCACTTGGCTACTCAACACGCTGCACGCCGCCCTGGTGGCGCCCGACGCCGGCCGCGTGGCTGCCGCTGCGGCGTCTGCGGCGTCTGCTGCCGCCACCGAGGGCGCCGCCGCCGCCGCCACGGCTGCAGCGGGGGTGAAGCGAGCCCGTGCCGCCGCCGGCGCCGGCGCCTCCATCATTACCGACACCTTCCAGGGCGAGCTGGAGGTGACGACGCTGTCGTCCGAGTTGGATGACGCGCGCGCTCGTGAGGGCGGCGACGCGCCCACCTACCCGCGCGTATCCCACACCCCCTTTTTCTTCCTGGCGCTGGACCTGCCGCCCGCGCCACTGTTCACAGACGCCACCGGCGCCAACGTCATCCCGCAGGTGGCGCTGTACACGCTGCTGGGCAAGTACGACGGCGAGTACGTGTCCGACACGCTGCGAGGGCAGTACCACGAGCGCAAGCGCTACCGCGTCACGCGCCTGCCGCCGTACGTCATCATGACGCTGCGTCGGTTTGCGCGTAACGCATTCTTTAGTGAAAAGAACCCCACCCTGCTCACCTTCCCGGTTAAGAACCTTGAGTTGCGGCCGTACGTGGGTGTGGCCGCGGGAGCAGGCGACGAGCACGGCACGCCGCTGCCGCGCGACGGCGCGGTGGCCGATCTGAGTGTGGCAGACCTGAAGGCGCTGCTGCGTCGCCTGGGCGCGCCGCTGCGCCACTCGGACGGCGTGCTGGAGCGGCGGCAGCTGGTGGCAGCGGCGGCGGCAGCACTGGCGGCGGCGTCCGGCACCAAGTACGACCTCGTGTCCAGCATCGTGCACGACGACCCGCCCACCACGGACAAGGGCAGCAAGGAGGCAGACCCGCTGGCCACCGGGTCGTACCGCGTGGCGGTGCAGCACGCGGCGTCGGCGCAGTGGTACGAGGTGCAGGACCTGCGCGTGCAGGAGACGCAGCCGCAAATGATTGGCATCAGCGAGGCGTTCATTGTTGTGTACCGGCGGCAGGCGCCGCCACCCGCCGCCGCTGCCGCCGCTGCCGCCGCAGCCACACCCGCCGGCAGCGCATGATTAACTAGAACCTAGCATGGGCACCTGCCTTCAAATGTGGTGGTGGTACCAGGCACCAAGCAATAAGCAACAACACATGCATGCCATTCTATCAACGACAGGTATATAATGATACAAATTGGAGTGCCTCGGGCGGAATGCCACTGTGGTTGCAGCATGCATGACACCCCGTGGCAGCACACAAACCCTCTCCTAACACAGCTATTCATCATCAGGCAGCTACTAATCATACGCGCGGGCCTGGCCACTGTCATAGCGCCGCCACCTCCACCTCGTTACGCCAAGTGTGCTGTCCAGTTGTTGCCCCTGCCGGTGCCCGTGCCAGTGCCGGCGCCAGTGGTGCCGGTGCCGGTGCCGGCGACGGGGTCGTCGTCGCGGTTACAATTCAGGCGGCTGACGGAGGCGTCGCGGTACACACACACCACGCCCTCGCCCGTCTCGTTGCGCGTGACCTCCAGCCAGATGTACCCGCCGTCGCGGTGCCGCCACCGCAGCTCAATGGTGGGGTTTGCAAGGCGCGTGTCGCCGCCGTGGCGGCGTAGCACCGCTGGGTGGCGGGGGCGCGGCCCCTGGGCTGGCCCGCCGTGCGGCAGCGGCGGCACACTCACCAGCGGTGGCGCGGCGGCACTTGGCAGGTACGCCGGCACGCCGGGGCGCGGCGGGCTGGAGCTGCTGTCGTCGCCCCGGAGTGGCAGCGCGCTGCGGGGCGCCGGGGCCACCTCCCCGCCCGCAATCATGGTGCGGGGCGGCGGCGCAACCAGCCGGATGTCATCCATGCTCTCGCCCGGCCGATCGCTGGCCGCCATGCGGCTGTTCAGCCCCGCGTGGTGTAGCTCCTCCATCCGCACCAGCCGTGCCGCGCCCGCCACCACAGGTGCCACCGCAGCCTGAGGCACGCCGGCAGTGGCATCCACCGCCATAACCATGCTACCGGCGCCACCGCCACCGCCACCGGCTCCCGCTGGGAGCTTGCCGCTCGCCGCCGTGCTGGAGGTGCCTGCACGGCTAAAGATGGTCGCCAGCGACGTGAACCGGGACCAATGCGCCGAGCTGCCACCCATACTGGAGCTGCCACCCTTGCCACGCATCCCCATGCTTCGGGTGTGCCCCGCATCAACCCCGCTGCCGCCCTCCGCGCGCGGCAGCTCGGGAACGCTGTGTAACGTCGTTGGAACGTCGGTGGCAGTGCTTGCCAGGCCGCTGCCGTCGTCGGCAGGCCGGAGTGCAGCAGCGTGCGGGGCAGTGGGTGATGCTGCCTCCTCCATGCTGCTACGACTGCTGGGTGTCGTGGCAGCGGCCGGCTTGGCTGCAGCGTCAAAAAGGTGGGCGGGGGGCGGCGGCACGCTCACCACTGGCCACGTTGCAGGCGGGGCGCCAACCTCATAGACGCTGCCGCCACCTCGGTACCGCGCTGGCGCGCCGGCACCGGCCTCAAACGGCGCGGGTGCAGCGAGGGCGGCGCTTACACGCGCCAGGCGGCGACGCACATCCGCGCCAGCGTCGGTGTGCAACGGTGGCTTTGCATCGCCACGCGCGGCGCGCGTCGGCGACGGTGACCCCGCCGCTGCTGCGTGGCCGGTGCGGCCACCAAACACAGCGCCGTCACCCCGCCGGTCAGCGGCGTGCGGCGTGTGCGTCTCGATCTTCACCAGGTCGTCAAACCCCATGGTGAGCGACCCCGCGGCACCGTCACCTGTCGTCTCCCACGACTCGCCAGCGGCTTTGAACGTCCCCACCAGACCCGCCGCCGCCGAGGCAGACCGCCGGCCGTGCCACCCGCTGCTGGCTCCTATCGAAGCCTCGTTGCCCGCTGCCGGCGAGTCTCTGCCGACGTGTGGCACCGCAGCCGCGGGGGTGCGTGGTGGGTTCAGCCCCAGGCGCGCCAACGCGTCAATACCACTCTCTCGCCCGCCGCCGCTGCCGCCGCCGCCGCCGCCGCCAGCAGCACCGCCGCCGCCGCCGGTGGGTGACATGCGGAGCGGCGCGCGTGGCGTCACAAAGTCTGTGGTGCTGCGGCCGCGGCCGCGCGCCTCTCCAAACCACGACGTGCCGCCGACACCGCTGCCATCTGGCGAGCTGCGGGTGTACAGGCGGATGGCATTGGCGAGGTCCTGCGGGTGGATGAAATCTAGCGGGCTGCGACTGTACAGCTCCTCGCGGGACCACCCCGTGATGGCAACGCACGCCTGCGACACATACTTGGTGCGTGCGAGTGGGGGGCCGTCACTGCTGCCCGCCTCGCCGCCGCCGCTGCCGCCGCCGCCGCTGCCAGGCTCGATGGCGTCGTGCACGCAGATCATGTCCAGCGTGTTGTCGGTTAGGAAGCGGTGCAGGCGCGATGCCTCCTCTGCGATGGCGCGCGACAGCAGGAGCTCCACGCGGTTCACGAAGTTGAGGCGTTCCTGGAAGTCTTTGAAGGTGCCCAGCGCCAGGAACGCCACCAGGACCATCAGTGTCCACCGCCAGGGGGACTCCACGGCGGCTGCGCGGGCCTCCATCACCGCCGACTGGATGATGGTGTCAGCAATTACTACCATGCCCACCCGCAACGCCCCCACCTCCGTCACCACCGCGCCCGTCTTGAGCGTGATGCTCCAGATGCCCATCCCGCGCACATACGTCACAAAGGTGGGCTCATAGTACATGCGCGCGTTGATGAAGGCGGACAGGCCCACCAGCGATGCGACGCGGTACACGCTGACGACGCGGGACGGCAGGCGGTTGCGCGCGGCATACACGACCAGGCCGGCCGCCATGAACACGATCATGGTGCTGCGCAGCAGCAGGCGTTCCAGCAGGTACGGCCGGAACGTGTCCACCAGGTCATTTAGCAGGTACAGCGTGCCCGCCAGCAGCTCAATGAAGATGCACACCAGGAAGTTGGTGGCCGTCTCATTGAGGATGTGGTCCCAGTACGCCGTCTCCACCGTCGCGTTGTTGAACGCCGGCACGACACCGTACCGCCACCGGACGCGCAGGCGCGCAGTCCCGCTTCCAGCCACCGCCTTGGCGGCGGTCAGCAGCGACGCCGCCGCCAGCTCCTCCCGCCACGGCGACACGCGCCTCCACCAGGCCGCGCACACTGCTCGCCGCGCCGCCCACCCTGTCAGCGGTGCTGCGCCGGGGCGGGGCGGCCTGGGCGCATGTCCCGACGCGGCGCCGCCGGTGGGGTTGTCGTCGCCGTCACCCTCCACATGCACGACGTGCGGTGAAGACGGCAGCGGGCTGGCGTCGCTGCCACGCGCGGTGGCACCACCCCTGCCTCGTCCCGGCGTTCGAGTGGGATCGCTGCCGTGTGACAGCGGCAACGGCAGCGGCGGCGGCGGCAGCAGCGTGTGCCCAGGTGCGCCGGCATCTTCACCACCTCTGGCACCACCACCACCACCACCACCACCACCGCCACTACGATCACCGTCATCGCCGCCTACTCCGCTGCCAAACGGCGCGCCCGGCGCCGGCCAGGGTGGCACCAGCGGCGCAAACATGGCGGCGGCGCTGGGCGAGGTGGCCGCCAGCAGGGGATGCGACTGTCGGCTGCCGGTGGGGCTGCTGCTGCCGCCGCTGCCGGTGCCGGGCGTGGAGCTGGCACCCTCGCGCTCCTCCCCCGCCGTGCGGTGTTCCCCACCCAGCGACACGTCCACCGCGACGGACGCGGGGCCAATGGGCGGTGCAACGTCATCGGCACCACCGCCTCCTCCTCCTCCCGCGGCATGCACAAGGGCGGCAATGGATCGCTCCGTGCGCAGCGCCGTCACTGCGGCGGCAACGTGGGTTGACAGCGGCGGCAGCGGCGGCAGCGGCGGCACGCATATGTGGGTCGGCAATCGATCTCCGCTGCCGCCGCCACTGCCTACGCCACTACCGGTACCGCCACCGATACCACCACCGCCGCCGCTCCCACCGCCGCCACTGCTGCCAGTGACATCCCCACCCCTGCCGCCGCTGTCACTGTGGCGCACATCGTCCGCCATTGCTGCCCACGTGCACGTGGCGCTTAGAGTTGTCGGTGGTGGTCGGACTCGGCAGGGGGGTGAGGCACGCGAGTGGCGGCGGCCGGCGGCGGCGTTACATTGAATCGAACAGGCGGCCGGGGCAACGGCGGGGGTAGGCGAGGGTTGGAGGGGGTTGCAAGCACCCGCTGCAGGCAATGAGCGGTGCCGCGCTGTGCCAATGACTTGCTGCCACCGCCGGCAGCAGTTACCACCGCCCGCCGCCTGTCAGGCTGCAGCTACCAGGGTACAGCAGCGTGGCAGCAGCGTGTGGCGGCGGTTGTCCAACTGCTGCACTCCTACAGTGTCTTACTGCACCTGCACAAACTGTGGATGGCACACGGCGCTGCTGGGCGGTAAGGAATTGCCGGTGGTGGTGGCTGCTGCACGCGCGTGCGTGGTGTCACGGTGGTGAAATCAAGCGATGATGATGAGAAAGGTGGGCCATGTGTGGGGCGGTGGCGGTGAAATGGCACGTGTCATGGCCATCTGACGCAAGCCACCGTCACGGTGGTGCCACACATGTGGGTAACCGCAGTGCGCACCTTTCACATGGCGACGCCACCGCTTGCTTCCTTTACACACGCAGCAGGCAAGGCCGCCAATCGTGGTGCTGCAGCGTTGGCAGTCACTTCGCTGGCAAGTTCGCTGCAGCTGCTGCAGCTGCGCCGGAGCACTGCACCACAATCATCATCATCACATCATCAATGCGGGCCAAAGGCCAAACGGTCAAACGTGCGTCGTGTGGACAAAAATCCACACGTTTCCGTGGGGGGTCTAATTATTATCATGGCAGCACATCGGGCGCGCGCTGCGGTAGTTGTTGCGGTCAATACGATGTGTTTGTTGGTATTGAAGCATTATCGGATTCCAACCGAATGATGTCCGTGACCGTGCGGCGCTGCCGCGCGCTGGCAGTGCAGCCTGCCTCACCACACGTCATCAGGGCATCCCAGCGGCGGGCGTCACAGCGGGTGTCACTGTGGTGGCGGCAAATGCCGGGTGTGCCAGGCGCGCGGCGCTGGCCGCCGCCAGGCGGCGCGCAAAGGCGGCGTCGACGACGGGGCGGGGATACTTGCCGGGCTGTGCGCGCGTGTTGAAGTAGGACGAGAAGTGGCGGAAGGTGGTGGCGTTAGGGGGGACTTGCACCGCCCGCGCGCCCGGCACGTCCACGGCATGGTGCACCCAGGTGGCAGCCAGCGCGGTGGGGTCGCACCACAGTTTGGGATACGAGGCAATCGGTGCGGGTTTGATAGCATGCGCAAAGTATTCCAGCGCCGTGGCACCGCCCGGGTACGCGCCACCTGGCACAAATGGCTCCTCCATGAAGTCGCGCAGCATGTGCAGGCAGCTCAGCCGTGCTGCTGGCACTGGCGGCACCAGTGGTGTGTCATTACACGCGGTGGCATGCACGCGTGGCGCGCCACCGGCGGTAAGGGCACCACTGCAGCCCCACTGCGTCAGCGTGGCTGCCAGCGGCTCGGCCGCCGTGCCGTTGCCAACCACCAGCCACTCGTCAATGTCAAACAGGCCCAGCCACTCCACTGCGCCGCGCAGGTGGCCCAGGCAGCTATTTAGTATTGCAGCTTGGTCATAGTACGCCCACTTGTCCATGTTGGCGGGGTCTGCCGTCACGTACCCCGACGACACGGCTTCAAACATGAAGTGCGGCGCGTCGGCGGCGTACGCGGCAGCCAGCGCGGTGCCCACGGCTGCCATGGCGTCCGGGCGCATGTGAATGGTAACATGGTGCACGCCCAGCAAGCGGTAGTACTCAAGGAAGTCCACCACCAGCTTGGGCACCAGCGTGCCGTGCGGGTTTGACAGGCTGGACACGCAAATGCCCAGGCGTGGCACACGGCGCGGCGGCGCCGTCGACTCAGTGCAGGTATACATGGACGGCACGCCAGCAGCACACATGCGGATGCGTGCATCATAAATTGTGTCGTCGCCGCCGCCCCCGCCGCTGTCGCCGCCACCGTAGTCCCAGCGCAACTCCAGCTCCCATGGCGGCGCGTTGGGATATGCAGGCGGGATGGCGAGGTGATGGTCAGTGTCGACGCAAGTTAGCAGCATGACGTCCGGCATCTCCGTTCGCACCGCCCGGCAGGGCACGCGACCGCCACCGCTGCTAGTCAACCAGAACCTTGCATCCGTGACACCTGTTTGTGCGCCATGGCACGCGGCTTCGGCGGCATACTCCCGCCCCTCATGGAACGCCACCACGTCGATGGCCACCGTCTGGTTTACACCCTCCTCCACGCGCACCGCCGCCGACTCGATGAACAGGGTGCCACCCGCCGCTGCGGGGGCGCGGACAATGGCGTCACACAGCCGCCACACGGCACGGCCTGACGGCACCGCCACAGTGGCGCCGCCCAGCGGCGTTTGCCGATCTACCGGTATGGGGGCTTGCTGTCGCAGGGCAGCGCATGCTGCCGCCGCCGCCGCGTCGGCAGCCCCTTCTGTTCCAATAACTTCTCCTTGCATCATGGCGGACATGCTGCCCGGCGCTTGCAACGGCGGCGAGCGCACCTGGCGGTGCAGTGGCCGCTCCAGCACCAGCACCAGCAGCAGCACCAGCACCACCGTCACTGCAACCGCCGCCAGCCCTCGCTGCCACCGGCGGCGGCGACGTCGGCCAGCCATTTGCCAGCTGGCAATGCCGATACTGGTTGATGGCGTGCAGCCCAAAGTGGGGTACACGTGGCCCACCACAGTCAAGTACCGGTTCCCAATGGTGTCAGTGCGGCAGGGCACGAAGGAACGATGGTCAGCAGCTGAAGTGGTGGTGAGTCAGTGGTGGCACCGCCTCGGCGCGAGAAGTGCTCTAACACGTCTGTGTGGAGCGGGTGCATGCAGTGCACGGAGGTTCCCCGCAGCCGCCACCGTTGCTGGAGCGAGGTCAACTCGTCAAAGTGTGGCCCGCTACTGTGCCCCGGTGGGTTTTCTCAGCGGCACGTGACCGTACTGTGCAAGGTGTGGCCCGGATCATGCAGTGGACCCGATTGTGACCAGCCGGCCCGCCGTTCAACGTGACAAAAACGCAAATGGCTGACAATATCAGCGCCCCCACACATCCCGTGCACACTCCTGTATCGTGAATATTGCGCTTTTCCACCATGATGCGGACATACTGCGTGGGCTCTGGAAAACTGGGAGTCACACTTGTTTTTCTGCAGTGCCATCAGCATGGCCGCCGCGGTCACTTCAACTGGCATCGTTTTGCAGGCTGCTGCTGTTTTGAAACAATGAACGGCTGGGTTACCGGCGTTACCGCTCTGGATACACACGAATTAAAAGAGCAGCGGCTGCACGCCGTAATTATTTGATGCAGCGGGGTGCTGCGAGATGGTGTATTTCGACCATGGCGTCGGCGTCTGGCGTTCTTGCAGCGGCGGCCGCCGCAGCAGCAGCAGCAACACCACCTGCTGCTGCTGCGGCAGCGGTGGCACCTCCGTCAGCAAGTGGCAGCAGTACCGGTAGCGACAAGTGCGGGCCCCTCTCCTACGAGACGTGTGCAGCGACGTTTAAGGGATCCAGCGGTGTGGTCGCCGGGCTAGCTGACGGGCGCATAGCGGCCGCGGCGTCCGACGGGTCCATAGCTGTGTGGGAGCTGTCGCCCCGAGGCGCTCGTCAAGTGGTAACGCTGCGCGGCGGAGGTGGTGGGAAGGCTATTACTAACCTGGCAGCGCTGTCGGACGGCCGCTTGGTGAGCGCATGCAACAGTGAGAGTTGCGTCAGAGTGTGGGAGGCGACGGGGACCGGCGGCCGAGCTGTAGCTACCATCTCAATGGAGTCGGCCCCCCTCGCATTAGCCGTGCTACCTGGCGACCGCTTGGCGGTGTCAACATCCGGCGACGCGACAATCTCGGTGTGGGACCTTGGCGGCAACCGTGTGGCGAGGCTGACCGGCACCGGCTCCATAGCCACCACCCTTGCGGCACTGCCGGATGGCCGCGTGGCAGGCGCGTCGCAGGGCGAGACGAGCATCAGGGTGTGGGATCTGGCAGGCAGAATGACAACGACAACGCTGTCTGGCGCTGGCGGTGGCGTACCGGTACGGCCGTTCGGCGCACCACCTGACGGCGGCGTACGGGCGCTGGCCGCACTACCTGATGGCCGTCTGGCAGTGTGCACGGGCAGCAAGACCGTACGCCTGCTGCAAGTATCGTCGGACGGTGACGGCGAACGTGCGACTACCTCTCTTAAGACCGACGGCCCAGTCGGCACGATGGCCGTGCTGCCCGACGGCCGCTTGGCGTGTACATTTTCCGCAGGTAGCGGGGGTGGGCCCCGCGCAGGCGGGATGATGATGATGCATGTCGTCGGGGGCGCTTACGTCGGCGGGGTCGGGTACGACGCCTACGGGAATCCCACAGCTGCAACGGCCCTGAGCGTGTGGAAGGTGGCCAGCGGCGGGGCCGCCGTGCGCGAAGCTACGATGGCAGCGCACACCAATGGCGTGAGCGCGCTGGCAGCGCTACCTGACGGCCGCCTGGTCAGCTGCAGCGCCACGGACAGCGAGGTCAAAGTGTGGGGTGCGTACGAATAAAACGATGGCGGGTATGCCGCCACCGCCACGTGTGGACCTTTGATGATTGAAGTTATCCCTATCTCCCCAACCACATGCCCAAATGGGCGCAAGCAGCGAGACAGGCAGCCATTATTGAGGCGGCAGGGCGCCAGCAAAGTGTTGATGCCGGCCAGGCCTGCAAGTAAGTAGGGCGTCCCTGCATCTTGCATCGGGCCGCACATGGCACACGGGCGCGGATACCGCGCCCTCGTGTGCACGGGGGTGTGTATACACGGTGGTCACACCGCCCTGCCACCGCCTTGGCGGCTGGCGCGCTGCCCGCCAAGCGGCCACGATGACACACCACATTGAAGTTGCAACGTGAGTGTGCACGGTGCGCCGTGCACAACTAACAATAAATAATCAACGCCACCACATACCGGTACGGCGGCGCCGTGTTGTGCGCATGCAGTCAAGGCCCACACCGCCGGCGGGTGGGGCTGCGATGTGGCCGCATGTGGCATGTACCACGGAAGGGCATGCCATGCCGTGGCGGCGCTTCCGTGAGTAGACGCGGACGCGCGCGGTCACGCCATGAGTTGTGGTGTGTCGTTGTCGGTTGTGATGTGCAGGCCCCACAACCCACCCTACCCCGCACCTGTCACCGCCGCCCGTGCACCGCCACAAGTGACCAGTGCGGCGCGCCATTCATTTATCCCACCGGCGTGCCGCACACATGGGTGGTATTTCCCCGCTCAGCTTGTGTCACACCTTCTCTCCGCCCCCCTCCCGCTTCCCTCCTCCTCCTTCAACTGCCGACAACTCAACAACCGCTGCTGCACTGCCTGGTCTGCAACAACGCATCGCCGGCGGCAACAACTGCGGCAGGCGCGGCGGGGCCGCAGTTTTCTGTGAGCACCACCCACCCGCTTACACATTAACCACCACCCGCTACACCCCGCCGCCACCTGGCAGGCACGTGTGCGCCCAACACGCGCGTGCGTGCGCCGTGCCACCCGCGCCGGCTGGCTCCACCGCTCGCAGAGTCGCACGCACACGCACACAGCACCGCCACCACGCACTACCCACGACCCCGCTCCGGCGCGCATCCACGCCCGCCACGCCACGCTGCCGCGCTGCCGCAGGCGCGCATGCAGCAGCAGCCGGTTGTTGGGACGCGCACGTGACGCCGCCGCCGCCGCAGCTGCGTGTGTGTCGTAACGAGAGTTGGTGGGCGCAGGCTACCACTGCTGCCGCTGCTACCAACGCCTCTCTTCCCACCCTTCCCTCCACCCTTCCTGCGACCTCCGGCCGTGCCGCCAGCTGCGCCAGCAAGGGCACCGGACCGCGCGCTTGTGAGGGTGACGGGTTGACGCGGCGCGCCGCGTGCGGTGGGTGTGCGGTGGGTGTGCTGGGCATGCCCTCGTGACACGCCTCGGCGGCACGCACCGCACGACCCTTTCTTTCCCTTCGTTGCTGCTGTCGCCGCGCTGTAACTGCACGGCGCGGCAGGCTGCTGCTGCTGCTGTTGCACGCGGCGCACACACCTGCATCGCACCCGGCGCGTGGTACCGTCGTCATCCACGCGCCCACCGACCGCCGCACACGCCGCCTGTCGTCGTCGTCGTCGTCCGGTTCCCATCCGTCCGGCCACACCTGTTCTCATCAGGCTGTTGCTTCCCGCGCCGCTGCTCTGGTGGCTGGCGGAATCACCAAGATCACCCGCGACACTCCGGCCACTCGCCGGTGATTGCTCCGGCTGCCGCGACCGCCGCCACCACCACCACCAGCTAGCTTGCCGCCGCCGGCACGCCCGTCACGCTGCTCACTGCCCTCTCGCATGCGCACGCTGCGTTGGATGCCGCCTCGCTGGACCCGCCGCCAACCTGCCAGCCCGTGCGCCAACCGACCCAACCGTCAACCAAGTGCTGCTGCTTAACTGGTTCCGGGACCTAGCGGAATCGGCGCCCCTGTACTAATTGTGACTGCTCAGCTTACAAATACACATCGATAGCTTACTTGCTTGCCTGTCGGGCACGTGACGCCAGTACCGTCGCCATGGCGGGACGAGCCGCGGGCGGCGGCGGCGGCGGCGGGTGCGGCTGCCGACAAGTGTTCCTGTGGAGCGAGGCGGAGCATGACCGCGCGGTGGCGGCGGCGGCGGATGCCAAGGCCATGACAACGCCGGCGGTGGCGCGCGTGCGCCTGTTGTGTGGGCGGCTGTCCCTGCCGCTGCCGCTGTTTGACCACCCCGCGGCGGAGGCGGCATACACGGCATACACCAACAACGAGTGCATGCGCGCGGGCGCAACCGCGGGCATTCTCATGATCCTGCTGTCGGTGGCATACGTGGCGACGGACGTGACGGGCGGCGGCGCATCCGGCGCACCCGCCGCCGTGCTGCTGTCCACCCGCATCGTGGTGCCGCTGCTGGTGGCGGTAAACCTGGCGCTGGCCGCCCTGCCGCGCCGCTGGATGCCCGCCGCCGTGCTGCTGTGGTGCCGGTGGGTCACCTTCGTGGTGGCGTCCGGCGTCATGCAGACGCGCATAGCCAACGACCCCGACGAGGTGGCCTTCCAGCGCACGTCGGCGCTGTGGAGCGTGGCACTGAAGGTGCTGTACCTGCTCACTGACCCCTCCGTCGTGCGTACCGGTAGCTTCATGGTGCTGGACACCGGCATCGGCGTGGCGTACGACATGGTGCGACCGGCGCTGCCCGACCACATGGCGCTGCGGTGGACACTGCTGGCCACCCTGGTGCTGGCGGTGTACGCGTACACCGCCGACCTGGCGGCGCGCCACACCTTTGCGCTCAAGTGCAGCCTGTGCCTGTCGCGCGTGACGGCGCAGGAGGCCACCCGCCTGCATCGCGAGCTGCTGGACGCCATGGCGGACATGGTGTGCCTGCACGCGCTGCCGGCGGGCGGCAGCGGCGGTGTACCCGGCGCCATCCAGTACGTGTCCGCTGCCAGCGTGGCGGTGACGGGCTGGCAGCCGGGCCAGCTGTTGGGCAGCAACCCACTGGACTACGTGGCGCCGTCAGACCGCGAGTACGCCCGCCGCCTGTTCACCGGCAGCAGCCCGGCGGTGCCCGTCGGTGGTTCCAGCACACCAGCGTCCGGCAGCCCGGCGGCAACCTGTTCCAGCACGCCCGCACGGTCGCCCACCCGCGTTGTTGTCGGCGGCGGTGTCGGCGCCGGCGGCGGTGCCGGCGGCGGTACCGGTGTGTGCGGCAGCCCCAAAGACGGAGAAGTCAGCGGCTGGCCGGGGCTGGGACTGGCGGCGGTCAATCCGTTGGCGCCCATGCTGTCACCGCTGCCGCCCTTGGAGCCGGTGTGCGCGGCGCCCGGGTACGATGCCACCGCGCTGACCAGCAGAACGCACGTCGTGGTCAACGGCATGACGGATGCGCCTCGTGTCACCCCCACCCTGGCAGCCACCGGTGGCGACACCGTTACAGTGGCGGGGGTAGCAGCGGGGGTAGCAGCGGGGGCGGGGGGCGCGACCCCCGCCGGCGGCACCCGGGAGGTGCGCGTGTCGGCAACTGCCACGACGCTCCGCGTGCGTAACTACGGGCCCGCTGACGACGCCAGCAGCAGTGAGGAGGCGGACGGTAGCAGCATAGGGCCCGCTGGCAGCTATGGCGGCGGCGCGCTGTCCATCCCGCCGTCGCCGTACCCAGGCGACGTTGCCGGCTCCCGGCGCTCACTGACGGACCGCATGCACGCGCAGGAGCTGGCGTGCTTTGGTCCCATGCTGCATGCCGCCGTGCGCGCGCGGGTGGCATGTGAATCCAACACGCAGGCGCGCGTGGCACCGGCGCCCGGCCGCCTGTCGTTGCCGTCACCCGGCCATCGTTCCTGGCCCAACGACTCGTCGCCGCACCTGATTGCGGTGGCGCCGGTGAGTGGCGCAACGGGCCGCGCCCCTGATGGCATCATGGTACCCACCGTGCTGCCCGCCGCCGCTGCCGCCGCCGCTGCTGGTGTTGGCGCGGCACGCGGCCCAACCTCTCCATCACGCATTGCTGCCGGCGGCTGGCGGCCGCCACCGGCTGCCGATGCCGCCCCGCCCGCCGGCATTCCACCTGTATTGCCGTTGCCAGTCGTGCTGCCGCCTGGTGAGGTGGCGGCTCGCACGTCCGTGGAGCGACCGACAGCCACGGGCGCGGCCATGGCACTGGAGACCGCGGACGGCAGCATTGACGTCATCTTCCGCACACTGCGCCACTTCTCCGGCCGCGAGGAGTCTGCCACGACGCCGCGGTGCTCGGGCAGCGGCGATTATGGCAGCGGGCCCGCCCGGAGCCGCAATGGCAGCGACACCACGGCAGTGGTTGGGGAGGCGGGCACGCTGCCGTGTGCGCCACCAACCGTGGTGGTGGTGGATGACGGCATTGACACGCTGCTGACGCCCGTGCATACCACCAGTGCGTTGTACGCGTCGCCAAAGGCGGCGGCACATGTGTCGTCGCCGCCGCCACCGCCGCCGCCACCGCCAGCCGACGCACTGCCGCCGCCACCGCCGCCGCCGCCGCCACATGCTGCCGCCCCACTGCGTGCATCCGAAGGCAGCGGCGGCAGCAGCGTCAGTGGCGGCGGCAGCGGCGGCAGCGCTCCGCACGCTGCGCCACGCCTGCTGTACCCGCGGCGGCTGTCCAACAGTGGTGGCGCGGGCGCCGTGGCGCTGCCCAGCAGCGGGATGGGTGGCAGTGCTCGCCAACTGCTGCCCGGCAGCGGCGGCAGCTACAATGCCAGCACGTTTTACACCGTCAGCATGCTGCCGGACACGACGATGGGCGGCACGCTGCCGCCCGCCCTGTCCTCCAGTATGTCTCGCATCCCCGCGCCCTTCTCCGCGTCGGTGCGTGGCACGCCGACGCACAACACCGCCCGGCGCAGCGCCGGTCGTGAATGGGCTACCAGCCAGGGCCTTGCCGAGGTGCAGGAAGCCGCTGCCGCCGCGGCCGCCGCTGCCGCCGCCACCCCTGGCGGCGCTGGGCGCCCTCTCGCCTACTCCACGGCTGACACAGCCACGGCTGGCGCGGGTGCCGGTCTGGCATCCCGCCCAGCGAGTGGCGCCTGGGCGCCCAGCGGCCACGGCGCCGGCCGCCACCTCCTCCGCTTCCTCACCGCGACGGGCTCGTACACCATGCTGGAAGTCACTGTACGCCACACCGTGTCCTCTGGCGTCATCTGCGTGTATCGCCCGGTATAGGCCGCCGTCCCCCCCTTTTAGCGTGTATGATATGATGCGTTCGTCCTGCGTCCACCAGCGCTGCCCTCTCCGGGCCCCCTCCCCCCTCCCCTCGAGTCGCCGCCGCCAGGCACGTGTGTGCTGTACAGTACGGCCCGCGCTGCCTGGGGGCTGGAGCCGTGGCACTGCCATTGACGTTTGCTGCGCGTACACTTTTCCCCCGACGCTCCTCGTACCGCCGCAACGCCCTACTGTACTGCGCGCTCCCCTCTCATTCAAGTGTCCACTGCTAGCGCCCACTGGCGGCACGGTTGTCGTTTGTCCCGTGGCCGCCTGTGTGCCATCATCATGGCGCGACCAGCAGCCAGCACACCCAGCAGCCTGCAGCCTGCAGATGACGATGTCGCAGTGGTGGTCAGATACTAAACGCACAGTTGCCAAATGCAATTATTGCAGCCAACCAACGCCACTGCTACCGCCGCTAATCATCACGACTTTCTGCATCGGCGCGCGCTGATTGACACGGCGTCTGTTTGACCACTGCCAACATAAGAAAAACATACAATCGTAGGTGGCCGTGCAGGCAGACGTCAGACGGCAGTGAAGCCTGCTACAAGGTGGCCAACTGACAAGGCAAAGCTGGCTGAAAATCGACATATCGGCGGCGTCCGGCAGCTTTATCACGTGGCGATTCTGCACCTTTGTAACCCGCTGGGCGGTGCTGGCGGGCTGTACTCGCAGGGTGCGGTGGCCCTCGGTGGTCGCGGCCGCGGATCCGGTGCACCCTAGTACGACAACTCGAAGTCCAACAGCAGGCAGACAGCCGCACCGTCGGCGACGAGGGCAACATGCGGGCGCTGGTAGCGGCGGGGAGCGAGCTGCTGTTTTCACAGAGCCAGCATGACGCCGCCATTGCCAAGGCGTCCAAGGAGTGCGGCATGGCGCCGCTGCGCCTGCGGCGCGCCTGCGGCGGCCGCGTGCCGCTACCGCTGCCCTGGTTTGAGGGCCCGGTAGCGGTGGAGGCGGCGTACACCCTGTACATGAGCAATGAGACGATGCGGGCGACGGTGGTGATGTCGGTGGCCATGGCCGCCGCCATGGTCATCTACCTGCAGGAAGATGTGGACGACCCGGACCCCACCGACCGCGGCACGCGCGTCATACTGCGTGGCGCCTGTCTGGCGCTCATCCTGAGCGGCCTGCTGGCCGTGCTGGCCACGCGCGCTTGCTATGCACCTCGCATTAACCTGTGGGTGCGGTGGGGGCTGTTCCTGGTGACGGGCATGTTGATCAAGGGGCGCGCGTACTACGAGGTGCAGTACCCCATGTACATCCGCGCCGTCGCCACCTGGTCTATCGCGCTCAAGGCGCTGTACATCGTGTTTGAGACGGGGTCACACCGCGTGGCGACGTTCATGGTGGCAGACATGGTAGCAGACCTCGTGATGGAGCACCTGCGGATGCCGTCGCCGGAGGGCGTGCCGTACAAATGGGAGGTCATCCTCATGGGGTGGTTTGTGGGCGTGGCGTACGCCTTTGACATGCAGAGCCGCGTCAGCTTCATGCTCAAGTGCACCGTGTACGCGTCGCGCGTCATGGCGGAGGAGGCCAACCGGCTGCACCGCTTCCTCATTGACAACACGCTGGACATGATCTGCGTGCACCAGCTGCCACACGACGCCTGCACCGGCGCCGCCACCCCGGCTTTCCACCCTGGTGACATCCTGTACGTGTCAGAGTCAGGGCAGCACCTCACCGGCTGGCGCCGCGACGACCTCATTGGCCGCAGCCCGCTGAACTTTGTTCATGAGGACGATCACGCCGTCGCCCGCGCCATATTCCTGGGCCGCCTTGCTGACGATGAGGACTACAATGGCGTGTGCGTTATTGTTGGCGACGCCAGCGGCGTCGCATGTGTCCGGTCGGTGTTGGGCGCCGCGGAGACGCGCGCTGCAGCGCTCAGTGTTACTAGCATGTATGACTACCGGCCGCCGTCAGCGCCGCCCACCGACAGCGGCGACCTGCAGGCCATGCTTCTACCGTCCAACAACGCGCTGCCCGGCTACGAGTATTTCCGTGGGTGGGGGCACGACCTGGCGGCTGCCGTCAAGCTGCGCGTAGCGGCGGATGCGGCGGGAACTGACAAGGGTATTGTGGTGCCAGAGCCCGCGCCTCTGCCGTCGCTGTTGTCGTCGCGTGCAAGCACCCCCTCCGCCGCCGCCGCCGCTGCCGCAGCAGGTGCCGCCTCCGCCGCTGCCGCTGCCGCGCCCCTGCCGGCTGCCATGCACAGTCCGCCGGCCGCGAACGCAGGGGCGGTGGTGACGGTGGATGATGTGGGTATCTCACTACGTACGATGCGGCACTACGCCTCGCCAGTCCCACCGGCGCTGCCGCTGGCTGCCCATGATGATGTCACAGCGGCGCCTGGGATGGTAGCGCTGGCGGCGCCGTTGGTGGCGCCACCCAACGTGCGGGCGCCGGTGGCAACCATACCTGCCGCGGGTTCGTCACGTGACGCAACTGGCAGCCCGTACAGCCCAGGCAGCGGCAGCGCGGCGTCGCCGCGCGTGTCCGAGGCGCTGGCGACGACGTCGCGGTCGCAGGTGCTCGGCCTCAGCCCCACCGTTGCCACTAGCAGCAGCGCTGCGGTGCCCAGTACCCCCAGCGACGCCGCGCAGCCCCACCGCCGCCTTCGTTTCCGAACGCGGGCCGGCGGCTACATCTTGTTTGAGGTGACTGTCAACGTCACGTTGCATGGCCTCGTGTGCGTATACCGCCCTGTGCCGGCCTCCACCGCCGCCACTACTTCCACGACGACTCGCTCTGGCAGCGCCACCAGGGCAGCGTGACGTTTGCATTACTGTATTTTATCACTTGTTGTTATTCGAGCCCTATTGTGGCCGCCTGGCCAGGTAGGTGATCAGATAGAACTGTTTCAACCGATAATTACGCGACCCCTACTTCTTGCCCGCCAGCTTGAGGCCCTCCATGGTGCCCATCACGCCGCCGTCCACGTCGCTTTCACTACTGACGCGGCCGGGCGCGCCGTCGCCCGCCGTAGGCGACGCATCACCACCGCCGCCGCCGCCAGCACCGCCGGCAGCCGCACTGGCACCCAGGGCCACCGGCACCGCCGTGGCAGCGTCCTTTGCGTCGTCCTCGTCGTCTGCAAGCCGCGCGGTGTAGGGCATTGTGTGTGCATGCGTGTGAGTGCGTACGTGCCCCCGCCCCCTCACCCCCAGTACATACCGGCAAACGACACGCGGTATGTCTCGCCCTCCAGCACCGACTGGTGCGTGAAGGTAAAGTCGGTGAAGGAGGGCGGCGTGGCGCCGGTGAGGTCGCGCAGGCGGGAGTAGGCGGGGGAGGGCGTGACGCCGGCGGGCTCGCTGGTGAACTCGGCGGCGATGTTGCGCGTGTCCGCCTCGTCCTTGACGGCGGGCTTCCAGGCGGCGGGATCTCCTTGCGGTCCAGCTTGCCCCAGTCGATGCTGGCAAAGAAGGGGTGCGCCTTGATCTCCTCCACGCCGTGGTAGCCGAGGCGCGTGGTGGGCTCGCGCACCAGCAGCTTGGAGCACACGTCCACCGCCTCGGGCGACATGAAGGGCGGCGGCTCCAGCGGCGACTCCAGGATCTTGCGGTACATCACCTGCCGGTTCTTGTCGTAGAAGGGCGGCAGGCCGGCAATCATCTCAAACAGCAGCGTGCCCATGCTCCACCAGTCCACCGCCACGCCGTACGGCCGCTTGCGCAGGATCTCGGGCGCCAGGTACTCGGGCGTGCCGCAGATGGAGGTGATGGTGTCGCCCTCCACGCCCTCCTTGGACAGCCCAAAGTCGGTGATGCGGATGTGGCCCGCCGAGTCCAGGATCAGGTTCTCGGGCTTCAGGTCGCGGTACACGATGCCGCGCTTGTGCAGGTACCCCAGCGCGCTCACGATCTCGGCGGCGTAGAACCGCGCGCGCTCCTCCGTGAACCGGCCGCCCTCCGACAGGTAGTGGTACAGCTCGCCGCCATTGAAAAAGTCAAACACCATGTACAGCTTGTGCTCCGTCTGGAACGCGAACCGCAGCGACACGATGAACGGGTGGTCAATGTTCTCCAGGATGCGCCGCTCCGCCAGCGTGTGCTCAAACTGCTTCCGCTTCAGCACCATCTCCTTCTTCAAAATCTTCATG
>ERZ778022.1899-NODE-1899-length-24506-cov-4.121836_pt1 | contig 24506 bp, 21 predicted proteins | sample MGYA00375752_ERZ778022 | MGnify/ENA primary metagenome ERZ778022 (study PRJEB29350, sample SAMN05389826) | bioreactor metagenome | isolation source: Thiocyanate bioreactor | place: South Africa: University of Cape Town | collected 2014-04-04 ...
AAGGACGGGGAGAAGGGACAGCGGCGCGTTCGCGGCTCGCTCCAAATCCATAAAAGACGGGGGTTCGGGGGTGCCCCCCGAGCGGGTTACAGGGCGGCAGCCCTGTTCGTGCCGAAGGCGCGACTGCATCACGACAAACCTTGCTTTCGCACGACGCCCCTCTACCGTGACGGCGGACGGGGGTGGCATGGGGCAGCTCTTCGCCGCAGCAATGGGCGCGCTCGAGCGCGAGCAGGACCGCTGGTTCCTCTGGGCGCCGGTTCTGCTCGGCTGCGGCATTGCCACCTACTTCGCGCTGAGGTTCGAGCCGGCCCCTCTCGCAGCGGCCGGCGCGCTGGCGATCGCAGCCATCGTTCGCTGGCGCTGGCGCGAAGGCAGCGCGGCGGCAATCGCAGGCGGCGCACTGTTCGCGGCCATGCTCGGCTTTGCACTTGCCCAAGCCCGCACCCACATCGTCGCCGCTCCTGTCATCGCAAGCGAGCGGAGCACGCTGACGGTCACCGGTTGGATCGAGCTCGTCGAACCGCGCGAGGAGCGCGGCCAGCGCGTTACCATCCGCATTCACGACATTGCCGGCTTCAGCGCGGAGCGCCTGCCGACGCGCGTCCGCGTGCGCACACTCACAACCGACGCGACCCTCAAGGCTGGCGACGCGGTCAGCGTGCGCGCGGTGCTCTCGCCGCCCGCCGGCCCCTCGCTCCCCGGCGGCTATGACTTCGCGCGTCAGGCCTGGTTCCTCGGCCTCGGCGGCGTCGGCTACTCGCTCTCGGCGCCACAGCCCGCAACGATCGCCGCCCCTATGCCCTGGGATCTCCAGGTGCGCGCGGCCTTCAACCGGCTCCGCCAGACGATCGCCGAGCGCGTCACTACCGTCCTCCCCGGCGAGCAGGGCGCGATCGCCGTCGCGCTCATTACGGGCGAGCGCGGCGGCATCACGCAGGCAACGAATGCCGCCTATCGCGACTCCGGCCTCATTCACATCCTGTCCATCTCCGGCCTGCACATGGCGATCATGGCCGGCGCCATGTTCTTCACGGCGCGCTTCGTGCTCTCGCTCATCCCGGCGATCGCGCTCCGCTATGACATCCGCAAATGGGCGGCCGTCGCGGGGGCCATCGGCGCCCTCGCGTACCTGACCATCTCGGGCGCCTCGCCGCCGGCCGTGCGCTCGTTCCTGATGGTGCTCATCATGTTCATTGCGATCCTGCTCGATCGCCCGGCGCTGGCGCTGCGCAACGTCGCGCTGGCAGCGCTCGCCATGCTGATCATCATGCCGGAGAGCCTGATCGACGTCGGTTTCCAGATGTCGTTCGCGGCGGTCGTGGCGCTCGTCGCGGGCTACGAGGCCTGGCGGGATCGCCCCAATCCCGATGCACGCGCGCCCGAGCGCGGCTGGTTGTGGCGCGCGCCGCTCATTTTCCTCGGCGGCATTGTCGCCTCGACGCTGATCGCGAGCTTCGCTGTGGCGCCGTTCGGCATCTACCATTTTCACCAGAGCCAGCAGTACGCGATGCTGGCGAACCTATTCGCCGTTCCGGCCGTGAACATTCTCATCATGCCGGCCGCGCTCGCGACGCTGCTTGCGCTCCCGCTCGGCCTCGAGGCAGCACCGCTCCAGATCATGGGCTTCGGCATTTCGTTCATGAGCGGCGTGGCCTACTGGGTTGCTTCGTTGCCGGGTTCGGTCATCCGCGTCGCGGCCATTCCGACTTTGAGCTTCGCGCTCATCGTGGCGGGTGGCGCGTGGCTCCTGTTGTGGCGTACGCGGCTGCGCATATGGGGCCTCGTCGCGATCGCAGGCGGTCTCGCGCTCGCGCCCTTCGGACCGCGACCCGACATCCTCATCAGCCGGTCAGGAACGCTCATCGCAGCGCGCGGCGAGGACGGCCGCCTCTCGGCACTCGCAGGCCGCGCCGATCAGTTCGACCTCGGGCGCTGGCTCGAACGCGACGGCGATGGCCGCAACCCAGCAAGCGTCGCCGATCCTGCACAGTCGGGCTCGATCTTCACATGCGACAGCAGCGGCTGCGTTGCCCGCGTGCGTGAGCGCCGGCTGGCAGCTTCCCGCCATCCTGCCGCGCTCCGCGACGACTGCGAGCGCGCTGACATTCTCGTGCTGAGACAGCACCGCCCGGCCGAATGCGCGGCTTCAGCGCTGGTGATCGACGCGGCCGCACTCCGCCGCGAGGGGGCGCACGCGCTGACGTTCCGCGGCACGGAGATCGTCGTCACGACCGTGGCCGGGCAGCACGGCCGCCGGCCATGGTCCGTGGAGCCGAGCGCGCGACCTCCTCAACGCCCTCGCCTGCCGCGCCGCGCGCCCCCAGCCGAACGCCGGCCACCATCAGGTCTGCTCGAAGTAGCCGCCCCTGAGAGCGAAGCCGGCCCGGGCGACGATTAGGGCATATTGACAGGCCGGGCCCTGCCGCATAGGTTGCGCCACCTTTTCAATGGGCACCGCTGTTCGTTGCCGCACCGCTCCACCGGGAGCGCCGAGCGCCATGACACATTGCCCGCAACCGAGGCCGATGGTGTCATGAAAGTCCGCAACTCGTTGAAATCCCTTCGCGGCCGCCATCGCGGCAACCGCCTCGTGCGCCGCAAGGGTCGGGTCTACGTGATCAACAAGTCGAACCCGCGCTTCAAGGCCCGTCAGGGCTGATCTTCCTCCGCGGAATCCTGTAAGACACTGGCGCGGCCGCCATAGCGCGGACCGCGCTATTGGTCGTCTCCGTCGGCGTGATGAAATCGGCCCTGCCCGCGCCAGAGGCGCGACTGAGCCCTCATTCTTCCCAGAAATCCACCCCGATCGGCCGCAGCACGCCGCCCATGCGCAGGGCCTGGGCCTTGAGCGCGAGCCCGGTCCTCGGATCGATCTCGACAGCAAATCCCGAGAGCGTTCCCGGCCCCATGGACGGTTCCATGCGCCCCTTGGGAATGCGCGTGAGGAAGCGATTGAGCGGCTCCTCGGGCTGCATACCCAGCACCGAGTTGTAGTCCCCGCACATGCCGGCATCGGTCATGTAGGCCGTGCCGCCCGGCAGCACGCGGTCGTCGCTCGTCGGCACGTGGGTGTGGGTGCCGACCACGCAGGACACGCGCCCATCGAGATAGAGCCCGAGCGACTCCTTCTCGCTCGTCGCCTCGGCATGGAAATCGACGAGAATGGCATCCGCGCCCATGCCGAGCGGACAGGCCTCGAGCTCGGCATCGATCGCCCGGAACGGGCAGTCGAGCTCCGGCATGAAGATGCGGCCCATGGCGTTCATGACGAGCACTTCAGCGCCATTGCGGGCCTTATAGAGACTGGCACCGCGGCCCGGCGTCCCCAGCGGATAATTCAGCGGACGAAGAAGACGCGGCTGGCGCTCGATGAAAATGAGGGCCTCGCGTTGGTCCCAGCTATGATTGCCGAGCGTGACCGCGTCGGCGCCCGCAGCGAGCAGATCATCGCAGATGGCCTCGGTAATGCCGAAGCCGCCGGCCGAGTTCTCGCCGTTGATGACGACGAAATCGAGCCTGTAGCGCTCGATGAGCCCGGGCAGGTTCTCGATGACCACGTCGCGGCCGCTACGGCCGACCACATCCCCGAGGAACAATAGGCGCATCTCACCTGTCCGAGCGTTGCCGGGCCCCCGACGGCGTCAGGACCCAATCAAGTCGCTCGTCATAGTCGAGATGCGGCACGGCGTCGACCTCCAGCTCATCGAGCGCAAGGCCGACGGCCAGGATCGGCTTCAATGTCCTCAGATGTCGGAGCGTGCGGTCGTAGTAGCCGCCGCCGTAGCCGAGACGATAGCCGCGACCGCCGACACGGTCGCCGTGCCGAAGGCCAGGAGCGGCACGAGCACGATGTCGGGTAGAACTTCGGGCTGTTCAGGCGCCGGCTGTCGGATGCCCCATACGCCGGCAATCAGCGTGTCGCCCGGCGTCCAGGCGCGGAAAAGCAGCGGATCCGCCTTACCCTGCATGACAGGCAACGCCAGCGAATGGCCCTTGGATCTGAGCGCTCCCATGAGCGGGAGCGGCCAGATCTCGCCGGCCATGGGATAGTAGCCCGAGACGATGCCGGGTGGCCGATCGCCGAGGAGCGCCATGCCATGGTGCACGAGCCCCTCGTTGACGCTGGCTCCAAGCGCGGCGAGAGCCGCCTCGCGCCGCGCTTTCTGGCGCTCGCGCAAGGTCCGCTTGTCGGCAAGGATTTCCTGAGCCGCGTCGTTGGGAGCGGTCGGCATGATCAGGCCTGATGAGCGCCCGCCTGCGGCGCGGGATGGAGCTGCCTGAGCGCGGCGAGCGCGAGGGGATCGAGGCCGGCGCCGCCGTTCGCGAGATGCTCGAGAATGCCGCGGCGCATGCGCGGATCCCAGAAGTCCTGGATGTGCTTCGCGATCTGCGGCACGGCGCGCGCCTCGCCCTGCGCTGCGAAGGCCTTGGCGATCTGGTTCGCCATCATGACGAGCTTCTCATGCTGCTGCATTTTTGGCTCGCTTTCCAAGTTTGCCCGGTGGCGTGACCGCCTCGGGAATGCGATCGGGATGCGTGAAGACCTCGAAGCCGTCCTGGCGCGCGACCGCGACGAGCGTGATGCCGGCCGCGTCGGCCGTCTCGAGCGCGAGCTTCGTCGGCGCCGAGACCGCGACGATCATCGGGGCACCTGCCGTCGCCGTTTTCTGCACCATCTCGACGGAGATGCGGCTGGTCAGAAGAATGATGCCCGCGCGGACATCGACGCCGCGGCGCCTGAGTTCGCCAATGAGCTTGTCGAGCGCATTGTGCCGGCCGACATCCTCCGCAACCGCAACGAGGCCTTGCTCGCGGTTCCAGAATCCGGCGGCGTGCACGGCGCGCGTGCGCAGGTTGAGCTCCTGCGCGGCGGGAAGCGCTGCCATGGCCTCCGCAATATCGGCAGCCGCGAACGAAACATCGCTCACGACGGGCGGAAATCTCTGGGCGACAGCTTCCAGACTTTCAATGCCGCAGAGCCCGCAGCCCGTCGGCCCAGTGATGCTCCGACGGCGCTGGGCGAGCGCGAGACCGCGGTCCTTGGCGAGCCACATGCGCAGCTCGATGCCCTCGGCGTGCTCGACGACCTCGACCCCCTCGATCTCATCGGGCGCCGACACGATGCCCTCGCTGAGGCTGAAGCCCAGGGCGAAGTCCTCGAGATTTGTCGGTGATGCCATCATCACGGCGTGCGTCGTGCCGTCATAGACCAGCGCAACGGGCACCTCTACCGGCAGCTCGCGTTCCATCGCGGTGACGGCGGTGGCGGTCACCTTGATCGATCGGGCGCGGATGGCAGCATCAGTCATCGCGCTATGCTATTCCGCGGCCTCGGCCGCCGCAATGCGCCGGCTCGCCCGCGCGAAGGCGTCGTAGTCCTCCTGGTACTGCGTCGGCCCGTTCGAGAGGCCGACCTGCACCGCCGTCACCTTGTATTCGGGGCAGTTGGTCGCCCAGTCCGAGAAATCCGTGGTGATGACGTTCGCCTGGGTCAGCGGGTGGTGGAAAGTCGTGTAGACGACGCCCGGCGCCACCCGGTCCGTGATCAGCGCACGCAGCGCCGTCTCGCCGGCACGGGACTGAATGCGCACCCAGTCACCTTCCTTGATGCCGCGTTGCTCGGCGTCGTGCGGATGGATCTCGAGACGATCCTCATCGTGCCACATGACGTTTTCGGTACGCCGCGTCTGGGCGCCGACATTGTACTGCGAGAGAATGCGACCCGTGGTCAGCAGCAGCGGGAAGCGCGGTCCCGTGCGCTCATCCGTCGGCACGTACTCGGTGAGCATGAACTTGCCCTTGCCGCGCGCGAAGGTCGTCGCGTGCATGATGGGCGAGCCTTCGGGATTGGCGTCATTGCAGGGCCACTGCACCGAGCCCATTTCCTCGATCTTCTTGAAGCTCACGTTCTTGAAGGTCGGCGTCAGCGCCGCGATCTCGTCCATGACCTGGCTCGGATGGGTGTAGTTCCAGTCGAGCCCGAAGCCGTGCGCGAGGAGCTGCGTGATCTCCCAATCGGCATAGCCGTTGCGCGGCGTCATCACGCGCCGAACGAGCTGGATGCGCCGCTCGGCGTTGGTGAAGGTTCCATCCTTCTCGAGGAAGGTCGAGCCGGGCAGGAAGACATGCGCGTAGTTGGCCGTCTCGTTGAGGAAGAGATCCTGTACGACCACGCATTCCATCGCCGCGAGCCCGGCGGACACGTGCGTCGTATCCGGATCGGACTGCAGGATGTCCTCACCCTGGATATAGAGGCCCCGGAACGTGCCTTCGACGGCCGCATCCAGCATGTTCGGAATGCGCAGGCCCGGCTCCGGATTGAGCTTCGTGCCCCACATGGCTTCGAACGTGGCGCGGACGCCATCATCGCTGACGTGGCGATAGCCCGAGAACTCGTGCGGGAAGGACCCCATATCGCATGAGCCCTGCACGTTGTTCTGACCGCGCAGGGGGTTCACGCCGACGCCGCGGCGGCCGAGATTGCCCGTCACCATGGCGAGGTTCGCAATCGCCATGACGGTCGTCGATCCCTGGCTGTGCTCCGTGACGCCGAGACCGTAGTAGATCGCGGCATTGCCGCCCGTTGCATAGAGGCGGGCCGCGGCGCGCAGCTCCGCCGGATCGACGCCCGTGAACTTGGCAACCGCCTCCGGCGAATGGCGCTCCTCGGCGACGAAGGCCGCCCATTCCTGGAAGTCATCCATCTCGCAACGCTCGCGAACGAACTTCTCGTTCACGAGACCTTCGGTGACGATGACGTGTGCCATGGCCGTCAGGACGGCGACGTTCGTGCCGGGCAGCAGCGGCAGATGATGCGCCGCTTCGATATGGACCGAGCGCACGAGATCGATACGGCGCGGATCGACGACGATCAGCTTGGCGCCCGCCCGCAGGCGCTTCTTCATGCGGCTCGCGAACACGGGGTGGGCGTCCGTCGGGTTCGCGCCGATGACCAGCATGACATCGGAGTCCTCGACGGAATCGAAGTCCTGCGTACCGGCGGACGTGCCGAAAGCCGTCCTCAGTCCATAGCCCGTCGGCGAGTGGCAAACGCGCGCGCACGTATCGACGTTGTTCACGCCAAAGCCGGCGCGGATCAGCTTCTGGACGAGGAACGTCTCCTCGTTCGTGCAACGCGAGGACGTGATGCCGCCGACGGCGTCGCGGCCGTACTGGAACTGAATGCGCTTGAACTCGGAGACGACGCGGTCGATCGCCTCTTCCCACGTCGTCTCGCGCCAAGGATCGGTGATCTTGTCGCGCACCATGGGCTTCAGGATGCGCTCCTTGTGCGTGGTGTAGCCCCAGGCAAAGCGACCCTTGACGCAAGAGTGTCCGCGGTTCGCCTTGCCGTCCTTGTAGGGCACCATGCGCACGACTTCCTCGCCGCGCATCTCGGCCTTGAAGGAGCAGCCGACACCGCAATAAGCGCACGTGGTGACGACGGAATGCTCAGGCTGGCCGATGTCGATGAGAGACTTCTCGCTCAGCGTCGCCGTGGGGCAGGCCTGCACGCAGGCACCGCACGAGACGCATTCACTGTCGAGGAAATTCTCGGACGTGCCGGCCGCGACACGGCTTTCGAAGCCACGCCCCGCAATGGTCAACGCAAAAGTGCCCTGCACTTCCTCGCAGGCGCGCACGCAGCGATTGCAGACAATGCACTTCGAGGGATCGTACGTGAAATAGGGGTTGCTCTCGTCCTTCGGCATCCAGGCGTCGTTCGCCGCGCCGTCCTTGGCCTTGGCAAAGACGTGGTTGGCCCCGTCATAGCCGTAGCGCACATCGCGCAGGCCCACGGCGCCGGCCATGTCCTGTAGCTCGCAGTCGCCGTTCGCCGCGCAGGTGAGGCAATCCAGCGGGTGGTCCGAGATGTAGAGCTCCATCACGCCGCGGCGGAGCTGCTTCAGGCGCGATGTCTGCGTGTGCACGACGAGCCCGTTCATGGCCGGCGTCGTACAGGAAGCGGGCGTGCCGGGTCGGCCTTCGATCTCGACGAGGCAGAGGCGGCAGGAGCCGAAGGCCTCGATGCTGTCGGTCGCGCAGAGCTTCGGGATCTGCGTGCCGAGCTCCATGGCCGCGCGCATGATCGACGTGCCCTCGGGCACCGTCACCTCGACGCCGTCGATGGTCAGCGTGACCATCTTCTCGGACTTGGAGGCCGGCGTGCCGTAATCGATCTCGTTGACGAGCGTCATGCTGTTCTCACTCCGCTGCCTGCGGCAGGCGCTTGGCCCGACGGAAATCATCCGGGAAATGCGTAAGCGCGCTCATAACGGGGTACGGGGTAAACCCGCCAAGGGCGCACAAGGATCCGAACTTCATGGTGTTGCAGAGGTCCGTGACGAGCGCGAGATGGCTCTCGGGCTGATCGCCGGCCAAGATCTTGTCGATCGTCTCGACGCCGCGCGTCGAGCCGATGCGGCAGGGCGTGCACTTGCCGCAGCTCTCGATGGCGCAGAACTCGAAGGCAAAGCGCGCCTGCTTGGCCATGTCGGCCGTGTCGTCGAAGACCGTGATGCCGCCGTGGCCGATGAGGCCGTTCTTGGCGGTGAAGGCCTCGTAGTCGAAGGGCGTGTCGAAGAGCGCGCGGGGGAAGTAGGCGCCGAGCGGTCCGCCGACCTGCACGGCCTTGACCGGACGGCCGCTGAACGCGCCGCCGCCGACATCATCGACGAGCTCGCCGAGCGTCATGCCGAAGGCCGTCTCGAAGAGGCCGCCGTGCTTGACGTTGCCGGCGAGCTGAATGGGCATGGTGCCGCGCGAGCGCCCCATGCCGAGATCGGCATAGACCTTGGCGCCTTCCGAAAGGATGAACGGCACGGCCGCGAGCGAGAGCACGTTATTGATGACCGTCGGGCGGCCGAAGAGGCCCTTGTGCGCGGGCAGCGGCGGCTTGGCGCGCACGATGCCGCGCTTGCCTTCGAGGCTGTCGAGAAGTGCCGTCTCCTCGCCGCAGACATAGGCGCCGGCACCGGTGCGGACTTCGAGATCGAAGGCCTTCTTCGATGAGGCAACGCTCGCGCCGAGCAAGCCGGCCTTGCGCGCGATGCCAATGGCTTCCTTCAGCGTCGCAATGGCGTGCGGATATTCCGAGCGGACGTAGATGTAACCTTTGGTCGCGCCAACGGCGAGGCCCGCAATCGTCATGCCCTCGATGAGCAGGAAGGGATCGCCTTCCATGATCATGCGGTCGGCGAAGGTCGCGCTGTCGCCCTCGTCGGCATTGCAGACGATGTACTTCTGGTCGGCCGGCGCATCGAGCACCGTCTTCCACTTGATGCCCGTCGGGAAGCCCGCACCACCGCGCCCGCGCAGGCCGGACTTCGCGACGACATCGACGATATCCGCGCCGCCGAGGCCGACGGCCTGCTCCAGGCCGACGTAGCCGCCGTGCGCGCGATAGTCTTCGAGCGAGAGCGGATCGATGATGCCGCAGCGTGCGAACGTGAGCCGCGTCTGGCGCGCAAAGAAACCGATCTGCTCGACAGGACCGACCGACTTCGGATGACCGGCGACGGCGAGCGAGTGACCATCGAGCAGACCTGCGGCCACGAGGCTCGCAACGTCGCTGACGTCGAGCGGCCCGAAGCCGTGCCGCACGCCGTGGCTTTCAACTTCGAGCAGGGGCTCCAACCACATCATGCCGCGCGAGCCCGTGCGCACGATCTCGATCGAGCGGCCTGCGGTCTGCGCGGCCTTGGCGAGTGCCGCCGCGACCTCATCGGCGCCGACAGCAATGGCGGCCGCATCCCTGGGAATGAAGAACCGCACGCTCATGCCCCGGTCTCCTTCAGCAGGGCGTCGAGCCGTTCCGCCGTCATGCGCCCGACAATGCGGCCGTCGATCATGGCGGAGGGCGCGGTCGCGCAGAGCCAGAGGCAGTAGACCGGCTCGAGCGTGACGCGGCCATCGGCGCTGGTCTCGCCGCAGGCGACGCCCAAGTGATGCTCGGCCCGCTCGACGAGCGCTTCGCCACCCATGGACTGGCAGGCCTCAGCCCGGCAAAGCTTCAGGACGTGGCGTCCGGCCGGCTTGGCCCGGAAGTCATGGTAGAAGGTGACGACGCCGTGCACCTCGGCACGGGAAAGGTTCAGCACCTGCGCCAGCGCCGGAACCACGGCCTCAGGCACATAGCCGAGCGCCGACTGAACATCGTGCAGGATCTCGATCAGCTCATCCGGCCGATTGCCGTGCTCGGCGGCGACCGCTCGCGCAGTCTCGTCTGCTGTCTTGTCAGCCATTCAGGGCACCTCTTGCGGCGGTGCGCATCGCACCTAACCCACTCATCCTACTTATTTATTTCGGACGAATGCGTACACGATGGCACCCTGGCACCGCGCACCTAAAATCATTCCAGAAACGCATCATCGCCCAGAATGGCGACAGCGATCCAATCGGTTGTTCCGATGGGTTAATCGGGGCGGCCGATGACGCAGCGCGGCATGACGAAGGGCTACTTCCGGCCCGCGCCGGCGGGCGCTGCCACCTGCGCGGCGGACTCGAAGACCGCCAGAACCAGGGGCGAGACCGGGTCTCGGTCCACGGCGACCAGACCCACGCTGTGCTCGATCTCGGGGTTCGTCAGCGGCACCGCGCGAATGTCCGACATGGGCCCGAGGATCTTCAGGAAATACTCCGGCACGATGCTGGCGAGCCCCATGAGGTGCACGTTCGCATAGAGGTTGATGACCGAGTTGGTCTCCAGCCGGATGATGGGCGTGCTGTTCGCGGTGCGGAACGCCCGATCGATGATGCGCCGGTTCTGCATGTTCGGGGTCAGCAGGCAGAGCGGCTGTTTCGCCGCCTCAGCCCAGGTGACGGAGGCCTTCCCGGCCAGGTGATGGTCATCGCGCAGGAGCAGGCAGTAGCGCTCCATGTAGATGGACTCCGCGCGCATGCCCTCGATCGGCTCGTTGTCGAGGGAGGTGAGGCCGACATCGATCGAGAAGTCCTCGAGATTGCGCAGGATCTCGACCGAGCTCTGCGAGAGCACGGTAAGCTCGATGCCGCTGTGGCTGTCCTGGATGGCCTTGGTGATCAGCGCCGCCATGGGCAACGCAGAAGGCACGACGCCGAGTGACAGGCGCCCGACCAGCGCGCCCTTGGCGCTGCGCAGCGTCGAGATTTCCTGCTGCAGCGAGCCCCAGTTGTCGAGAATGGCGTGCGCCCACTTGAGCACGCGCTCGCCTTCCGCCGTGAGGCCGTGAAAGCGCTGGCCGCGCTCGACGATCGGCACGCCGAGCTCCTGTTCGAGCTGGCGAATGCGCCCCGAGAGCGTGGGCTGCGTGACGTTGCACGCCTTCGCTGCGCGCGTGAAATGCTTCTCGCGCGCGAGCGCCGAAAGGTACTGGAGCTGGCGAATATCCATGGTGCGGGGAGTATATCAGGCCGCGCGGTCTCTGGCATACCAAGCCAGCGCCGCACGTTCGCACAAGGTAAGCAGCACTTAGCTCTAGCCGGGCTCCTAGCCGGGAGGCCCATAGCCGCCGCCGGCCGGCGTCTCCATGTGATAGAGATCGCCCGGTTGCATCTCCCGCCGGTCATTGCCTTCGAGAGGCTCTTTCGTCCCGTCCGCGCGCTCGACGATATCGACGCCACAGGCGCCCGGCTCGCCCCCTGCAAGGCCAAAGGGCGGCACCTTGCGGTGCGAACCGAGCGTGGTGACCGTCATGGCCTCCAGGAAACGCATACGCCGGACAGCGCCGTCACCACCGCGCCAGCGGCCCGCACCGCCCGAGCCGCGCCGGATGCCGAACGCCTCGAGCCGCACGGGAAAGCGCCATTCGAGGATTTCGGGATCGGTCATGCGCGTGTTCGTCATGTGCGTCTGCACGGCGCTCGCGCCATCGAAACCGTCGCCTGCGCCCGTGCCGCCGCAGATGGTCTCGTAATTCTGCAGACGCTCATTGCCCCAGACGAAGTTGTTCATGGTCGCTTGCGAACCCGCGAGCACGCCAAGCGCGCCGAGAAGGGCATTGGTCGCCGCCTGCGAGACTTCGGTATTGCCCGCGATCACGGCCGCCGGAGCGCGCGGGTTCAGCATCGTGCCTTCTGGCGTGATGATCGTCAGCGGCTTGAGGCAGCCTTCATTGAGCGGGATCTCGCTCTCCGAAAGCGTGCGGAAGACGTAGAGCACGACCGCGCGGCAGACGGCGAGCGGGGCGTTGTAGTTGAACTCGCTTTGCGCCGACGTGCCCGTGAAATCGATGGTCGCACTTCGCGCCTTGCGATCGACGCGCACGGCAACGTGGATCGCCGCGCCGCTGTCCATGGGATAGTGGAACTCGCCATCCTTGAGCGTGTCGATAGCCTTGCGCACGGCGGCTTCCGCATTGTCCTGCACGTGGCGCATGTAGGCATCGACGACGGGCTGGCCGAACTGCTCGACCATGCGCAGGATCTCGCGCACGCCCGTCTCGTTCGACGCGATCTGCGCCCTGAGGTCCGCCATGTTCTGATCGATGTTGCGGCAAGGATAGCGCCCCGAGGCGAGCAGTGCCCGCGTCTCGGCATCGCGAAGGCGCCCTTGATCGACCATCTTGAAGTTGTCGATGAGGACGCCTTCCTCGTCGATGTGGCGACTGTCCGGCGGCGCAGAGCCCGGCGTCCTGCCGCCGATGTCCGCGTGATGACCACGCGAGGCGACGATGAACAGAATGCGCGCGCCATCGCGGCTGAAGACCGGCGTCACGACGGTCACATCGGGGAGATGCGTGCCGCCGCGGTAGGGATTGTTCAGCATGATGCTGTCGCCGGGCTTCAAGTTGCCGGCATTGAGACGCAGCACCGTGCGCACGGCCTCACTCATGGAGCCGAGGTGCACCGGCACGTGCGGCGCATTGGCGACGAGATTGCCTTGCGGGTCGAAGAGCGCACAGGAGAAGTCGAGCCGCTCCTTGATGTTCACGGAGTAGGCAGTGTTCTCGAGCGTCGCGCCCATCTGCTCGGCGATCGACATGAAGAGGTTGTTGAAGACCTCGAGCATGATCGGATCGGCTTCAGTGCCGAGCTGCTCGCGGCGCGCCTGGGCTGCCGTGCGCGTGAGCATGAGATGGCCGAGGTTCGTGATCTCGGCTGTCCAGCCTTCCTCGACGACGTTCGTGCCGGTCGGCTCGATGATGATCGCGGGGCCTTCGATGGTGTCGCCAGGTCCGAGCTTCGCGCGGTCATAGAGCGGCGTGTCACCCCAGCCTGAGCGCGTGTGCACGCGCACGTTCGCAATCGGGCGGCCATCAGCGTCGCGTGTGCGCGTGATGGGCCGCTCGACAATGGCATCGCTGGCGCCGATCGCGTCTATCGCCACAGCCTCGACGATCAGATCGTCGCGCTCGACGGCAAAGCCGAAACGCGCGCGATGAACCTCGGCGAAGCGCTGGCGAAGCTCGTCCTCCGTGCCGTAGTCGACTGCCAGTGGCTGATGCGCGCCCTCATAGCGCACGTGCACGCGCCGCTCGACCACGATCCGATCGCGCGGGATATCCTGGCCGAGCACTTCCTCAACGGCACCAGCCTCGAGATCGGCAAGCGCCTCGGCGACAGCCTCGGCCGAGCCCTTCAACGGACGCTCGATCTGGCGCTCGCGCAGCGCCCGCACCTCCGCGAGGCCCATGCCATAAGCCGAGAGCACGCCCGCATAGGGGTGCAGCAGCACGCGCGTGATGCCGAGCACGTCGGCAATGGCGCAGGCATGCTGGCCGCCGGCACCGCCGAAGCAGTTCAGCGTATAGCGTGTCACGTCGTAGCCGCGCTGCACCGAGATTTTCTTGATCGCATTGGCCATGTTCTCGACGGCAATGCGCAGGAAGCCCTCAGCAACCTCCTCCGGCTTATACGACGTGCCGCTCGCGGCATTGATCTCAGCGGTCAGGCGCTCGAACGCCTTGCGCGCAGCCTCGACGTCCAACGGCTCGTCGCCACCTGGACCGAACACGCTTGGGAAATGATCCGGCTGGATCTTGCCGAGCAGGACGTTGCAGTCGGTGACCGCGAGCGGACCGCCGCGGCGGTAGCAGGCAGGCCCCGGGTTGGCCCCCGCGCTTTCGGGGCCGACCTGAAAGCGGCCGTCCTCGAACTTCAGGATGGAGCCGCCGCCCGCCGCGATCGTGTGAATGTGCATCATGGGCGCGCGCATCCGCACGCCCGCGACCTCCGTCTCGAAGGAGCGCTCGAACTGGCCGTCGAAGTGCGTGACGTCGGTGGACGTGCCGCCCATGTCGAAGCCAATGAGCTTTTCGAAGCCGGCCATGGTGCCCGTCCGCACCATGCCGACGACGCCGCCCGCCGGCCCCGAGAGGATCGAGTCCTTGCCCTGGAAGAGCGCGGCGTCGATCAGCCCGCCATTCGACTGCATGAACTGAAGGCGCCGGCAGCCGCCGCGATCCGCGCCGAGCTCGTCGCGCACCTGATCCACGTAGCGGCGCAGCACAGGCGAGAGATAGGCATCCGCGACCGCCGTATCGCCACGCGAGACGAGCTTGATGAGCGGGCTCGCTGTATGGCTCGGCGAAACTTGGCGAAAGCCCACTTCGCGCGCGATCTCCGCGACGCGCTGTTCGTGCGCGGGATAGCGGTACGAGTGCATGAACGCGATGGCGACGGCGCGGATACCGGCAGCATAGGCCGCTTCCAGCGCCGTGCGTGCCGTCGCCTCGTCGAGCGGACAGACGGTCTCGCCCCGCGCGCCCATGCGCTCGTCCACCTCGGCGACGCGGGTATAGAGCACCTCGGGAAGCCTGATATGGAGATCGAAAAGCCGCGGGCGGTTCTGGTAGCCGATGCGCAGGAGATCGGCGAAACCCTTGGTGATCAGCAGCAGCGTCGGGTCGCCCTTGCGCTCGAGCAGCGCGTTCGTCGCGACCGTCGTGCCCATGCGCACGGTATCGATGAGGCCCGGCGGAATCGCCTCGCCGGGCTTCAACCCGAGCAGATCGCGAATGCCCTGCACGGCGGCATCGCGATAGCGCTCGGGGTTCTCCGAGAGCACCTTGTGACAGAGGATTTCGCCGTCCGGCCGTCGGGCGACGATGTCCGTGAATGTGCCGCCGCGATCGATCCAGAACTGCCACATGTCGGTGCTTTGTGTTCGATGCTGTGCATGAGGGCCGCGGCGCGCGCGCCGCGATCCACGTTCATGCGGAGCTAGTGTCCCTTTTGATTTCGAAGTTCGCTCGGGACACTAGCATCGAGGACAGGCGAACTTCGGAATCGAGACACTAACCCATCACCACCTTGGGCAACCACAGTGCGAGATCAGGCCATGCCATCAGTGCCCCAACGAGCGCCAGCATGGCGACGACAAAGGGCAATGCGCCCCAAATGACGTCGGTAACCGGTCCGCGGTCCCGCATTCCTTGCACGACGTAGAGATTGAGCCCCACAGGCGGTGTAATGAGCGCGACCTCGATCATTACCGTCAGCACAATGCCCCACCAGATCGGATCCCAACCAAGTGCAAAGACGATGGGCGCGATGAACGGCGTCGTCAGGATCATCATGGAGATCGTCTCCATGAAGCAGCCGAGCACGACGTAGAACGCGATGATGAGCAGCATCGTGCCGTACTTGCCGAGGCCGAGACTCTGGATCCATTGCCCAAGCCCGTCCGTGAGGCCGATCGCGGCGAGCACGAAATTGAGGAACTGCGCCGCCATGATGATCAGCATGATCATGGCGGTCGTGCGCATGGTGCCTTCGGCGACCGCGCGCAGCATCGAGAAGGAAAGCCGCCGCTCCCAGACGGCGAGGACGAGCGCCGCCACGACACCGAGCGAGGCCGCCTCCGTCGGCGTGGCCCAACCTGCATAGATCGAGCCGACCACGGCCAGGAAGATGAACATCGGCGGGAGCAGGTCCGGCAAGACGCGGATGCGCTTCGCCCACGACGTCTCCATGGGCGCCCCGCCTTTGCGACGATCAATCAGGCAGAAAAGCAGGATGATCAGCATGAACAGGGCGGCAAGCAGCGCCCCCGGAATGAAGCCGGCGAGGTACAGACGCGGCACCGACGTGTTGGTCAGCAGGCCATACAGGATGAAATTGATCGAGGGCGGAATGAGAATGCCGAGCGTGCCGCCCGCGGCAATACTGCCGAGGAAAAGACGCTCGTCGTAACCGCGCTGCCTGATCTGGGGAATGGCGACGGTGCCGATCGTCGCGGCTGTCGCCACGCTCGAGCCGGAAGTCGCGGCAAACATCGCCGAGGTGCCAATGTTGGCGTGCATGAGGCCGCCCGGCAGCCACGAAAGCCACTGCGCCGCTGCGTTGTAGACGCGCTCGGCGATGCCGGCCCTGAGCAGAATCTCGCCGAGCATCACGAACAGCGGGATCGCAATCAGGATGTACTCGCTCGACGAGTTCCAGATGATCTCGCCCATGGCGCGCTGCAGCGGCATGGCGGCGAAGAAATCGTTCAGCGCCAGACCGAGAACGCCCATGACGGCGGCGACAGGCACGCTGATCGCAAGCAGGCCGAGCAGAAGCAGAAGAGCAGTTGCCAGCATGTGATTTAAGCTCCTGCGCCCGGCTTCTGGCCGCGGACGTCCAGGCCTTTCAGCTCGGCCTCGATCTCCTCCTCCGTCGTCGCGACACCTGCGATCGCTCTGACACCGCCCCAATCCCCCTTCAGAACGCAGGCAATCGAGCGGATCAGCGCCACCATGATCGCGAGGAAGAAAAGGCCGATGCCGTAAGCCCAGGGAATCTGCGCCCAGGCGAGCGGAATGCGGAGCTGCGTGTTCGAGCGAATGCCTTCGACATAGCTCGTCATCGCCACGTCGATGGCGCGCTCGAGAAGGGCGAACACGAAGACGAACAGAGCCAGGAGCGCGATGATATCCATGATCGCGCGGGCTGTCGGTCCGAACTGGATATAGAGGACGTCGATGCGCACGTGACCGCGATTGACGAGCACGTAGGCCATCGAAAGACTCGTTCCGACCTCGAAGAGATAGCCGGAAATTTCGTCCGAACCAGAGAACAGGAAGCTCGCGCCGAGCATCGCGCCCGCTCCCTTCCGCAGCAGCACCTCGGCTGTGACGATGATTGCTGCCGAAAAGAGCAATGTCCCGCCTAGCCAGATGCCGATTTGCGCAAGCGCCGAGATCAGCCGCCAAGCGGGATCACGCAGGACGATCAGCACGAGAAGCGCCAAGGCAACGGCAGCGAACTGCCATGCCGGCGTCTCGGACAGCAGCGTGCGAAGCATATCCGTCATTGCAAATAAAAGGCCCAGGAGACGATCCTGGGCCTTCCCCTTTTGGTGCGGACTGTTAGTTGGCCTTGGCCGTCAGGCCGTACTTGCTGCCGACAAGCTCGGTCCACTTCGCGGCGCACTCGGCACCGCAACGCTTCGCCCACGCCGCAAGCACCTGCTCGTCGATGGCCTTCTTGCGCTCTTTCATGGCGTCACCCGAAGGCACGAACAGCTTCAGCTTGCCTGGCGGGCCCACCGAGCAAGCACCGTTACCGGTGTTGCAGGCGATGCCCTCCTCGGTCTCTTCCTCGATGACCTTCCACGCTTTGTCCTCGAGCTTCTTCATCTCCGCCTGAATGACCGTCCGGGTCGCCTCAGGCAGCTTGTTCCAGACGTTCGTATTCACGACCCAAACGCCGACCGTGTAGTTCACGGGCAGGCGGATCAGCGTGTTCACGACCTCGTACCACTTGGCCTTGTAGCCGGGCATCGTGCCTGTCACACCGCAGTCGGTGACGCCCTTCTCGAGCGCCGGCACGACCTCGCCGAAAGCGATCGTCACACCAACGCCGCCGAGCGCCGCAACGAAATCAGCCTGCGATGTGCCCTGGACGCGGACTTTCTTGCCCTTCAGGTCATCGATGCTGTTGATCTCGCCTCTGCAGAAGATGACCTGCTCCGGGAAGGTGAACGTGCCGAGGATCGTCGCGCCGTTGCGCGCCATGGCCTTCTGCATTTCGGGCAGCCAGGCATTCACGATTTCGCGGCCCATCTTGAAGTCGCGCGCAACGCCGGCAATGTCGGACGCCTCGATGATCGCGCCGCCATCCTCGACGTAGATCGGCAGCGCGGCGGCGAAGTCGAACACGCCCTGCTTGAGCAGGCGCACGACCTCAGTGCCCTTCAGGTTCACCTCGGTGATCGACTTGATGTTGCCCTTGAGCTTGCCGCCCGTCGCCTTGGGCAGATCTTCTGTCCAGAAGGGCTGCTCCATCTTCTGCCAGTTGGTCAGAAAGTTCCACGTCCCGACGGCATTGAAGGTGCGCGGCTGAAGATCCTGCGCCCAAACCGGAATGGACGCTGCTGCCGCGAGGGTCGCGGCGACGCAGGCAGCAGGTAATTTGAACTTCATCAGTACTTCCTCCCTTTGAGACATTCGGAATTCAGCTCAACCGTCCGTCACAGCGCCGCCAGCTTGCTGTTCAGGCGATCCGTAATGAGCATCGAGCCCGGCTTGTGGGTAATGCAGAGCGGCGGGCGGGCATTGAGAACGACGGATTGCGGCGTGACCCCGCACGCCCAGAATACGGGGAGCATTCCCTTTTCGACAACCGGCGGCGGATCGCCGAAATCGGGCGCCATCAGGTCCTTGATGCCGATCGCCTCGGGAATGCCGATGTGCACGGGCGCGCCGTGCACGGCCGGGAAGCGCGACGTGACCTGGATGGCGCGAATGGCGTCCGCCGGCGTCATCATGCGCATGGACACGATCATCTTGCCGCTGAACGGCCCGGCCGGTGCGCAATCGATCGACGTGCGATACATCGAGACGACCGTATCGCGCTCGATGTGATAGAGCGGGATGCCCTCGTCGATCAGCGGCTGCTCGAATGAGAAGGAGCATCCCAGCACGAACGTCACGAGGTCGTCGGTCCAGTAGCCGCGAATGTCGGTCGGCTCATCGACGCATTCGCCGTTCTTGAAGACGCGGTAGCGCGGCACATCCGTGCGGATGTCGATGTCGCCGAGATCTGGAAGCGCCGGATCGCCGACGGCCCCCATACCTATGACTGGGCAGGGCTTGGGATTGCGCTGGCAGAAAGCGGCGAAGTCGGTGGCATAGGCCTTCGGCAGGATGCACAGGTTGCCCTGCACGAATCCCGGCGCCTGACCAGCGGTGTGTCCCGTGATCTCGCCGCTACGACACTTCAGACGTGCGGCCTGAGACGGCAGAAAGCCGCTCACGCCTGCATTCACAGGCCGATCCTGCATATGAGGCCTCCCCAGACCTTGAATTCCCCTCGCGCGCCCGCTTTACGCAGTGCCTCGCGTGGAGGGACAAAATTGCATTCGTACGGACATACGTCAATTTGAGATATTCAGATTCCGATGGCGTGCCAGTGGATTGAGCAAGATGGCGCCGAGGCGGTCGAATGAGCCTACGATGCTTGGATCATACGTATGCCGATCACGCCGTGCAGTTGACGGACGCTGGGCTGCCGTCGAAGCTCGTGCGGACCGGACAGCCCCGAAAGTCGCGGAGCAAGCCCCATGAAGATCGCGCATCTCTGTAAGCTCCTCGGACTGCTTCTTGGGATTATCGTCCTGTTCGGCGCGGTGCCGCGCGCGAGCGCTGCCGAGCCCATCGAGATCTTCGATGCTCATCTTCACTACAACTGGGAGCCCAAGCCCTACTTCTCGCTCGACGAGGTGCTCGCGCTCTTCAAGAAGCACCGCGTCACTGGGATTCTCGCGACGAGCCGGCCGAACGACGGCACGCGCGCGCTCGTCGCTGCTCAGGCCGCGGGCAAGGCCGAGGGGCTTTGGGTCGTCCCCTTCATCCGGCCCTATCGCATTCGGGCCGACATCGGCAGTTGGTTCAACGATCCCTCGATCTACGACCTCGTGCGCGAGGAATACGCGCGTGGCGGCTATCGCGGGGTCGGCGAGTTCCACCTTACGGGCCGCGCCGCCGCCACCGACTGGGTGCGCAAGACCGTCGACTTCGCCGTCGCGCATGACCTCTACCTGCACGCACACGCCGATGCGGAAGCCGTCGAGATCCTGTTCGCTCATAATCCCAAGAGCCGCATCATCTGGGCCCACACGGGCTTCTCGCTCGACCCGGCACGCGTTGCGGCACTCCTGGACAAGTATCCGACGCTGTGGGGCGAGCTCTCCTATCGCGGCGGCATCACGGAAAGCGGACGGCTGTCGCCTGCGTGGCGCGCCCTGTTCGAGCGCTATCCCAACCGCTTTCTGATCGGCTCGGACACCTGGATCAACGAGCGGTGGGCAAGCTACGGCGAGATCATTGCCGGCTATCGGCGCTGGCTCGCTGAGCTGCCACCCGAGATCGCGGCCAAGATCGCGCACGGCAATGCCCGCGCCCTCTTCAAGGATGCCGCGCCGCCCGTACGATAGATCTCACGGCGCGAAGCTCGACCGCAGCTCAGCCGCCCATCTCCCCTCGATGCGCGTCACGACCCAGATCGAGCGATAGCTTGCGATGGCCGAGTTGTCGGCGCGGTAGCGCGTGAACTGCACGTCGAGATGCACCTTCTCGCGCGAGGCGGCGATGACCTTGCGAAAGTCCCACGCGCTGTGATGCCAGTCGCCGCCAGCACGGGCACGGAAATCAGCGAAGTAGCGCTCCGGGCTTTCCCAGATCCGCATGCCGGCGCCGGACAGACGATAGTGCGGAAAGTGCAGCGTTGCGGCGAGCGCGACATCATCCTTGGCATTCAGCGCCGCGATATGGCGGTCGAGCACCTCGATGGCCGCCGCTACCGCCGCCGGGTCGTCGGACGCGCTCATTGCACTATCGCCCACCATGCGAACCTCCGCGGCCGGTTGTTGACGCCCGGCAAGGCGATGCGGGACACTTCGCCGATCCCCCGCGCAAAAAGGAGCACTCAATGAAGCCCGTCGATCCCCGCACTGCAAGCCCCGAGGTGCGCGCCGTCTTCGACGACATCAAAGCGACGCGCAAGGTCAAGACGGTCAACAATTTCTGGCGTTATCTCGCCCACGAGCCGCGCATGCTCAAGCACACCTGGGAGAGCCTCAAGGCCATCATGGGGCCCGGACACCTGGACCCGCTGACCAAGGAGCTCGTCTATGTCGCCATCTCGATCACCAACAACTGCGAGTACTGCATGGCCTCGCACACAGCGGCTGCACGCGCCAAGGGAGCGACGGAAGCTCAGATCAATGAGCTCTATGCGGTCGTCGGGCTCGCCAACATGACCAACCGGCTCGCGAACGCCTACAAAGTCCCGGTCGACGCGCAATTCAAGGATGCAACCTGAGGCGTCTGCCACCTGATTGCCGCGGTTGGCCTCTAGCGTGCGCTCAGAGGCACTTGTGGCGCGCCGTTCAGCAGCGACCCATGATCGCGGTATCGGAAAAACTCGGAATTTTGCCGCAATGCGCGACGATGCGTGCTCAGGTGTGGTATTAGGGGCACGCGGCGCGGCGTTCAATTTGCGTTCCGCGAAAGCGTTGCCGAACCGAGCATGACCGGCCATCAGCACTTCGAGAACGACGGGACTCATGTCGCAAGCCGATCAACCCATTGAATGGTATCTGGCGCGCGACGGGCAGCAGCACGGTCCGATCAGCGCCGCGGAAATGGAGAAGATCATCGAGCTCGGCTATCTTCTGCCGACCGATCTCGTGTGGCGACAAGGCTTTACGGACTGGAAGCCCGCCTCCGACGCATTCCCCAAGATGCCCGAGGTCCCGACCCAGGCTCCCCCGCCGCCGGCACCGCCTCCAGCTCAGGCTGCGCCGCGACCTGCCGACGCACCTGCTGCAAAAGCAGGGCCTGCGGAGCCGAGGGCAGACACGGCGCGCGACCGCGCACATATCGCGAAGGATCCCGCGAGCTGGGAGGCCGAAGCCCGCCGCAAGACCGTGCTAGGGGGCAGTGATCCTGCCGGCCAGGATGCCGGTCCGAAGGATCGCCCCGGGCAGGCGCCGGCACGCCACTCCGATCCACGCGAAGTGATCGCCGCAGAGGCAGCCCGACGCGAGGCCGCGGCCCGGCGGACGCGCGAGGCGGCCACTCAGCAGCCCGGCGCGCGCGGACCGGCTGGCCGCCAGCCGGCCACCGGCCAGCCCATGGGCGAGGCCCCGGTCCGAACCAATCCGACAGCACCGCTCCGCAGCCCGCAGCCTGCCGCTGGCGGCGCGATGCCGCCGCATGGCGGGGATGAAGACGATGCCTGGGCTGACGAGCCGCCGCGTCGCCGCCTGCCGAAGCTCGCGATCGCCGCCGTCGCACTCCTCGTGCTCATCGGCGGAGGCGTCTTTGCCCTTCACGCCACGGGGCAGCTCGACCCGATCGTCAATCGCGTTTCGTCCGCCTCCGCGCCGCAGTCATCGACGCCGCCGACGGTTTCGGCCAGTCCCGAGGCGCGGAAGCAGGCGCCAGCCGACTATGCGACCGATCCGGTCGAGGTCGATCGCCAGTTCCAGCGCACGGCCCTCTGGAAACTGCTCAAGACCGAGTTCCCCGACTGGTACGGCGAGCGCGTGCGCGACACGGCCCGCCTCAAGGCCGAAGGAAAGGCCGACAAGGCGATCTCGCAGCATCTTGCCGAGCAGCTTGTCGCATTGCGCCGCAAGCACGTGACGGATGCCCTCGCCGCGAGCCCGCAACACCTGAAGACGGTCGCGACCGCATTCCTCGAGAACCTCGAACGTCTCTCGCAGCACAGCGTCGATGCCTGCTACGGCTTCATCTCGCAGGGCGAGACCAATCCGCTGATCGTGGAGCTCACGAGCGCCTCCGAGCACACACCCTCGCTGCAGCGCCAGGCTTCCGCGATCTTCACCGCCATCGTCGAGGGCCGCCGCACGCCGGCCCAGCACCGCCAGCCGACGCGCGACGATTACGACCAGCTCGCCATTCAGCTCGCCAAGCGCGGCTGGAGCCCCATGGACCTCCAGCTCTTCTCTGATGCCCGTTCGCTTGCACGAGCCGCACCCGAGCGGGTTTGCCGGATGGTCCAGGACTGGTTCGCGGCCCAGCTCGCCGTCGGCGACGAGGAAGTGCAGGTGCGCCTGCTCATCGAGGCCCTGAAACCGGTTGTCGCGGGCTAAAGCAGGGGCACGCGCGCGAATGCCGCGGCTGCTTGCCGGCCCGTCCAACTGCATCTAAGTCATCGCCATGCAGACGAGCGCCCAGAACCTCACGAGCCGCCTTGCCAATCCGACCCGCTTCATGTCGCTCAGCGCGACCGCGTTGCCGTGGGTGGGGGGCATCGCCGCTGCATTCATTGCATTCGGGCTCTATCTCGCGTTCTTCTCCGCCCCGCCCGACTACCAGCAGGGCCAGACCGTCAAGATCATGTTCATCCACGTGCCCTCGGCCTGGCTCGCCATGGGCATCTATCTGCTGGTCGCGATCTCGAGCTTCGGGCTTCTGGTCTTCCGCCACCCGCTCGCCGACGTCTCTGCCAAGGCGGCCGTGCCGCTCGGTGCCGCTTTCACCTTTCTCGCGCTCATCACCGGCGCGCTCTGGGGCCGGCCCATGTGGGGCGCCTATTGGGTGTGGGACGCGCGGCTCACATCCGTCCTCATTCTCTTCTTTCTCTATCTCGGGCTGATGGCGCTGCGCTCCTCGCTCGACGACGAGGCCCTCGCCAGCAAGCTGACCGCAATTCTCGCGCTCGTCGGCATCGTCCTGCTGCCGATCATCAAGTTCTCCGTCGAATGGTGGAACACGCTCCATCAGCCGGCAAGCGTGCTGCGCTTCGGCGGTCCGAGCATTCACGCATCGATCCTCGTTCCGCTGCTCGTCATGGCAGTGGGCTTCGTTCTCGCCTTCACCGCGATGCACCTGATGGCCATGCGCAATGAGATCCTGCGCCGCCGCGTGAAGGCGCTGACGCTCGCCGAGGTCAGCCGCGCCGGTGCCGGCATCCCTGCGGGCGCGAAAGGCTGAGCACCATGAACCTCGGGCCGCACGCAGCCTTCATCATCGCTTCCTATGCGATCGTCGCGGCGGTCATGATCACGCTCGTCGCCTGGCTGATTTTCGACGGCCGCCGCCAACAGCGTGCGCTCGACGCGCTCGAAGCCCGCGGCGTGCGCCGCCGGTCGCGCGCCGGGGATAGCGGCCAATGACGGACCGCACGACGGATGCGCCATCCGCGCCTCGCCGCAGGCGGCTGCTGATCCTGGCCCCGCTCGTGCTGTTCGGCGCCATGGCCGTGATGTTCGCCTTCGCGCTCACCAAGGGCGATCCTGCAAGGCTGCCATCGGCGCTGATCGGCAAGCCGGCCCCGGCTCTCGCATTGACTACGATCGAAGGCCTGCAGGATGGCCCGCGCGCCGTCCCGCTGCTCACGTCCGAGCTGCTGCAGAAGGGCGAGGTGACGGTCGTCAACTTCTGGGCCTCGTGGTGCCTCCCGTGCGTCGAGGAGCATCCGCTGCTCATCGAGATTGCACAGAAGGCGAGCGTGCCGGTGCTCGGCATCAACTACAAGGATGCCGCCGCCAATGCGCGCCGCTTCCTCGGTCGCTACGGAAATCCATATGCCGCCGTCGGTGCCGACACGTCCGGGCGCACGGCCATCGA
>ERZ778022.1900-NODE-1900-length-24462-cov-3.945507_pt1 | contig 24462 bp, 28 predicted proteins | sample MGYA00375752_ERZ778022 | MGnify/ENA primary metagenome ERZ778022 (study PRJEB29350, sample SAMN05389826) | bioreactor metagenome | isolation source: Thiocyanate bioreactor | place: South Africa: University of Cape Town | collected 2014-04-04 ...
GCCTCGAATTCCTCGAAAAGATCATGACGCTCCGGCCCATGCCGGTCATCATGGTCTCGACCCTCACCCAGCGCGGCGCCGAAGCCTCGCTGATGGCGCTGGAGATCGGTGCCTTCGATTGCGTCGGCAAGCCGCAGCCGGGCGATACCCGCCCCTTCGGCGACCTCGTCGAGAAGGTGAAGGCCGCCGCCCGCTCGCAGCGCCGCCATGTCCGCGCGGACGTGCCGGCGCCGGTGCCGGCCGCCGCCAGCGTCCATCCCGTTACAGGCTACCGGCCCGGCCGCAGGGTCATCGCCATCGGGGCGTCGACGGGCGGGGTGGAGGCGCTGATCACGGTGCTCCAGAAATTCCCGGTCAACTGCCCGCCGACGGTCATCACGCAGCACATGCCGTCGACCTTCACCAGGAGCTTCGCCGAGCGGCTGAACCGCCTGTGCGCGCCGGTGGTGGAGGAGGCGACGGACGGCGCGCGCCTGGAGATCGGCAAGATCTACCTTGCGCCCGGCGGCGAGCGTCACTTGCAGGTTTCCAGCCCGAACGCACCCTGCTGCCGGCTGGTGGAACGGGATCCGGTCAACGGCCATCGCCCCTCGGTGGATGTGCTGTTCGATTCGGTGGCGGAACTGGCCGGGCGCAACGCCGTCGGCGTCATCCTGACCGGCATGGGCCGGGACGGGGCGGCGGGCTTGCTGAAAATGCGCCATGCAGGGGCGCGGACAATCGGCCAGAACGAAAAAACCTGCATCGTATATGGAATGCCGAGAGTGGCTTTCGAGCTGGGTGCCGTCGAGCATCAGTTTCCGCTCTCCTCCATAGGGGAGGAAATCTTGAAGATCACTGCGGCCCGTAGAGAAGGGAGCGAATAATGTCTATCGCTGAAAAAATCAAAGTACTCATCGTCGACGACCAGGTGACGAGCCGCCTGCTGCTGGGCGATGCCCTCCAGCAGCTCGGCTTCAAGCAGATCACCGCGGCCGGCGACGGCGCGCAGGGCATGGCCATCATGACCCAGCAGCCGCACCACCTCGTCATCTCCGACTTCAACATGCCGAAGATGGACGGCATCGAGTTCCTTCAGGCGGTTCGGTCCAACCCGAACACCAAGAAGGCTGCCTTCATCATCCTGACGGCGCAGGGCGACCGCGCGCTGGTGCAGAAGGCGGCGGCGCTCGGCGCCAACAACGTGCTGGCCAAGCCCTTCACCATCGAGAAGATGCGGGCGGCCATCGAGGCCGTGTTCGGGGCATTGAAATGATCGCAGACGCCGGGGCGCGCCGCGTCCATGTCATTCAGGGCGAATACAAGGTCGTCAACGACCCGAATGTGGTGCTCACCACCATTCTCGGTTCGTGCGTGGCCGCCTGCATGCGCGACCCGGTCATTGGCGTCGGTGGCATGAACCACTTCCTGTTGCCGGGCTCCGCCGAGGCCATGGCTTCTGGCGGCGATGCCACGCGCTATGGCGTGCATCTGATGGAGCTTCTGATCAACGGCCTCCTGAAGCAGGGCGCGCGCCGCGACCGGCTGGAGGCGAAGATCTTCGGCGGGGCGCGGACGATCGCGCGGTTCTCCAATGTCGGGGAGCAGAACGCTCGCTTCGCGCGGCAGTTCCTGATGGACGAAGGCATCAGGATCGTCGGCGAGAGCACGGGCGGCGAGCACGGGCGCAAGCTGGAATACTGGCCATCGACCGGCCGGGCCCGGCAATATGCCCTGACCGGCGTCGAGACGCAGAAGACGGTTGCGCTGGAGCAGCAGCGGCCAGCCCCCGTCGTGCGGCCGGCCGAAAGCTCGATCGAATTCTTCTGAGCGGGCGTTTCGCCCGGCGGAAGCGGGAATACGAAGTTCAAGTGCGTTGCCGGCCGCATTGCCGACCGACGCCGCGCGGCGAAAGAGGGTAACCATGCAAGCCGAGTATCTGAGTTCAGCGACTGCCATGGAGGAGACCCTTCCGGATGTCCTGATGCGGGTCGTGTCCGAACTGCACGACGTCGCCTACCTCATCGAGCGCATCGAGCCGCAGCTTGCGGCCGTCCACGCGGACACCGCCGAGCACGCGGCCGAGCGCATGATGGTGCTGCAGGGCATCGACCTTGCCGTCCAGAAGACGCGGGGGCTCGCCGAGTTCATCGACACGATCACCGGCAGCATTCCCGCGAGCTGGATCGTCGACGTCACGACGGCGCTCAACCTGGTGAAGCTTGCCGACATGCAGAAGGCGCTCGGCAACGGAATGCGCCACGGCCATTCCCAGCCGATCGGCAAGGCGGCGGGCGACTTCGAGGCTTTTTGACGGTTTGCGCAATATGATCAGCCTGTTCGGCGGCGCCCCCGGGGCGCCGTCCGCGTTTGTGCCGGCCGTTTTCGGTGCGTGGGCACGAAATGCTCGCGCAAGTTTCACGCTCTAGTCTCCAGGCCGGATCAGTTAGGTCCGCGTATTCCATGGGGCAGGTCGGTGCGTGCGGAAATGTACCGGCCCCGCCTCACGAGATTGAAAATGCGTCTGATCGCGCCGGCATCGTAGGCCGGCGCCCAGGCGACTAGTCCGTGCGGGAACAGAATGAATCTGTTGGAACAGTTGACGAAAGTCTACAGGAACCTGGCTTCGCTGGGGCAGGCGAAGCTCGCGATGCTGGCGGGAGCCGCCGCCGTCTCGGTCGGGCTCGTGCTCGCCGCAGGGATCCTGGTCAACAAGCCCGCCTATGAGACGCTTTACGTCGGACTTGAAAAGGCCGACCTCACCCAGATCGGCATGGCGCTCGCCGAGGCCAATATCGACTTCAACAACGGTACGGACGGATCGAGCATCGCGGTTCCCGTCGGCCAGACGGGCAAGGCGCGCCTCTATCTCGCCGAGCGCGGCCTGCCGAGCAGCGCGAATGCCGGCTACGAACTCTTCGACAAGGTCGGCTCCCTCGGCCTCACCTCCTTCATGCAGGAGGTGACGCGCGTGCGGGCCCTCGAAGGCGAGATCGCCCGCACCATCCAGCAGATCAACGGCATCGCCGCCGCCCGCGTGCACATCGTGATGCCGGAGCGCGGCAACTTCCGCAAGGCCGACCAGGTGCCGACGGCCTCCGTCATGATCCGCGCCAGCGCCCAGGCCGGCCGCGAATCGGCCGGCGCGATCCGCCATCTTGTCGCCGCCTCCGTTCCGGGCCTGGAAGTGGACGGCGTGACGATCCTCGATTCGGCCGGCCAGCTCCTCGCCTCCGGCGACGATCCGGAAAACGGCGCGGTCAACCGTTCGCTGACGGCGGTGCAGACCGTCCAGGGCGAAATCGAACGCAATATCGAGAAGGCACTCGCCCCCTTCCTCGGCATGGACAATTTCCGCGCCAGCGTCACGGCCGCGCTCAATACCGATACGCAGCAGATCCAGGAGACGGTCTACGATCCGGAATCGCGCGTGGAACGCTCCACCCGGGTGACGCGGGAAAGCCAGAAATCCAGCCAGCACGCCGCCAACAAGGCGACGACCGTCGAGCAGAACATCCCGCAGGGCGGCCCCAAGGGCGACGGCAGCGGCCCACAGTCCAACGACGAGGCGGACAAGAAGGAAGAGCAGACCAACTACGAGATCAACAGCAAGACCGTCGCCACCGTTCGCAACGGCTTTGCCGTCGAGAAGCTGTCCGTGGCGGTCGTCGTCAACCGTGCCCGCGTCGCCGCCATGGTGGGCGAGCCGGCCGACCAGGCGAAGATCGACGCCTATATCGCCGACATGCAGAAGATCGTCTCCTCCGCCGCCGGCCTCAATGCCGACCGCGGCGACGTGGTGACGATAACGGCCATGGAATTCCTCGATCACCAGCTTCTCGACCAGGCCGTGCCGGGACCCGGCATCATGGAAGTGCTGACGCGCAATCTCGGCGGCATCATCAATGCGCTCGCCTTCGTCGGCGTCGCCTTCCTGGTGGTATGGTTCGGCCTTCGCCCGGCGATCCGCTCGGTTACCGGCGGCGGTGCTGCGGCCGGTGCCCTGGAAAGCGATGCGGCCGGCCTCGAACTGCCGGACTTCTCGCCCGCAGCGGGCATCGGCGGCCCCGGCGCCACGCTCATGGACGGCTTCGGCGCGGACTTCGGCTTCGACAGCACGGACGACCTGCTCAATGCCAGCGACGACAGCGAGGGCACCTTCAACCGCCGCGTCAAGGAAGGCCCGGAACGCCGCCTCGGCCGCATGGTCGAGATCAGCGAGGAGCGCGCCGCCAAGATCCTGCGCAAGTGGGCGGTGGAAAAGGAAGCCGCCTGACGGCTCCGCCACGGGCTAGGAACAACGGGACGCGGCCGGCGACGGTCGCGTCCTTCGTTTTGTGGTCGCTTCAAATGCGCCGTTTTTTTGACCTGGCGTGTCGCTTTTCGGCAACGCCTGACCTGCCTGTTCGCAGAAAATTTTGCGCATCCACGCCCCGGCTGACTTACGGCGCGTTCACGGCCGCGTGATCGCCGAAAAAAGTTTACCGCTTCCAGGCGGCCGTAAACGTGGCGGCGAACGGCAGGCTCTCCTCACGCGAACCGCGACGCGGGCATCGAATGCTTCGAATATTGTATGGTTAACAAAGGCTTAACCTTAAGTCGCCGCCGGCCTTCGCGCGCAGCTCCGAACGCAAATCATCTTGGCGAAAACGACTCACAGATGCCGGCGAAAGTAAATCCCGAGAAGATGCCGGTGGTTTTTAACGAAGACAGATGTACACTTTAGTTACTGATTCGCTTGGTGATTCTTGCCGATGCGGCCTGACCGGGGAGGGTTCGGATGGTTCCGAGCTCTTGGCGGGAAGGAGGCATGGATTTCCGTTCGGAATCGGAACAGGGGGCTATCATGGAAACGATCCGGTCGGAAGGCGCGGCTCGGGAATCCTATGGATTCTCAGCCGAGTCGGGTGAGCGTAAGAGTGCGCGTGAACGTTTGGTTCAACACCTGGGACGCTGTGCGGATCGCGCCAGCCTTTCCGCCGGTCTCAGGGCGCTGACCGATTATGTGAGCGCCTCCCACTTTCTTCTCGTCCGTCACGACGCCTCGCCCGAGGCCGGCCTCGAAGCCGTGGTCGGGTCGGACTGGCCGTTCGATCTGGTGCGTTGCATTGCCGCCACCATCGTCGCCAGCCAGTCGCGCATGGGCGAGCTGGACAAGTGCCTGACGCTCCTCAAGCCCTGCTTCAGTCACCTTGCCGACGACGTGGCGGTGCCGGCGGGCATCAGCCGGGAATATTGCATCATCGCCTTCCATGTCGGCCGGGTGCGCATGTCGCTGCTGCTTCTCTTCCCGGAGCATTTCATCCTCTCCCAGAGCAAGCTGCGCGATGTCGGCGTGATGACCGGCTATTTCGCGAGCGTCTGCTGCAAGGGCGCGATCCTCAGGCACGACCGGGAGATGGAACTCACGGAGCGCGAGATCGAATGCCTCTACTGGATCGCCGAAGGCAAGACGAGCGACGAGATCGCCGTCATCCTCGGCATCTCGCGCAACACGATCAACAATTACATCACCAGCGTGATGCGCAAGACCGCGACGAAGACCCGGTCGGAAGCGATCGCCTGGGCCGTTCGCAACAGCCTGGTCTGAGGAGCGCGTCATGGATATCCAGCTTCCCGCCTCCGCAACCCTGGAGACGGAAATCCGGCTCGCGCGGCCGGCCAAGGCCACGCGCGCATCCGATTTCGTTTCCCGCCTGCAGGTGATCCAGACGATCCTCGGCGCCCAGCATTTCGCGGTGCTGCGCCTCACCGGCCACGGCCTGCCGTCCGCCCGAAAGCTCACCCTCTCGCTCCATAACTGGGGCCAGGACGTCGACGGCAACGCCCGCGCGCTTATCGAGGCCCACGGCGCGGCGATGCTCGCCCATCTCGAAGTCTCCATGCTGCCGCTGATCTGGGAAGGGGCGGGAGACAGCCATTTCGCCGAATCGGGCGCGGCCCCCTTCACCGAGCGCCTGCCCGCGCGGCTGGTGCCCTGGTCGGGCATGGCCTTCCCGGTTCGCCTCGGCGCGCACGGCAACGGCTATGTCGTCTTCCTCGGCACCTTCATCGCGCCTTCCAGCGATCTCGTCGTCGACATGCACATGAAGAGCTGCCAGGTGCTGATCGACATGCTGGCGAGCGAGGAGAAGAAGCTGGCACCCTCCGAGGCGCTCAGCGAGCGCGAGATCACCTGCCTCCAGATGGCGGGCGATGGTTGCATATCCGAAGCGATCGCGGAGAAGATGGGCCTTTCCGTGCACACGGTGAATGCCTATCTCGGCACGGCGACGACCAAGCTCGACGCGGTGAACCGCATCCAGGCGATCGCGAAGGCCATCCGCCTCGGCTATATTACCTGACAGGGCAGGGGCCGGCCGTCTTCCGCCGCCGGGCAAGCCTGGGGCGACGGAGCGGGCGCGTCTTCCAGCGTTCAATGGGCGAGATGCGACGACGGATCGGTCTTGACGTACCGCGCTTGCGCGAGGCTCCTGCGCAGGAAGGCGGTGTTGTCGTCGGGATCGGCGGACGGATCGTTGAAGGCGACATGGGTCACCTCCACGCCGGCCTTGTCCTTCTGCAGGAGAAGCTTCGCATAGACGGTCACGCCCTGGGGGCGCAGTTCCATGTCCAGCGTCACTTCCGGCTCGGTGTCCCAGTCGAGCCGATAATCGCCGCCGGCGCCGAAATTGACCGTGCCGGGCAGGAAATAGAGCTCGGCCGCCGAAGAGACCAGGTCGGCAAGGTTACCGTAGCACTCGAAACGCAACAACGAGACGAGGTCGGCCGCGTCGAGCAGTCTGAGCTCGGTGGCGACCGGGCAGATTGCTTCGGCAACAATCTTCTCGCGCTCGGCGGAGTAGGTGCATTTTCTCATCGGATCTAGTTTACCCGTCTGGTCTGGGGCGAAGCTGCGTAAACCCGGTGAATCAGCTCCGCCACGGCTTTGTAGAACACCGGCGGAATCACACTATCCACCGAGACTTGCGCAAACATTGAGCGTGCGAGCGGCGGATCTTCGAAGACCGGGATTCCGTTCTCCTCGGCGATCTCGCGAATCTTGAGCGCGATGAGGTCCTGGCCCTTGGCGACGACGACCGGCGCATCGCCCTCTTCACGCACGTAGCGAAGCGCCACGGCGAAGTGCGTCGGGTTGGCGATGACGAGGGTCGCGCGCGGCACGGCCGTCATCATGCGGCGGCGGATGCGGTCGCGCTGGATGGAGCGCATGCGGGCCTTGACGATCGGGTCGCCCTGCGCCTGCTTCATTTCCTCCTTGACCTCCTGCTTCGTCATCATCAGCTCGGTGAACCAGTGGTGGCGTGTCCAGGCGAAGTCGATGCCGGCGATGAGGGCGGTCGCGAAGAGGACGATCAGCAGCACCTTGTTGACATCGGAGGTCATCATGTAGAGGAGCGCGGCGGGCTCGGAGAACATCGTGTCGAGCGAGGCGAAATAGTTGCCCCGCATGGCGAGCGCCACGACCAGCGACACGAGGAGGATCTTGATCAGCGACTTGCCGAACTCCACGAGGCCCTGCTTGCCGAACAGACGCCCCAGTCCCTTCATCGGATTGAGCCGGCCGATCTGCGGGCGCACGCGCTCCAGCACCGGGCTTGGCAGGTTCTGGAAGACCGAGGAGGCGATGCCGAACAGCATCATCATGGCGAGGATGGGCAGCAGCAGCTTGCCCGCTTCCCAGCCGAGATGCCGGAAGATCGCGATGACGTCGGTGCCGGACTTGAGGTTCCAGGCCTCGGGCTGCTCGAAGAAGTCGCGCAGCGTCTCGTTCATGCGGGAGACCCCGTCCGGCAGGAAGAAGACGAGGAAGAGATAGATCGCCAGCGTCGAGGCGAAGATCGTGATCTCGCGCGAGAAGGGCGTGTTGCCCTTTTCCATCGCGTCGCGAATCTTCTTCTCGGTCGGGAGTTCTGTTTTGCTGTCCTTGTCGTCGTCCGACACGTCGCGCTCCCAGGGCAAATCCGGCGAAAGGCCAAGCGCCTTTGCCGTTTGCCAACGAAAACGGCCCGAACCCCCGTCAGGAGATTCGGGCCGCTGATACGCTCGGCTTGCGGCCTTGTCGTGTCAAGCCGGATCAGGCCGCCTGCTGCTCCCCGGCCGTCTCCTTCAACTGGATTTGCCCGGCGGCGGCAAGGCGGATGGCTTCCTGCGTGATCGAGCGGCGGGCGATGGCCACCTCGCGCGGATTGACGCCCTGGTCGCCGGCGGCAAGGTCCGACTCGATCATGCGGCGCTGGCGCGCGCCGATGGCGGACAGGACCGCCTCGCGCAGTTCCATCGAGGCGCCGCGCAGCGCGGCGGTGATGATGTCGCCCGCGACGTCGTTGAACAGCGACACCCGGCTTCTCTGCGGCATGAGGAGCACGTCCTCGAAGAGGAAGATCTTCGGGCGCACCTTCTTGACCGATTCGGTCGAGACCGTTTCGAGCGAGGCGAGCATCTCGTCGACCTGCGACTTGTCCAGCTCGTTCATGAGATCGGCGACCTTGTTCGTGCCGATCGAGTTGCGCTCGGCATCCAGTGCGTTGATCATCTCGATGACGCGCGCCTCGACGATCGCCGTCGCCTTGGGGCTCGCATCCTTCAGGTTGACGGTGCGGTTGATGATGTCGGGCCGGTTGGCCTCGGGAATTTCGAGCAGCACCTTCGCGCCGAAGGACGACGGCATCATCGACAGGATATAGGCGATGGTCTGTGGATGCTCGTTGAGCAGGAAGCCTGCCACGAAGACCGGGTCGGCATCCTGCAGGCGGTCCCAGATCGTGTTCTCGTAGGCCTGGAAGGCGGCGCGGCGGCCGAGCAGGCCGTCCACCTCGTCCGGCGTCAGGCCTTCCTCGAGGATGCCTTCCATCATCTTGGCATTGTCCATCAGGCCCGCGCCTTCGGTGAACAGGTCCTCGAACTCGTTGACGAGGTCGATCAGTTCATGGGGCGGGATGGCGCGCAGGTTCTGCGCGGCGGCGATGATCTGCTGCAATTCGCTCTGGGTGAAATATTTCAGCAGCTTGCCGGCGACGCCCTTGCCCATGGCCAGAAGGACGGCTGCTGCCTTCTCGACCTGCGACAGCGGTGTTCCGACTGCCGTGGACGTCCCGAAATTTTCGAAATCCATCATGGATTTATCTCCCTGAACCCTCGACCGGGTATCAGATCTTGCGTGTACTCTTTACTTCGATGAGCTTGACCCCGAAGCGGGTGTCGTCGTTTTCCAGAACGGTGATCTCGCCGCGGCCGATCACCCGGCCGTTGACCATGACCTCGACCGGCTCGCCGATGCGGCGGTCGAGCGCGATGGTGGCGCCCTCGCTGAGGTTCATGAGGCTGGAGACCTGCATCTGCGACGAGCCCAGAACGATCTGCAGATCGATCGGGATGTCCATGATGAGGTCCATGTTGGACTGCATGGCGCTGCCCGGGCGCGGCGCTTCGCGCGGTTCGGCGGAAAAATCGCCGCCGGCGCCGAAGTCGGATCCGGCAAAGCCGGTATTCGCGCCGAAATCCGTCGCCGCCGCGCCGCCGCCGAAGTCCGAACCGCCGAAATCGCCGCCGAACGCGGCGAGCGGATCGTCCGCCCCCCGTGCCGGAAAATCGGTGTCGATCCCGCCGGAGGCATCCTTCTGAAGAACGCCGCGCAGGTCGTCGATCGCCTGTTCCAGCTCCTGGTCGCCGGCGTTGATGGAAGACATGATGTCGTCAGCGATGGGTGTTTTCTTCGGTGCCATAAGACCACTATTCCATTCGAAACTTGCCTGAGGCGTGCCGCTTCACAGGCTTCACGCGCAAAACTATCCGATGATGTGCTGGAGAAGATCGTCCTCCGAGCCGTAGGTATCCTTGACGCGGACCGTGTAGCGGGCACCCGACCGGCCGAATTCGCAGACATAGAGGTTGCGGCCGTTCGCATTGACCTCCACTCGAGGGTCTGCGCTTCGAGGTGGATGCGCGCCTCCAGCGTCACCTTGGAGCGGCGGACCTGCTCGCCGAGCTGCTCGCTCCATTCCGCACGCGTCTTCGGCGCATTGGCGGGCGTCGGCGCGGTGACGGTCGACTTCAGCAGCACCTCCTGCGGCACGACGACATGGAAGGTCGAGAGCACCGGCCCGATGCCGACGGCCATGTTGACCATGGCGACGAAGGTGTCGTCCGAACCGTCCTCGGCGGCCTTGCGGGTTTCCGCATTGTGCGCCGGGCCGAGGAAGGGCTCGAAGCCGTTCGCGCCGCGCACGGCGGTTTTCAGGACGCCCGAAATGCGGTCGAACATCATGGCCGCGAGGTCGAGCTCTATCTTGGAGAGCGGCCGCGGCTCGGGATCCTCGATGGAGTTGCTGACGGCGCCGAGCATGTTCTCGACGAGGGTGATGATCAGCGGGCTGTCGCAGATCAGCGTGAAGTGCTCGCACCAGTCGCGCAGCGAGGCATCGCAGAAGGCCATGGCGCCGCCGAGGCCGTTCGTCACCTCGCCGTACTTGCCCGTCGCAAAGCCGGCATAGGACACGGCGACCTCGAAGCCGAGTTCGCTTTCCAGCATGTCGGGCAGGAAATCGGCGAAGACCTCGCCGAGGCTGGCGCAGAGCCGGGAGATGGTCGCCTGGTCGCCGAGCTTGCCGGTGAGCCGGGCGAGGACGGTCGGGTCCATGGTCGGAAGATGTGTCACGGTTGCTGCGCTCATGGGTCAGGCCGCCTTCGAATCGCCGCCGCCGCCGGGATTCATCATCTCCTGCTCAACCGCGTCGATCGACGGGCGCTCGTAGGAGGAGATGGTCTTGCGGCCGTATTCCAGCGCCACCTGCGGCACGGATCCGTTCATGTAGGCGAGCAGCGTCTGCTTGACGATGACGTAGAGCCGGTTCTGCTTCTCGCGCACGACCTTGATGTTCGCGGTGATCGGCGCGACGACCGAATAGGACAGGAAGATGCCGAGCATGGTGCCGACGAGCGCCGAGCCGATGAGCCCGCCGAGGACTTCGGGCGATTCGTTGATCTTGCTCATGGCCTTGATGACCCCGAGGACGGCCGCGATGATGCCGATGGCCGGGAAGGCGTCGCCCATCGTGGTCATCGCCTGGTAGGGCTTCATCTTGTCGCGCGTGATGGTCTGGATCTCCTCGTCCATCAGCGCCTCGATCTCGTGCGAGCGGGCATTGCCGATGATGATGAGGCGGACATAGTCGCAGATGAAGGCGGTGAGCTCCTTGTTCTTCAGCACGGTCGGGGCGGACTGGAAGATCGGCGATTCCTCGGGATTGTCGATATGGGCTTCGATCTCGTTGCGCGACTTGGTGCGCAGGTCCCGCATCAGGCTGTAGAGCACGCCGAGCGTATCGAGATAGTCGCGCTCCTTCGGCACCTTGTGCTTGAAGGCCTCGCCCAGCGCCTTGCCCGTCTCCTTGATCACCTTCATCGTGTTCGCCACGATGAAGCCGCCGACACCGGCGCCGCCGATGATCATGAGTTCGAACGGCTGGTTCAGCACCTCGACGTGCCCGCCCATGGCCATGAAGCCGCCCAAGACGCAGCCGATGGTGACGATGAGACCGATAATGATGTTCATGAGCGCAGGTGTCCCGACACAATTCTGACCGTTCCGGGATACGGTTCCAGCCTTGCGTGAAGCTGTACCTCACGGCGGGTTAACGGATCAGGTTCGCGCAAGCAAAACCCGTGAAGATCGTGGTTCAAAACGGACATCCATGTCGTCCCGAACCCGATCGGCAGCCCATCGTGACCACCACCTATACGAGCTACAAGCTGATTTCCGCCGACCTCTCGACGTCGCTGAAGCGCGTCTCGGAGCAGCCGGACGTCAAGCGCGAGACGGAATACTATCTTTCGAAGATCGGCGGCATAAAGTCGGTCGACGCGTTCTTCGCCGACGACAGGCTCTACAACTACGTGATGAAGGCGCATGGCCTTGAGGACATGGCCTATGCCAAGGCCTTCATGCGCAAGGTGCTGACCGAGGGCATCGACGACAAGGACGCCTTCGCCAACAAGCTCTCCGACAGCCGCTACAAGGAACTGGCGGAATCGCTGAACTTCGCCCGCCACGGCGAACTCGCCACCACCTTCGACCACGCCCAGAAGGGCGTCGTGGACAAATATGCGCGCGAGACCCTCGAAGTCAGCGCCGGCGAGGACAATACGGGCGTGCGCCTGGCGCTCTATTTCGAGCGCATGGCCTCCTCGGTCACCTCGGGCTATTCCATCATCGCCGACGACGCGCTGGCGCAGGTGGTCCGCACCGCTCTGCAGCTTCCCGCCGAATTCGCCGCCACCGACGTCGACCGCCAGGCCGCCTATTACGAAAAGGCGATCGATCTTGCCGATTTCAAGGACCCGTCCAAGGTCGGCAAGTTCCTCGAGCGCTTCACCGCGATGTGGGAACTGGAGAACCCGTCGGGCAGCTACGATCCGCTCACGGTGTTCAAGTCGTCGAGCGTGACAGGCATCTCCACCGACCTCCTCCTTTCCATCAACAATCTGAAACTCGGAGGTCGCTGAGATGCAGACCGGGCTCTATGTATCGCTTTCGTCCCAGATCGCGCTCGACCGCCGCATGGCCACCCTTGCCGACAACGTGGCGAACTCGACGACGGTCGGTTTCCGCGCCACGGAGGTGAAGTTCAACCAGGTCGTCAGCGACCAGAAGAACGCCGACGTCGCCTTCGTCTCGCAGGGCGAGGAGTTCCTCTCGGCGCGCAACGGCGGCCTGACGCAGACGAACGGCCAGCTCGATTTCGCGATCCGCGGCGAAGCCTGGTTCCAGGTGGACACGCCGGCCGGTCCCGCGCTCACCCGCGACGGCCGCTTCACGCTGACGGAGGCCGGCGACCTCGTGACGCTGAACGGCTATCCGGTGCTCGATCCCGGCGGCGGTCCGATCCAGATCGATGCGAATGCCGGCCCCATCACGCTCAGCGCCGACGGCCAGCTCAACCAGAACGGCCGGCCGGTCGCCGCGCTCGGCATTTTCGAGGCCGACCTCTCCGGCGGCTTCGCGCGCGCCGGCAACAGCGGCATCATCACCACCATCCCGCCGCAGCCCGTGACCGACCGCGTCGATGCCGGCGTGGCGCAGGGCTATGTCGAGGAATCGAACGTCAACGCCATCGCCGAGATGACGCAGCTCATCCAGGTCACCCGCGCCTTCGAGAATATTGCCGCGCTGATGCGCAGCAGCGAGGATTCCATGAACGAGGCGGTCCGCACGCTCGGGGGCAGCAAGTAAGCGATGACAACGGCGGAAGGTGCGATGGCGAAAGAGACCGGCGTTCCCGAGGGCGGGCGCATGCTGAATGCCCTGGCGGGACTGGTGCGGCGCTATTCGACGCCGGAATTCTCGGTCGCCCATGGCGGCCATGTGCAGACCATCGCGGCCGGCAATTATACGGTCGGCGGCCTGTCGCGCCATGTGCGCCTCGGCGAGTTCGTCGCGCACAAGAGCGCCACCGGCATCCATCTCGGCGAGGTCGTCCGCGTCGAGCCGGAGACGGTCGTCGTCTGCCCGATCGAGCCGGGCGAGCCGATCGGCATCCACGACACCGTCATCCGCAAGGGCGCCTTCCGCGTCGCGCCGACCGCCGCCTGGTGCGGCCGCACGATCAACGCGCTCGGTGAGCCCATCGACGGCCTCGGGCCGCTGGTGCAGGGCGACGTGCGCCGCTCCATCTCCAACACCGCTCCGCCGTCCATGACGCGCAAGCGCGTCGAGAAGGGCTTCCAGACGGGCGTGCGCGCCATCGACATCTTCGCGCCGCTCTGCCTCGGCCAGCGTCTCGGAATCTTCGCCGGCTCCGGCGTCGGCAAGTCGACGCTGCTGTCGATGCTCGCCCGCGCCGACGCCTTCGACAGGGTGGTCATCGCGCTGGTCGGCGAGCGCGGCCGCGAAGTGCGAGAATTCATCGAGGACACGCTCGGCGAAAACCTCGCCAAGTCCGTCGCGGTCGTCGCGACCAGCGACGAGAGCCCGATGCTGCGCAAGATGGCGCCGCTGACGGCCGTCACCATCGCCGAGCACTACCGCGACCAGGGCGACAACGTGCTGCTGATCATCGACAGCGTGACGCGCTTTGCCCATGCGATCCGCGAGGTGGCGACCGCCTCCGGCGAGCCGCCCATCGCCCGCGGCTATCCCGCCTCCGTCTTCACCGAGCTGCCGCGCCTCCTGGAGCGCGCCGGGCCGGGCGCGGAGGGCGCCGGCACGATCACGGCGATCATCTCGATCCTCGTCGACGGCGATAACCACAACGACCCGATCGCCGACTCGACGCGCGGCATCCTCGACGGCCATATCGTCCTGGAACGCAGCCTGGCCGAGGAGGGGCGCTATCCGCCGATCAACCCGCTCGCCTCCATTTCGCGCCTTGCCCGCAAGGCCTGGACGCCGGACCAGGAGAAGCTGGTCTCGCGGCTGAAGGCGCTGATCCACCGCTTCGAGGAAACGCGCGACCTGCGCCTCATCGGCGGCTACCGCCCGGGCGGCGATCCCGACCTCGACATGGCGATCAAGCAGGTGCCGATCATCTACGAGGTTCTCAAACAGACGCCGGGCGAAAGGCCCGCCGGCGATGCCTTCGCCGATCTCGCGATCGCGCTGAAGAACGCGGCAGGGCAGGGCGCAGCGCCGGCCGTGCGAAGGGGATGACAGTGACGGATTCCGACGCAGACGAGACCATCCATCCGCTCCGGCGCAAGGAGCGCGGGCGGCGCTACAGCTTCGGCGACAAGCTTATTGTCGGCGCCGGCGTGATGCTTGCGGCCGGTGCGGCCTTCTTTCCCTGGTACGTCTTCCTCAACCCGGAAAAGTTCTCGGTGCCGACGCTCTGGCAGGGCACGACCCGCAACCTGCCGGAAATGCCGGGCAAGCAGGTGGTGAGCGTCTCGCCCGCCGCCATGGTCGACGACGACAAGGATCCTGCTCCCGCCAGCCTCGACCCGGTCGCCACGGCCACCACGTCCGGGCTCGGCGCGGAGACGTCGCTCGGCGCACCGGTGGAGACCGGCCTCGACCAGCCGCTGCCCGCCGATTCCGGCTTCCGCCTGATGCATGTGGCCAACGGCCGGGCGCTGATCGAGGACGCCCGCGGCATGTATATCGTGCGCGTCGGCTCGATCTTGCCGGACAACAGCCGCCTCGCCACGCTGGAGCAGCGCGACGGCGCCTGGGTCATCGTGACCTCGAACGGCGACGTCATCAAGCGCAACTGAGGGGCGGCTTCCGCGCCGTCACGATTCGGCCGGCCTCCAGTGGCCGGCCGGCTGCGCGCTGCAACGCGCAGCCTTGTCTTTTATTTCCCCGGAAATTCAGGGGCTTGCCGACAGGCCGCCGCCAATGCAAGTCCCACGCAAGATTGGCTCCGTAGGTTCACCGCGAACAAGGATGGAGCTTGTCATGCAACCGATACAACTGTTTGAACTGGCATCGAAACAGGCCGAATGGCTGGCCGTCCGCCAGAGCGTGGTTGCAGGCAACATCGCCAATTCCAACACGCCCGGCTTCAAGGCGAAGGACGTGACCCCCTTCCAGTCGGTGCTCGAGACGACGGGCATCCGCATGGCGGCGACGCAGCCCGGCCACTTCACCGAAACCGAGATGGCCAGCCGCGTCATCGAGACCCGGCCCACCGAGGAGATCGGCGTGCAGGAGTCGGGCAACACCGTCGGCCTTGCCGAGGAACTCATGAAAGAGGGCCAGGTCAAGCGTGAGTTCGAGTTGAATGCCGGCCTCGTCAAGGCCTTTCATCGCATGATGCTGATGACAGTCAGAAGGTAAGAAATGGATCCGCTCGTAGCTTCCCTGAAAGTCGCGGCCTCGGGTATCGAGGCGCAGTCCACCCGCATACGCATCGTCTCGGAAAATCTCGCCAACGCCCGCTCGACGGGTGACACGCCCGGCGCCGATCCCTTCCGCCGCAAGACCGTGACCTTCTCGGCCGAGCTCGACCGCGCGACCAACGCCTCGCTCGTCCAGGTCTCGCGCCTCGGCTTCGACGAAGGCGACTTTTCCAGCGAGTACGATCCCGGCAACCCGGCGGCCGACGAGAAGGGCTTCGTCAAGATGCCGAATGTCAACGTGCTGGTCGAAATGGCCGACATGCGGGAAGCCAATCGCTCCTATGAGGCGAACCTCCAGAGCATCAAGCAGTCGCGCGACCTGATCAGCGCGACGATCGACCTCCTGAGGGCCTCGCAATGATCGACAGCATCAAGAGCATAAACGGCCTTCTTTCCGGCAGCGCCCTGACGGGCGTCGAGACGGGAAGCGCGAATTCCGTCTCCGCCGCGGCCGCGCAGGGAACGGGCTCCCAGGTGAGCTTCGCCCAGATCATGGGCGACATGGCAAGCGACATGGCCAACACGGTGAAACTCGGCGAGGCCAAGTCCTTCGAAGCCATCCAGGGCAAGGCATCGACCCGTGAAGTGGTCGATGCCGTCATGAACGCCGAGCAGACGCTGCAGACCGCCATCGCCATCCGCGACAAGATCGTCACCGCCTATCTCGAAATAGCCAGAATGCAGATCTGAGGACCGGACATGAAAGCCCTTGCCATCGCCGCCACCGGCATGAACGCGCAGCAGACCAACCTCGAAGTGATCGCGAACAACATCGCGAACATCAACACGACCGGCTTCAAGCGCGCCCGCGCCGAGTTCTCGGACCTGCTCTACCAGACCGAGCGCGCCGCCGGCGTGCCGAACCGCGCCAACCAGGCGGTCGTACCGGAAGGCGCGATCATCGGCCTCGGCGTGAAGACCGCGGCCGTGCGCAACCTGCACCTCCAGGGCGGCCTCGTCTCCACGGGCAACTCCTTCGACCTCGCGCTGATCGGCCGCGGCTGGTTCCAGATCGAGGCGCCGGACGGCTCCACGCTCTACACCCGCGCCGGCGCCTTCAACACCAATGCGGAAGGCCAGCTCGTCACCCTCGACGGCTACACGGTCGTGCCCGGCATCACGGTGCCGCAGGACGCGACCGAGGTCACCGTCACCAAGTCCGGCCAGGTCTTCGCGACCGTCGCCGGCCAGCAGCAGGACCTCGGCCAGATCACGCTCGCGAACTTCGTCAACGAGGCCGGCTTGGAGCCGCTCGGCGAGAACCTCTTCCGCGAGACCGCCGCCTCGGGCGCGGCCACCGTCGGCGCGCCGGATGAAGCGGGCTTCGCCTATATCCAGCAGAACTACCTCGAAGCGTCGAACGTCGATCCCGTCAAGGAAATCACCGACCTGATCTCCGCCCAGCGTGCCTATGAAATGAACTCGAAGATCATCCAGGCGGCGGACGAGATGGCGGCGGTGGTCAGCAAGAACCTGAGATAGCAACCGGACATGCGGGGAACATGATGTTTCGCCTGATAGCAGCCCTTCGTACGGGAAAGACCCTTCCGGCCCTCCGGCGCGCGGCGCTTGCCGTGCCCGCCGTGCTGCTTGGTCTTCTCGTGGCCGACGCGGCCCTTGCCGGCGTGCGCACCGCCGTCGTGCCGAAGCGCGTCATCTATCCCGGCGAGGAACTCGATGCGGGCCAGCTCGAGGAGGTCGAGGTCACCAACCCGAACATCGTGAACGGCTATGCGGAGACCATCGGCGCCGTCAACGGGCTGGTGAGCAAACGCACGCTGCTGCCGGGCCGGGTCATCCTCACCTCGGCGCTGCGCGAGCCTTTCGCCGTTTCCCGCGGCACCACCGTCCAGCTCGTCTTCGACGCCGGCACGCTCGTGCTGCGCGCCGCCGGCACGCCCCTGCAGGATGCCGCGGTGGGCGAGCTGATCCGCGTGCGCAACAAGGATTCGGGCGTCATCGTCTCCGGCACGGTCATGGCGGACGGAACCGTACATGTGGTGGCGAAATGATTCAGTCCATTCTATCCCGCGCCGCTCTCGTTCTTGCCTGCCTGATGCTGGCCGCGGGACCGGCCCTGCCGGCCGCGCGGATCAAGGACGTCGCCTCGCTCCAGGCAGGCCGTGAGAACCAGCTCATCGGCTACGGCCTCGTCGTCGGCCTCCAGGGCACGGGCGACAGCATGCGCTCCTCGCCCTTCACCGAGCAGTCCGTGCGCGCGATGCTGCAGAACCTCGGCATCTCGATGGTCGGCACGCAGACGCGCGCCAAGAACATCGCCGCCGTGCTCGTCACCGCCAACCTTCCGCCCTTCGCCAGCCCCGGCAGCCGCATCGACGTGACGGTCGGCTCGCTCGGCGATGCGACGTCGCTGCGCGGCGGCACGCTCGTCATGACCTCGCTTTCCGGCGCCGACGGCCAGATCTATGCGGTCGCCCAGGGCTCGATCGTCGTCACCGGCGTCAGCGCCAGCGGCGATGCGGCAAGCGTCCAGCAGGGCGTGACGACCGCCGGGCGCGTGCCGAACGGCGCCATCATCGAGCGCGAGCTGCCCTCGCGCTTCAAGGACGCCTCCGATCTCGTCCTGCAACTGCGCAACCCCGACTTCTCGACCGCGGTCGGCATGGCCGATGCGATCAACCGCTACGCGGCCGCCCAGTACGGTGCGCCGATCGCCGAATCGCGCGATTCCCAGTCCGTCTACGTCGCCAAGCCGAAGATGGCGGACCTTGCCCGCCTGATGGCCGACATCGAGAACCTCGTCGTGGAGACGGACGCGCCGGCGCGCGTCGTCATCAACGAGCGCACGGGCACGATCGTCATCGGCCAGGACGTGCGCATCTCGCCGGTCGCCGTCAGCTACGGATCGCTGACCGTGCAGGTCAACGAGATGCCGCAGGTGGTCCAGCCGGAACCCTTCTCCAGGGGCGTGACGGCGGTCCAGCCGAGCACGGACATCCTCGTCCAGCAGGAAGGCGGCAATGTCGCCGTGCTCGACGGCTCCAGCCTGCGCTCGCTGGTCTCGGGTCTCAACAGCATCGGCGTGAAGCCGGATGGCATCATCTCCATCCTGCAGAGCATCAAGACGGCCGGTGCCCTCCAGGCGGAACTGGTGCTGCAATGATGACAGGCATGACCCCCTCCACCCTCGCGCGCAGGCTCGCCTTTCCCCTGGCCGGCTTCGTCATGATGGCCATTCCCGGCGCCTTCGCCGAGGAACGGCCCGTGATCACGACGACCAATGCCAGCGCCGATGAGATCCGCGAATTCTGCACCAATATCGCCGATGCCGCGCGCGACCAGCGCTACCTCCTCCAGAAGCAGGAACTGGAGAAGCTGCAGAAGGACGTCGACGAGCGCATCAAGACGCTGGAAGCCCGCCGCGCCGAGTACCAGGACTGGCTGAAGCGCCGCAATGACTTCCTGAAGTCCGCCGAGGCGGGCCTCGTCGAGATCTACCGCAAGATGAAGCCGGATGCCGCCGCCGCGCAGCTTGCCGAGCTCGACCCGGAGATCGCCTCCGCCATCGTCATGAAGCTGCCGCCGCGCCAGTCGAGCACCATCCTCGGCGAGATGCCGGCCGACAAGGCCGCGGCGCTGACCCGCATCATCGCCTCGGCGACCGATCCGAACACCTCAAAGGACCCGTCATGAAAAAGACCGCCTTCGCACTCTCCGTCGCGCTGGCCTTGTCGGGCTGCTCCAACCAGGCGCTCAACGAGATCGGCAAAGCACCCGCGATGAGCCCGATCGGCAGCGGCCTGAACTACGCCGCGACCCCGCAGATGGCGGCCTATCCCAAGCAGCCGCGCACGGCGGTCTCCGGCTATTCCATCTGGAGCGACCAGCAATCGGCGCTCTTCAAGGATTCGCGCGCCTTCAAGGTGGGCGACATCCTGACGGTCAATATCCGCGTCAACGACAAGGCGAGCTTCGACAACAAGACCGACCGCTCGCGCAGCAACAAGAGCGGCATCAATTTCGGCCTCAGCGGCTCGACCGCCAGCAGCAGCGTCGACGCCAAGGGCGATCTTGGCTTCGGCTCGACCACCAGCACCAAGGGCGACGGCTCGACCGAGCGCTCGGAAAAGCTGAACCTGCTCGTCGCGGCCGTCGTCACCGGCGTCATCGAGAACGGCAACCTGCTGATCAGCGGCTCGCAGGAGGTGCGCGTCAACCATGAGCTGCGCATCCTCAACGTCGCCGGCATCGTGCGGCCGCAGGATGTCGATGCCAACAACATGATCGCCTACGAGCGCATCGCGGAAGCCCGCATCTCCTACGGCGGCCGCGGCCGCCTGACCGAAGTGCAGCAGCCGCCATGGGGCCAGCAGGCCGTCGATCTGCTCTCGCCGATCTGACGATCTCGGCACAATCGCGAAACGGGAAAGAAGACCATGGCGGACGAAGAGCAGGGCGAGAAGAAGAAGCCGTCGCTCGTCATCACCATCGCGGCCATCGCCGTCCTGACGCTGCTGGCCGCCGGCGGCGGCTGGTTCGTGGGCAACATGCTTGCCCCGCCGCCGGCCGAAAAGCCGGCCGAGGAGGCGAAGGCGGCGCCGGCCGGCGGCCATGGCGGCGGCGAGAGCGCCAAGGGGGAGGCCGTGCCGCACATCTCGACCGAGGCCAACGGCGTGGTGCTGCTCGATCCCATCACCAGCAACCTCGCCTATCCCTCGGACAACCGCGTGCGCCTCGAGGTCGCGCTGATGTTCAAGGGGGCGCCCGACGTGGCGCTGGCCGAGGAGATCCACCAGGATATCATGGCCTATATGCGCACGGTCTCGCTCCAGCAGGTGCAGGGTCCGCGCGGTTTCCAATATCTCCGGGAAGACTTGCAGGAGCGGGTTGACCTCAGGTCCGAAGGACGCGTAACGAACGTCATGTTCCGGACCTTTGTGATCGAATGATTCGAGCCCTTCTGACCTTCGTCGCCATGATGGTGATGACCGGTGTGGCCTACGCCCAGCAGCAATTGCAATTGCCGGGCGGTCTTCTCAATGCGCCCGTCGACGGCTCGGTCGCCTCCTGGATCATCCGCACCTTCGGCCTGCTCACCGTCCTTTCGGTGGCGCCCGGCATCCTCATCATGGTGACGAGCTTTCCGCGCTTCGTCATCGCCTTTTCGATCCTGCGTTCCGGCATGGGGCTCGCCACCACGCCGTCGAACATGATCCTCGTCTCGCTCGCGCTCTTCATGACCTTCTACGTCATGGCGCCGACCTTCGACCGTGCCTGGCAGAACGGCGTCGAGCCGCTGATCGCCAACCAGATCGATGAGACCGAGGCCGCCAAGCGCATCGCCGAACCCTTCCGCGAGTTCATGGTGGCCAACACCCGCGACAAGGACATCGAGCTCTTCATCTCGCTTGCCGAGGAACGCGGCCAGAAGGTCATGGAAGGCAATGTCGCGGACCTGCGCGTCGTCATCCCCGCCTTCATGATCTCTGAAATCCGCCGCGGCTTCGAGATCGGCTTCCTCGTCGACCTGCCCTTCCTCGTCATCGACCTGATCGTGGCCACCATCACCATGGCCATGGGCATGATGATGCTGCCGCCGACGTCCATCTCGCTGCCCTTCAAGATCCTGTTCTTCGTCCTCATCGACGGCTGGAACCTGCTCGTCGGCAGCCTCGTGCGCTCCTTCAACTGAAGCCGGTCCGGCAATATCGCTTGGGCGGTTTTCCGCCCGCGAACGCGCGTCTAACACCTTCTTAACCATAGGCATTTACCCCCGGTTCACCCTGTTTCGCGGCCGGTCGGATGCGACCTGCCGATTTAAGGAGTTGGCAAGGATTGGCTGCGAGTTTTGACCCAACACGACGGGTTTGGTGTCCCTTCACATCGCTGAAGAAACCGAGTTGGCATGAGGCCGAACCGCCGTAACCGGTAAAGTACCCAGTCCGGTATGTCCCCACCAGTATTTCGTTTAAAGGGACAACTAGAATGTCGAGCATTCTCACCAACACGTCTGCAATCTCCGCCCTGCAGACCCTGCGCACCATCAACAACGACATGGAAACGACGCAGGACCGTATTTCCTCGGGCATGCGCGTCGGTGCAGCCAAGGACAACGCTGCCTACTGGTCGATCGCGACCACCATGCGCTCTGACAACGCCGCCCTTTCCGCCGTCCAGGACGCCCTCGGTCTCGGCGCCGCCAAGGTTGACACCGCCTATGCCGGCGTGACCGCGGCCATCGACGTCGTCAAGGAAATCAAGTCCAAGCTCGTCACCGCCACCGAACAGGGTGTCGACCGCGCCAAGGTCGGCGAGGAAATCAAGCAGCTTCAGGATCAGCTCCGCAGCATCGGCGCTGGCGCTGCCTTCGGCGGTGAAAACTGGATCGCCGGCGGCGCCGCAGATGCGACGATCGTCACCGGCTTCACGCGCGGCTCCGACGGCACCGTGAAGGTGACCACCGCCTCCTACGATGCCGCTGCCAACTCGCTCTTCGGCGATTACGATCCGGCCACCGGCACGGTTGCCGATGACGGCCTGCTGGCTGAAGTTCTGGCCATCACGCTCGACGGCAGCACCGACGACGCCGCCGTGGCCGGCTTCCTCGACAACGTCGAAGACAATCTGGCCAAGGCCCAGACTGTCGGTTCGACGCTCGGTTCGCTCTCCAAGCGCATCAGCCTCCAGGAAGACTTCGCCTCGAAGCTGTCCGACGCCATCGACAAGGGCGTAGGCCGCCTCGTCGACGCCGACATGAACGAGGAATCGACCCGCCTGAAGGCCCTGCAGACCCAGCAGCAGCTCGCCATCCAGTCGCTGTCGATCGCGAACTCCAACTCGCAGAACATCCTCTCGCTGTTCCGTTAATCTACGGACGGAGGAACGCGCGGAGGCTGACCCGCGAAAACCTCAAGAAAGGCCGCTCCCGCAGACGGGGGCGGCCTTTTCGCGTTTTTTCTCCAGGCGAAAGAATTCCTTAACCTTATTGCGGTTTTCTTAGCCCATCGAAACGGTGGGTTAACCAAGAAAATTAACCGGTTCGCAGGCATGATGCTGACCACCGTTGCCCGGTGAGCCCGGAATGTCCCTTTCCCAGTCAGCCATTCAAGGGGCACCTATATTATGACGAGCATTCTGACCAATGTTGCGGCCATGTCCGCTCTCCAGACGCTGCGTACCATCGGCAACGACATGGAAACCACGCAGGCTCATGTCTCCTCCGGCATGCGCGTCGGCGAGGCGAAGGACAATGCCGCTTACTGGTCCATTGCCACGACCATGCGCTCCGACAACAAGGCGCTGTCGGCCGTCCAGGACGCCCTCGGCCTCGGCGCCGCCAAGGTCGACACGGCCTATGCCGGCATGAACGCTGCCATCGACGTCGTCAAGGAAATCAAGGCCAAGATTACCGCCGCCACCGAACAGGGCGTCGACAAGGCCAAGGTCCAGGAAGAAATCAAGCAGCTCCAGCAGCAGCTCGAATCCATCGCCAGCGGCGCTTCCTTCAACGGCCAGAACTGGCTCGTCTACGACGACACGGTCGACACCGTCGCCGACAAGACGGTCGTCTCCGGCTTCGTCCGCGCCGCCGACGGCACCGTGAAGGTCAGCACCACGACCTACACGCTCGCCAACACGCCGGACGTTGCCAACGGCGACAACTCGAACGTTCTCTTCACCAAGCTCAACGACGGCACCGACCCGACCAGCGGCGGTATCCTCGGTTCGGAAGCCAGTGCCCTGGGCGTGACCCCGGTCTCAACCACCTGGGACAGCACGACGACCGTCGTCAGCATGGACATCACGGATTACACCGACGAAGACATGGCCGACGCCCTGTCGCTTGTCGAAGCCGCCTTCCAGCAGATGACCAAGGCCGCCTCGCAGCTCGGCTCGATCTCCATGCGCATCGGCCTGCAGGAAGACTTCGCCAACCGACTGACCGACGCCATCGACAAGGGCATCGGCCGCCTGGTCGACGCCGACATGAACGAAGAGTCCACGCGCCTCAAGGCCCTGCAGACCCAGCAGCAGCTCGGCATCCAGTCCCTGTCGATCGCCAATTCTTCGGCAGAAGGCATCCTCTCGCTCTTCCGTTGATCGGAAGCCGCAAGGAAAATTACGGCAAGGCCCCGGTTCTCCGGGGCCTTCTCGCATTTCAGAGCGGCGGCTTGAGGAATGAGGGCATCGCCGCTTCCGCCGCCCGCCGGTCGAGGAAAAGCCTTGCCGTATCCAGCGCTTCGCGGATCGTCACGTCCATGTCGAGATAGCGGTACGTACCGAGCCGCCCGACGAAGGTGACGCCGCGCTCCATTTGCGCGAGCGCGACATACTTGGCCAGTTGCGCCTTCTCCTCGACGAGGCGGATGGGATAATAGGGAATGTCCCCGGGTTCGCAGGCCCGCGAGAACTCGCGGTAGCAGACCGAGCCGGCGTGCTCCTCCCATGGGGCAAAATGCTTGTGCTCGGTGATCCGGGTGTGGGGTACGGCGAGGTCGCCGTAGTTCATCACCGCGCAGCCCTGGTAGTCGCCGTCGTGGGTGAAGCGTTCGAAATCGAGCGTGCGATAGCCGAGCCTGCCCCGCGCGTAGTCGAAATAGCCGTCGAGCGGGCCGGAATGGAAGATGTGGGCGAAGCCGGTCCCCTGGCCGCGCCGGAAATCCGTCCCCAGCGTCACCGTGATGT
>ERZ778022.1901-NODE-1901-length-24407-cov-4.393109_pt1 | contig 24407 bp, 19 predicted proteins | sample MGYA00375752_ERZ778022 | MGnify/ENA primary metagenome ERZ778022 (study PRJEB29350, sample SAMN05389826) | bioreactor metagenome | isolation source: Thiocyanate bioreactor | place: South Africa: University of Cape Town | collected 2014-04-04 ...
AAAAGATTTCTCTTCAATACCTGCAAAAAAAATATTGATTCACGGCGGGGGAAAAATTGCAACAAAAATTGGTGATCAATTGGGTATAGAATCCAAATACATCAACGGCCGCAGAATCACCGACGATGAAACTATTGATGTGGTGACAATGGTTTACGGCGGACTGGTTAATAAAAAAATTGTGGCACAACTTCAATCGCTCAACTGCAATGCGATTGGGCTTACAGGTGCTGATGCCAATATCATTCCTGCAAAAAAGCGACCGGTAAAGGACGTAGATTTTGGCTGGGTGGGCGATATCGATAATGAACAATTAAAAATTGATAATTTAAGATCATTAATTGAGGCCAGCCTCACGCCCGTATTTGCGCCACTCACGCACGATGGCGCAGGCCACATTTTAAATACAAATGCAGACACAATTGCATCTTCGCTGGCGGTGGCGCTTTCAAAATATTATAAAGTACGTTTGGTTTATTGTTTTGAAAAGAAGGGAGTGTTGGAAGATGTGAATGATGATCGTTCAGTAATAAAAGAGATCAATAAAGAAAAGTACGCACAACTTGTTGCAGACAATAAATTATTTGAAGGCATTCTTCCAAAAATTGATAATGCCTTTGCAGCCATTGATGCAGGTGTTAATCAGGTACTAATTGGCGATGCGAAGGATTTAATTAAGAATATAACATCAGAAACAGAAGGGACGCTGATCTTTTGATGCCGGGATATGCAATCATGTACAAGCGAGCGTGGCAACAATGCCGATAGAAGTGCAAAAGATAACACAATATAAATTTTATGGAGCAATTATTTAAAGATGCGGTTCGTCTGTTGAAGAGTTTAATCCAAACTCCCTCGTTCAGCAGGGAGGAAGATATGACTGCGTCAATGATTGCTGCTTTTTTTGAAGAGCGCAATATTACGGTTGAAAGGCTGGGCAATAATATAATTTGTAAGAACCAATTTTTCGATGCCTCCAGGCCAACACTGTTACTTAACTCCCATCACGACACAGTAAAGCCCAATCCCAATTACACTTTAGATCCTTTCAACCCCGTTGAAAATGACGGAAAATTATACGGGCTTGGAAGCAATGATGCGGGCGGCTGTTTGGTTTCGTTGATTGCCACGTTTCTACATTATTATGCGCAACCAAATTTAAAATACAATATCATTTTTGTGGCAAGCGCCGAAGAGGAAGTGAGCGGCCGCAATGGCATTGAAGCGGTTGTGCCAACTTTACCTGCGATAGATTTTGCTATTGTGGGTGAGCCTACATTATTGCAAATGGCAGTTGCCGAAAGAGGTTTAATGGTGCTTGATTGTGTGGCGAAAGGAAAGCCCGGGCATGCGGCACGAAACGAAGGGGAGAACGCGGTCGTCAATGCCATCAACGATATTAACTGGTTTCATTCGTATCGGTTTGAAAAAGTATCGCCCCTGCTGGGTGAAACAAAAATGAATGTTACTGTGATTGAAACGGAGAATAAAGCTCATAATGTGGTTCCGGGAACTTGTAATTATGTTGTGGACGTAAGGGTGAATGAGCTGTATAACTTTGAGGAAGTATTGAATGAAATCAGGCAACATGTGGCATCCGAAGTAAAGCCGCGCAGTACGAGGTTGCGGTCAACATCCATTTCATTAGAGCACCCGATTGTGAGAGCGGGTATTGAAATGGGCAAAACTTATTATGGTTCTCCTACCACTTCCGATAAAGCTTTAATGCCTTTTCCCGCTTTAAAAATAGGCCCCGGCGACAGCGCGCGAAGCCACACGGCGGATGAGTTTATTTACTTGAGAGAAATTGAGGAAGGGATTAAAGATTATATTAAAATTGTGGAGAAGGTGCTTCGTTAAACCTTTGTTTTTTCTGCAAACACAAACAGATGCATCTCCTTCAAAAATTCATGCACTTCTTTCATCGAAGGCATGGGTTCGGCGATCAGCAAAAATAACCTTCCGCTTTGTTTGAGTTTGGCTTTATTGGTTTCGGTTTGTAAAAATTGAATGATCTTTTGGAAGGTTTCAGATTCGAAGTAGGGAGAATCAGGCCTATTGATAAAATGACAGCGGAGCGTTTCATTCTTTAAAGTCATTTTCTCGAAACCCAGTTCCACCGCCAGTTTGCGGCTGCGAACGGTTTCAAAAAGATCGTCAACCTGTGAAGGGATGGGCCCGAACCTGTCCTGCAACTCAACATACATTTCTTTCAGTTCGTCTTCATTTTCACTATTGTCTAATCGCTGATATAAAGAAAGGCGTTCCGTAATATTTTCTACATAATCATCTGGTATTAAAATTTCCTGGTCGGTATCAATAGTACAGTCCTGCACAAAATCATCCTGTTTGCTGATCTCTTCCTTAAACAAATCTTTAAATTCGGTGCGTTTTAATTCACGAATGGCTTCATCCAAAATTTTCTGGTACATTTCAAAACCAATCTCGGCCATAAACCCGCTTTGCTCGCCGCCCAATAAATTTCCTGCACCACGAATGTCAAGGTCGCGCATCGCTATTTGAAAACCGCTTCCCAGCTCACTGTGTTGTTCTAAAGTTTGCAATCTTTTTCGCGAATCAACCGGCAGCGTACTCATCGGCGGCGCCAGCAAATAACAAAATGCCTTTTTATTGCTGCGCCCCACACGGCCTCGCAACTGGTGCAGGTCGCTTAAACCAAACTGGTGCGCATTGTTTACAATGATGGTATTCACGTTCGGAATATCAACCCCGCTTTCAACAATATTTGTGCAAACGAGTACGTCATATTTGTGATCGATAAAATCAAGAATTTTTTCTTCAAGCTGATGCCCTTCCATTTGCCCGTGCGCATAGCCAATCGAAAGATCAGGGCAAAGCCCTTGCATCAATGCGGCCATTTCGGCAAGGCCGGCCACGCGGTTATGAATGAAGAAAACCTGTCCGCCGCGTTCTGTTTCAAAATAAATCGCTTCGCGGATAAAATCTTCCTGGTACACCTGCGCTTCAGTTTGAATCGGCTGACGATTCGGTGGCGGTGTGTTGATGATGCTCAAATCGCGCGCGCCCATCAAACTAAATTGCAGCGTACGCGGAATGGGCGTAGCTGTTAGCGTTAAACAATCAACCGTTGTGCGGATTGTCTTGATTTTTTCTTTGTGCGTCACACCAAATTTTTGCTCTTCATCAACAATCAAAACTCCAAGGTCTTTGAACTTTACATCTTTGCCAATGATGCCGTGCGTGCCGATGAGAATATCAATCTTACCTTCTTTTAATTTTTGAAGTGTTTCTTTTTTTTCTTTGGCAGATTTAAAACGGTTGATATAATCTACCGTTACCGGAAATTCTTTGAGCCTTTCTTTAAAAGTTTGATAGTGTTGAAACGCCAGGATTGTTGTAGGCACCAATACTGCAGCCTGCTTTCCGTCAACACAGGTTTTAAATGCCGCACGAATTGCCACTTCGGTTTTACCAAAGCCCACATCGCCGCAAACCAGCCTGTCCATCGGGCTTGAAGATTCCATATCTTTTTTTACATCGGCAGTTGCTTTATTTTGATCGGGGGTGTCTTCATAAATAAACGAAGCTTCCAGTTCGGTTTGTAAATAAGAATCAGGAGTGTGCGCAAAGCCTTGCTGCGCCTTGCGTTGCGCATAAAGTTTAATCAGGTCAAATGCAATCTCCTTCACCTTGGCCTTCGTTTTATCCTTCAATCGGTTCCACACATCGCTGCCCAGTTTATTTACTTTGGGAACACTGCCATCTTTGCCCGTGTACTTCGCAATTTTGTGTAACGAGTTAATGTTTACGTATAAAACGTCTTTGTCTTTGTAAATCAATCGAACCGCTTCCTGCAACTTTCCGTTCACATCAATCTTCTGTAACCCGCTGTACACGCCCACTCCGTGGTCAATATGCGTAACATAATCTCCCGGCTGCAACTCACGCAGCGTACGCAGTGTGATGGCTTTATTTTTATTGTAGGCCTGCTTTACACGATATTTATGATAACGCTGAAAAATTTCATGGTCGGTATAGCAAACAATTTTCAAATCGTGATCAATAAATCCTGAGTAGATGGAAACTGGAACGGGTTCAAAAACGATTTCCGCTTTAAGGTCATCAAAAATATTCTGAAGGCGCTGCAACTGCTTAGTGTTATCAGAAAAAATATTGATGCGGTAGCCCTTTTTTTCTTTGTCGCGCAGATCGTGAATCAGCAGTTCAAATTGTCGGTTAAAAGCGGGCTGCGATTGCGTGTTGAATTCATATTCTTTTGAAACTTTGATGTTTCTCGTTTCCTCAAAATGCACGGCCGGCCTGCGTTCCAGCGCATCTTCAAAATGGGAAGCGCTAATGAAATCTTCGCCGGAAATTTGCTTTTTAAAAAGTTTGTCAGTGTCCTCGGGCTTGTTCGGCGATTGAGTACTCTGGTATTCCAGGAAATATTTTAGTTCTTCTTCATTATCTTTTAATCGTTCAATACTTAGTTTTTTGTCCTGAATCCAAAACACAGTGTTTTCCGGCAAAAAATCAAAAAGTGACACGCGTTGTTCGGTTGTGAACTGTGAATCAACGTTTGGAATAATTGAAACCTCCAATAATTTCCTTTCGCTTAACTGTGTTTCAGGATCGATAATTCTTATCGAATCCACGTCATTTCCAAAAAGCTCAATCCTGTAAGGCTTTTCATTACCGAAGGAATAGATATCAATAATCCCACCGCGTAATGCAAATTGCCCGGGTTCATACACAAAATCACTGCGCTCAAATCCGTATTTATCAAGTTTTAATAAAAGTTCGGCAACATCAAGCGTGTCAGCGGTTTTAATATGAATAATGTTTTCAGAAAGGGTTTTTGATAAAACCACTTTTTCAAAAAGCGCTTCAGGGTAAGTAACAAGTATTTTACGCCTCACTCGTGTTTCAGTTGCCATGCGAAGCGAAGGATCTGCAAATTTTGTGAAAGCCTCCGTACGCAACATCACATGCGAGGGATTGAAAAGTGTATAATTTTTTCTGGTTTTGAAAGACGAAGGAAAATAAAATATATCAAGTGCTCCCGTTATATTTTCAAGGGTATTGTGAAAGTAAGCGGCGTCCTCGGGTTCGTTGAGGACCACAACATAGTTGAAATCGGGAGCGTGTGCAGCGGACGCGGCAAAAACAAAGGGTGTCGAACTTCCAAAAAGCCCTGAAAGTGAAATGTGTGAAGGATTGGGCAATGAGAATCCCTCCGCAATTTGTAAACAGCGGGGGTCATCAATATAAAAATTCTTCAACAAATCCGGATTCATCGGGGCTGCAAAGATAACCAGGTTTCCCCGTTAAACTTTGGCCTAACTGAAGAAATTTTCAAAGGATATGATCTATACTGACTCGCTTGCCCAATAAGAAGCCTATTAAAAGCTTTACTAACATATTTAAGATTTTGATAGTGTTGACGCATCATATTCACAAAACGCAACAGTTCCCGATAAATATTTTGTTAAAGGGCTCAATTGCTTTTCTTTGCAGAAATTTCAGAATAAATATCTGACTGATGCAAAAAGAAATCACAATTCGGTTAAAGCCGGACGAAGCGGCCGATGAAGCCATCATCAAACAGCGTATTGCTGATGCCGTTAGCAAAAAAATCGGATCGGTTTATGGTTTCAATATTTTAAAACGCTCTATTGATGCGCGTAGCCGCCAGACGTGGATCAACCTCACACTTGAAGTATTTATTGACCAGCCCGCGCAACCCCGCCAATCAGTTCAAGTTAATTATAAAAACGTAAGCCATGCGTACAAAAGGGTAATTATTGTTGGCGCGGGGCCAGCTGGTTTGTTCGCAGCCCTGCAACTGATTGAGCTTGGAATAAAGCCGGTCATTTTGGAGCGTGGTAAAGATGTAAAAAGCCGCAGGCGCGACCTTGCCGCCATCAACAAGCAGGGCGTGGTAAACACCGAGAGCAATTATTGTTTTGGTGAAGGCGGGGCAGGGACTTATAGTGACGGCAAACTTTATACCCGCAGCAACAAGCGCGGAAGCGTTGAAAGGATATTGAACATTTTTGTTCACTTTGGCGCCGATGAAAAGATTTTGTATGAAGCCCATCCGCATATCGGCACAAACAAATTGCCACACATTATTACTGCGATGCGGCAACAGATTATTGATAGCGGCGGCGAAGTACAGTTTAATCAGAAAGTAGTTGATTTTAATATAAAGGATGGCGTAATTAAAGGCGTTCAAACTATTGATAATACTGTGTTTGATGGCGATGCGGTTATTTTGGCTACAGGACATTCTGCGAGGGATATTTTTGAATTATTATGTGCTAAGAATATTTTGATTGAAGCAAAGCCATTTGCTTTAGGTGTTCGGGCAGAGCACCCACAAGACCTGATTGATAGGGCGCAGTATAAATGCGATGCGCGTGGAGAATATTTGCCGCCGGCTTCCTACAGCCTGGTGCATCAGGTAAACGAAGCGGGTGTTTTTTCTTTTTGTATGTGCCCCGGCGGAATCATTGCCCCTGCTGCAACTAACGAGAACGAAATTGTTGTAAATGGCTGGTCGCCGAGCAAAAGAAATAATCCTTACGCAAATAGCGGCATTGTGGTGCAGGTGCAACAAAAGGATATTTATGCTATTAAAGAATTAAAATCTTTGTATGGCGATAAAATGAAAGGCGCGTTGGGTATGATGTATTTTCAGCAATGGGTTGAACAAAAGGCATTTGAAGCCGGTGGTGGAAAACTTGTAGCTCCCGCACAGCGGATGGTTGATTTTAGTAATAATAAAATATCTGCAACTTTACCCAATTGTTCTTACCTGCCCGGTATTCATTCAACCGGGCTGCAAAATGTATTGCCGCCGTTCGTTCACAACGCTTTACAAAAAGGATTTGTGGCCTTCGGTAAAAAAATGAAAGGCTATTTTACCAACGAGGCCGTGGTTGTTGCCACAGAATCGCGAACCTCTTCGCCGGTACGCATTCCTCGCAGCGCTGAAACATTGCAACATCCGCAAATCAAAAATTTATATCCCTGTGCTGAAGGAGCGGGTTATGCAGGTGGCATTGTAAGCGCCGCTATGGATGGAGAGCGCATAGCGCGAATGATAAGCCCCCTGTAAGAGTTTTTTTCTCAAAAACACTGATTCCCCGAAGGGAGGTATATAAAATTTCTTTATTTTAAGTCGCATGAAATATACCACCCGTCCCTTTGGGAAGGGCAAAGTTGCAATTTAAAGCTGAAAAGAATGAGACAGGGAAGGGCTTTACTTAAATGCCCATTTCAACATCTCCTTCCAGGTAGGTTTTTTGCCATACATTAAAATGCCCGTTCTGTAAATTTTTCCAGCGAACCATGCCATAAATAGAAAACCGCCAACCAGTAATCCCATGCTTAAAAATAATTGCCAATAAGGAACGGTGCCGGGAATTCCGTATGGAACCCGCGCCATCATTACAATTGGCGAGGTGAAGGGAATGATGCTTCCCCAGACTGCGATAGGGCTTGTGGGATCCTGCATCGCGATTGTTAAAATAAAAATGGCGAAGATGATGATCATGGTGATAGGGAAACTTAGCGATTGCGCTTCGCGCATGTCTTCGTTTACGGCGCTGCCTATTGCTGCATACATTGATGCGTAAAAGAAGAATCCTCCCAGAAAATAGAACGCGAATAAAAACAGGAGCTGCGGAATATTAAGGCTCGAAAAAACTTCCTGCGCCTGGCCTACAACCACTGCCATGGCCGAATTTCCGGCGCTGCCTGATTTTGTAATATTATAGATCAGAAATACAAAAACAATCCACAACAAAAACTGTGTAAGCGCCACGGCAGCTATGCCGATAATCTTTCCAACCATCAGTTGAAATGGTTTTACTGACGAAACCATGATCTCGGCAATCCGGTTTGTTTTTTCTTCCATCACGCCCATCATTACCTGCGACCCGTATATCAACAATATGAAATAAATTAAAAACCCCGTAATGTAACCCGTAAGCGAAGCGATTTTAGCATTGGAACCTTTGTCCTGCATATTCTCAACCTGCACGGTCAGCTTACTATCGTTGAGTTGTTTTTGTTTTTGAGAATCTATCCCCAACTCCTCATATTTTATGTCGTTCCAGATAGTATTCAATTTACTTTGCACACTACTTGCAGTTCCTAAAGTTCGATTGGCTTTTATCTCTATTTTGTCCGGAGCCATTGTGCCCACTGTGTTTGCGGGAATAATCACAAACCCGTCGTATCCTTTATGTTCAAAATCTTTTTCAAGCGAAGCAGGCGTTTCGTTTACCAAAACCAGTGTACTTGCTTTATCAAAAGCGTTCGCGCTGTCAACTCTTGCTTTGGTAAATTTCCCGGACGAGTCAAGCACCGCGATCTTTAATTTGGTTTGGCCTTTTTCGCCGATAAAAGCCGTGCCAAAGATCAATGCCAGGTATAACAATGGAAAGAGAAGTGTTGTGATGATAAAACTTCTTTTTCTAACCCTGGTTAAAAATTCTCTTTGTATAATTAATAGTATCTTCTTCATAATAATAGTTTTTGTCAATTGCTTTCAAACCTGCGCGCCAGCGGCGTTCCCTCAACCTCCCTGATGAAAATGTCACTAAGCGAGGGCAGCATTTCGTTGAACGAGTCAATGCTCGCCCCGTTATTTAAAAAGTATTGTAAAATTTCATTATTGCTCCGGTTTTCTTTTTTCTGAATCACCATTGAATTTTGCGAGGCGCTCACTACATCAAATAATTCGTTATTCAATTCGCTTTCCGCAAAAGCGTCTGAAAAGCCAATGTTGAAGAGGTTTTCCTTAAAATCCTGCTTCACTTGCTGCACGGTGCCGTCTAAAATTTTCCTGCCTTTATTTACCAGCACAATGTGGTCGCAAATTTCTTCCACCTGCTCCATGCGGTGCGTGCTGAAAATGATTGTGGAACCGTTTCTAGCAAGTTTATAAATCTCATCTTTAATGAGGTTGCTATTCACCGGATCAAGCCCGCTGAAAGGTTCATCCAAAATAATCAGTCGCGGATGGTGCAGTACAGTTATCACAAATTGCAACTTCTGCTGCATTCCTTTCGAAAGGTCTTCCACTTTTTTATTCCACCAGCTTTCCATTTCAAAGCGTGCAAACCAATCTTTAATCCGCGCCACCGCGTCACGTTTTGAAAGGCCTTTAAGTTGTGCAAGATAAACGGCCTGCTCACCAATCTTCATTTTCTTATAAAGGCCGCGTTCTTCGGGCATGTAGCCGATTTTCGTTATGTCATTTTCCGCGTCGAAAGGTTTGCCATCAAAAATAATATTTCCGCTATCCGGGTAAAAAATTCCCGTAATCATACGAATCAGTGTGGTTTTGCCGGCTCCGTTCGGGCCGAGCAATCCAAAAATCTGGCCTTCACTTATTTCAAGGCTAATGTCATCAACAGCTTTTTGGTTCGCGAAATATTTCTTTAAATTTTGAACTTCTAATACAGGCATTGTCTTTTGCATTAAGCATCAAAGATAGTTAATTGAGTTTTTCTTTTTGCGGGCCCTCGCGCAACGCACCCGCCATTGAAATGGCGGGCTACTCACGCTCGGCCGGGCTTTTCGCTGCAATCTTTTGCTCCGCTTCGCGCCACAAAAGGATTTCCGCTGCAATACCTGCCCGGAAGCAGCCCCCAACCGCTGAAGGGGAACAGCTACACTAACTTTCAAACGTTAAGATAATTCAATTCCCATCTTCCTTTTCAATCGATCAACCTGCTAACTTTTCAACCTTTAAACTTTTAAACTTTCCCCCGATGCCCTAACTTCGTAATACTAAAAAATTTACATTATGTCACAAGAATGGAAACAATATCAGGAAGAAAACAAAGAACGTTTTTTACATGAAATGATGGACTTGTTGCGCATTCCGTCGGTTAGTGCACGTGATGAGCACAAAGATGACATGAAGAAATGTGCCGAGGCTGTGAGGCTCGCGTTGATCAATTCAGGTTGCGACAAAGCGCAGGTGATGGAAACAGGGGGTCACCCTGTTGTGTACGGCGAAAAATTTGTTGACGCCTCAAAACCAACCGTGTTAGTGTATGGCCACTATGATGTGCAACCTGTTGAGCCATTAGAAGAATGGAAAACGCCCCCGTTTGAACCGACAATAATAGACGACAAAGTTTTCGCCCGCGGCAGCGCGGATGATAAAGGTCAGTTCTATATGCACATCAAAGCGTTGGAAACAATGGTAAAAACGGACTCGATGTCAACTAACATTAAATTTATTATTGAAGGCGAGGAAGAAGTGGGCTCGCCCAACCTGGGGAAATTTGTGGCCGAACAGAAAGATTTATTGAAAGCTGATGTGATCCTCATCAGCGACAGCTCATTGCTTAGCATGGAAAACCCTTCACTTGACACCGGCGTGCGTGGCCTGAGTTATATTGAAGTAGAAGTTACTGCCGCAGCCCGCGACCTGCATAGCGGTACCTACGGCGGTGCGGTGGCCAACCCCATTGTGGTATTGTCAAAAATGATCGCTGCCTGCCATGATGAAAATAATCACGTAACCATTCCCGGTTTTTATGATGATGTGGACGTAGTTTCCGATGAAGAAAGAGCACTCATTAACAAAGCGCCATTCGATGAAAAGGAATACAAAGATGAGATCGGCATTAAGGCCCTTCACGGCGAAAAAGGTTACAGCACTTATGAAAGAACCGGCACCAGGCCTACATTAGAGCTGAACGGTATCTGGGGAGGCTATACCGGCCAGGGTTCTAAAACCGTATTACCTGCAAAAGCAACGGCAAAAATTTCGGCACGTTTGGTGCCTTCTCAAAACAGTGAAAAAATGACCGAACTTTTGTTGGATTATTTTGAAAAAGCAGCGCCTGATTATGTTACGGTGAAGGCATTTGAGCACCACGGCGGCGAACCATACGTGACGCCTATCGACAGCAAAGGCTATCAGGCAGCCAGCAAAGCTCTTGAAACCACTTTTGGTAAAATGCCTTTACCAGTGCGTGGCGGCGGCAGCATTCCCATTTGTAATACACTCGAAAAAGAATTAGGTATCAAAATTATCTTCATGGGTTTTGGGTTGGATAATGACGGCCTGCACAGCCCGAATGAAAAATATAATATAGAAAATTATTATAAAGGCATAGAAACGATTCCTTATTTTCATAAGTTTTTTGCGGAGTAAGTTTGAAATTTGCTCAAGCGTTCGTGGTGTTAATCCCCGCGAGAAAAGGCGGCTGTATAAATTGTTTTGGCCACTACTAATAAAAAAAGTTTATCGAAATTTCTTCCGATAAACTTTTTTTTAAAAACGGGTTTTTATTATTTCACCGCTTCCAGCGCCGCATCATAATTAGGCTCCTGTGTAATTTCAGGCACCTGTTCTGTATAAATAACTTTGCCATTTTCATCAGCTACAATCACCGCACGGCTCAATAATCCTTTTAAAGGAGAATCGGTAAGCGTCACACCGTAATCATCGCCGAAGTTGCCACGAAAATCAGAAAGGTTTTCTACTTTGTCCAAACCTTCCGCAGCGCAAAACCTGTTCAACGCGAAGGGCAGGTCTTTTGAAATATTTACAACAACTGTGTTGTCAAGCGCCGAAGCTGCTTCGTTGAACTTACGCGCTGCTGCCTGGCATACTCCTGTATCAATACTTGGGAAAATACTCAGGATCACTTTCTTTCCCTTGTAATCACTCAGTGATTTTTCTGAAAGATCAGTACTTACCAGGTTAAAATCTTTTAATTCACTTCCTACCTCCGGCAGTGTTCCCACGCTATGTGCAGCGTTTCCTTTAAATGTAATATCAGCCATAAAAATTAAAATTTAAAAAAATGAATAATTGTGTTTGTTTAGCAGGGTTTCAAATATAGAATTTCCGAACCATACTAAAAACTAATTTATATTTATAAAATATTAATTTGCCTCAAATTTAAAATCGTTACATGAATACAACAATCGAAGAGATACAAAGTTTTAAAGGACGTTACCCCAAACAGATCTGGAGCCTGTTTTTTAGTGAAATGTGGGAGCGCTTTTGCTTTTACGGCATGCGGGGTATGCTCACCTTCTTTATGGTGCACGAATTGTTTATGAAAGAGGATGTGGCAAACCTGCAATACGGTGCAACACAGGCATTCGTGTATGCTTTCACGTTTATTGGAGGATTGTTTGCCGATAAAATTTTAGGGTTCAGAAAGTCGCTGTTCTGGGGTGGTTTATTAATGATCACAGGTAGTTTAATTCTGGCAATTGACCCGCACAAATTTTTCTTTTTAGGCATTAGTTTTACGGTGATTGGTACGGGTTTTTTTAAACCTAATATCTCAACGATGGTTGGGCAGTTGTATGCCGCGGGTGATATACGGAGGGATGCAGGGTTTTCACTTTTTTATTCCGGAATTAATATTGGCGCACTGCTTGGCGGTTATGTTTGTGTGGCTGTGGGCAAAGGGTATATGTTAAGTTCGGTGATTCCTGAAAACCTTCGCTGGAATGTAGCTTTTGGTTTTGCTTCGGTTGTGATGGCGATCAGCCTGATCACTTTTTTATTCACAAAGAAAAATCTGGGGCCGATTGGCCTTTCGCCCGTGAGAGCTAAAAAGCAAACAGTGGTTGATTACGGCGCAATCGGAAATAATCCGGATCAGGAGCCGGTTAAATTAAATGAAGAACCGGTGGCAAGGGCTAAATGGAAGGATTACCTGGTGTATGCCGGTTCGCTTGCAGTGATCCCACTGATCATGATGATGGTTTCGAAAACTGAATATACTGATTGGTTCATGTATATTATTGGCCCGGCTACGTTGGTTTATCTTTTTTATGAAATGACAAAGCACTCTAAAGCTGAAGTGAAAAAGCTTTTTGCGGCATTAGTGTTTATTATATTCTCGATTTTATTTTGGGCATTTTTTGAGCAAAGCGGCGGGTCGCTTGCGCTGTTTGCCGCCAACAACCTTGACGATAAATTGCTGGGTTTTATTAAAGCTGATCCTAACGGGGTCAACAATTCCGCGAATGCGTTATTCGTGATTATTTTTGCACCACTGCTGGGCCTTGTCTGGCTGGCAATGGCCAAAAGAAAAATTGAGCCGAATACGGTTGTAAAGGTTGGGTTGGGATTTTTGTTTTTGGGAGCTGCGTTTTATGTTTTCTTTGCCACAAGATTTTTTCAGGTGATACCCGGCGTGGCCAACCTTGATGTATTTACGTTTGCCTACCTGGTTATCACTTTTGGAGAGCTGTGCCTTTCGCCAATCGGCCTTTCAATTATGACCAAACTTTCTCCCACAAGGTTACAGGGCGTAATGATGGGTATGTGGTTTTTGGCGAGCGCTTATGGCCAGTACGTTGCGGGGTTGCTTGGCGCGGGACTTGCAAAGGCTAATGAAAATGCAACGCCGGTAGATAAACTTCTGGCTTACACTGAAGGGTATAAACAATTAGGGTTGTATGCAATTATTGCAGGTGTTGTTTTAATAGCCATTTCACCATTAGTGCGCAAGCTAATGCAGGAAGTGAAATAGTTCGGGTTGTGGGAAACGCCGTCGAGGATTCTATTACCTTAAACGCCCAACACTTCTTTCATTGTTAATATGCCTTTTTTATCTTTTGCATATTCGGCTGCAAGCACAGCGCCCAGGGCAAACCCTTTACGGCTGTGGGCGGTGTGGGTGATTGAAATATCGTCAACTTCAGATTTGTAAAAAATGGTATGAGTGCCCGGCGCGGGGTCTTCTCTTTTGCTCACAATTAAAAGCTGATCCTCTTTAGGCTCCACATCATTCACCCATTCTTTTTTCTCAGGGTAAACTTCCATTATTTGCTCTGCAAGCGTTATGGCTGTGCCACTCGGCGCATCAATCTTTGCGGTGTGGTGAATTTCTTCAAGGCTTACCGTATAATCGCTATGCGGATGCATTAATGCCGCCAGCTTTTTGTTGAGTTCAAAAAACAGGTTTACACCAATACTGAAATTGCTCGCATACAGAAGCGTGCCGTTCGTTTCGGCACAAATACGCTTAACCTCCTCCCATTGGTTCAGCCAGCCGGTGGAGCCGCTAACCACGGGAACTCCAAATTCAAGCAATTTTAAAATATTTCCCAGGGCAGTATGCGGGCCGGTGAATTCAATCGCAACATCAGCCTTGCTAACATTCTCGGGTGTGAATTCATTCACATTATTCACATCAATTTTCAAAACAATTTCATGGCCTCTTTCTAAAGCGGTTGCTTCAATAGCTTTGCCCATTTTCCCGTATCCGATTAATGCAATATTCATAATTGGTAGTTTCTGTGCCATCCTTAATTTGCCTACTGCGGCCAGGCCTAACCAGGGATAACTTTTTTATTGATCAATTCATGGCCGGTAAAACTTTCCATGACAATTATCTATTTAAACTTCAGCACCACGCTCACGCCGCTCGTTCGGGCTAATTCGCTGTAGCCCGGTTGAATTTTAAAACTGAGATCGGGGCTTATGTCAAAACTGCTTAAGTGCGCATCAACAGTAGCATCTACAACATTGAGCGCCCAGGCAAGAAAAAAATACACAAAAGAATAATCCACATTCTTTCGGTAAGCGTCTCTTTCTGCTTTCAATTCATTTAGCCAACCTCCATCCACCGCCTGCTTCACCCTAATCTCTTTTATTTTATCATAGCCCGTACTATCTCCAAATTGTGAAATATTATAAGCTACTTTATATCCTAACCTAAGCTCTTTGTAAATATTTCTGTTATCAAAAAAAAACCAGGCCGTACCGCCCATTACAGCGTAAACAATGGGTACTTTCCACCACTTGTTATTGTACAACTGTCCCCAGCCGGGTAAAACTGCAGACCTTAATGCTGCCGTGCGGGGGTTACGATAATTGGGGTTTTTTAGTTTGATGCTGTCTGTTTCTTTTAATGCCGGATTTTCCTCCGCCGGACGTACCAATGTGTCTTTTGCATTTAAAAGTTTTCGGGTAACGGCGGTATCCACAATTTGGGTATTGCCGGCTATTGCAAATGCTAAAAGAAAAAAGGTGAGCGGGAAAAATTTTCTGAACAGGTTCATGTTGCAAATATGACAGATGTTAATCTACAGATAAGTTAAAGTTGTTCAGTAATTTGTTAAGTTCTTCCACAGAATAATAGTCAAAAGTGATCTGGCCGCTGCCGTTGGTGCTGTGTTTCAATTTCACCCTTGTGTCAAATTGCGATGCCAGCTTATCCTCAATCCTTTGAAAAGCAGAGGAAAGCCCGCCGGGTTTATGTTTTTTTGCACCGGTTTGCTTGTAAAGATTTCGCACTAAAGCCTCGGTTTGCCTTACCGATAAGCTACGTTCTTTAATTTCTTTAAAAATATAAAGTTGCTTCTCAACAGTATCAATATTGATGAGGGCGCGGGCATGGCCCATTGATAATTCGCCGGTACGAACAGCTAACTGAATATCCGGTGGTAATTTTAAAAGGCGGATGAAATTGGAGATGGTACTACGGTCTTTGCCCATTCGTTCAGCAACATTATCCTGCGTGTAATCCAGTTCGTCCATCATGCGTTTGTAGCTGAGGGCAACTTCCATTGCGTTGAGATCTTCGCGCTGCAGGTTTTCAAGTAACGCCAGTTCAAGTAACTCAGTATCGTTTGCCTGGCGAATATAAGCGGGAATATCGTTGAGCCCGGCCATTTTTGCCGCACGAAAACGGCGTTCACCTGCAATAAGCCTAAATTTTCCGTTGGCCATGCGCGATACCGTAACCGGCTGAATAATATCATGCATTTTGATGGAATCGGCGAGCTCCTTTAATGCCTGTTCATCAAAATCGGTACGCGGTTGTTTGGGGTTGGTTTCTATTTCTGAAAGCGAAATGCGCGAAGTGCTTGTTGCAGTTTCCACAACAGTTTTTTTTAATTCGCCTGTGCCGCTTTTTAATTCCGCGTCAATACTTCCTAAAAGCGAGCGGATGCCTTTTCCTAATGCGTCTTTACTTTGTTTACTTGTACTCATGTTGGTTACCGGTTTCTGGCTACCGGGTAGGATAATTTTTAACCGGTAACTTTTAACGTTAGCTATTCTAAAATCTTTTCCTCGTTGGAAATTTTTGTCATATTATTTTTCTGCAAAATTTCTTTTGCAAGGTTTAAATAATTAAGTGAGCCTTTGCTGTTGGCATCGTACAAAACCACGGGTTTGCCAAAACTGGGCGCTTCGCTGAGTTTTGAATTGCGATGAATGATCGTATCAAAAACTTTTTCCTCAAAATGCCTGCGCACTTCCGCCACCACCTGGTTACAAAGCCTGAGCCGGCTGTCGTACATCGTCATTAAAATACCTTCAATAGCCAATTGTTCATTTAGCCTGCTCTGTACAATTTTAATAGTGTTGAGCAATTTTCCCAGGCCTTCCAACGCAAAAAATTCGCACTGCACGGGAACCACCACTGAATCAGCGGCAGTGAGCGCGTTTACTGTAATCAATCCGAGGGAAGGGGAGCAGTCGATCACAATGAAATCATAATCGTCTTTTACCTCGCGTAAAATTTCTTTCAGAACCATTTCCCGGTTGGGGTAATTGATCATTTCTATTTCGGCGCCTACTAAATCAATGTGAGAGGGAATCAGGTCGAGGTTGGGAATTTCAGTTTTTAGGGTAACGTCTTTAGCACGCGCCTGGTTGGCCATGCAATCGTACAAGCTGTGCGTGATATTATGTAAATCGAAGCCAACGCCGGTAGTGCTGTTTGCCTGCGGATCTGCATCTACCAACAAAGTTTTAAATTCAGCACCGCAACACTGGCGGCAAGGTTGATGGCTGTAGTGGTTTTGCCCACACCGCCTTTTTGGTTGGCCACGCCAATAATTTTTCCCATACAAATATTGATCTATTCGGTTAAAATTCCTCAAATATTAAATGTAGCAAATGTAACGGTTTCTAAGGGTGCATTTCCAATTGTCATTAATATTTTGTAAAAGGCATTCGGGCGTTTTGTTTAAAGCAGCGAAATTGTTGCGTTGTTTTGTGTAGAACTCGTTTATGCGCCCACGTTTCTACCCGTAAAATAGAAGTGATTGCATAGAGGCAAAAGAATGGTATTTGGGAATTTAACGTTTTATGATTTGGGCGACAAGATCGGCCTCGGTAGCCACTTTGTTACCCACGTAAACGGTGCCACGCATTTCGCAAATACCGCGTCGGATGGGCGCCACAAGCTCCATTTTCAGGATCATTGTATCGCCTGGCTTTACCATCTGCTTAAATTTGCAGTTATCAATTTTGAGGAAATAGGTATCATACTGGCCTTCGCCTGCGAGATTGATTGCTAAAATGCCACCACATTGCGCCAATGCCTCTATTTGCAAAACGCCCGGCATAACCGGGTTTTGAGGGAAATGGCCCTGAAAGAACCATTCGTTGAAAGTGACGTTTTTTACACCCACGATCGTTTTGTCGGAAAGCTCAATAATCTTGTCAACTAATAAAAAAGGGAAACGGTGCGGCAGGGTTTTTTCAATATAATCCAAACCATAAACCGGTGGCAGGTTAGGATCGTAGGTAGGAACGTCCTGAAGGTGTTTATTTGCTTTGATATGTTTTTTAATCAACCTTGCAAATTCCACGTTAGTGCTATGGCCCGGCCTGTTAGCAATCACACGGCCTTTCACGGGGTAGCCGATCAAGGCCAGGTCACCCACTATATCCAGTAATTTGTGGCGCGCCGGTTCGTTGGGAAACCGGAGCTCAAGATTATTGAGGTAGCCTTCGCTTTTAACTTCAATATTATCTTTTTTAAATACTTTTTTCAGCCGGTCAAGCTCAGCATCATCAATCGCTTTGTCAACCACCACAATTGCATTGTTTACGTCGCCGCCTTTAATGAGGTTGTGGTCCAAAAGCATTTCAAGTTCATGAAGAAAGCAAAATGTGCGGCAGGGCGCAATTTTTGGCTTAAAGTTCTTCATTGTTTTAAGCTCGGCGTGTTGCGTGCCTAAAACCGGGGAGTTAAAATCAATTAAAGTGGTGATCTGGTACTCACGCGCGGGCATGATCACCATTTCTACTCGTTTTTCTTCGTTGGTGAGATATAAGTTTTCATCAATCGAGTACCAAACCTTCGCCGCGCCCTGTTCCACAACGCCAACCTCTTCAATCGCTTCAATAAAAGGCATGGAACTTCCGTCAAGTATAGGTACTTCGGGGCCGTTTATTTCAATCAGGCAATTGTCGATGCCCATTCCCACCAGGGCCGCCAATACGTGCTCTACTGTGCTTACTTTAGCGCCGTTAGATTCCAGGGTTGTGCCACGGCTGGTATCGGTAACCAGGTCGCAATCTGCCTTAATCAATGGCTTATTGGGCAAATCAACACGCTGAAACTGAAAGCCGAAACCCGCATTGGCAGGTTTTAACGTAAGATCGGCTAAAATGCCGGTGTGTAAACCTGTTCCGCTAACACTTGTTGCTGCTTTAAGCGTATGTTGTTTGTCGGGGTTAAAAGATTTATCTGTCATCCGTTTTGATTGATTGCGGCAAATATATCTGAAAATGGGGGTATTACAATCGTTAGCGGAAAGACGTTAGCCTTTCAACTCGTTTATGGCCTGTTCAATTTCTTTGAGCCGCTTTTCCAGTTCCGGCAGCTTTCGGCTGAGCGCCTGGCTCTTTAAGGAGGCGGTATAATCATACGCCGGCGAACCGGTAACAGCCTTTCCTGGCTCAATATTTTTGCTTACACCACTCTGGGCGTTGATTTTAGCGCCATCGCCAATATGCAGGTGGCCCACAATGCCTGCCTGGCCTCCAATCATCACACCATCGCCAATTTTTGTGCTGCCGCTGATACCTGCCTGGGCAGCCACCACAGAACTGTAACCGATCTCAACATTGTGGGCAATTTGTATGAGATTATCCAGCTTCGCGCCTTTTTTAATAATAGTAGAACCGATGGTAGCCCGGTCAATAGTGGTATTGGCGCCAATTTCCACGTTGTCTTCGATCACCACATTGCCAATTTGCGGCACTTTTACAAATGAGCCATCCGGCTGCGGGGCAAACCCGAAACCATCACTGCCGATCACCGTGCCGGCATGAATAACAATATTATTACCCAACTTACAACTGTGCATAATTTTCACCCCGGCATGAAGTGTGCAGTTTTCGCCAACATCTACATTTTCACCGATGAAAACACCGGGGAATATTTTTGTATTGTTGCCTATTTTAACATTTTCCGAGAGATAAGCAAAAGCGCCAATAAATACATTTTCACCGTAACCCGCTGTTGCAGCAATAAACGAAGGGTCCTGTATGCCTTTGAGCTGTTGTTGTTTTAGTTCCTGATACTTAGTAAGCAGCGTGGCAAATGCGGAATAAGCATCTTTTACACGAATGAGCGTTGCATTTACGGGATGCTTTAGTTCGTAATCTTCATTAATAATAATAGCGCTTGCCCTGGTGGTGTACAGGTATTCTTCATACTTAGGGTTTGCTAAAAAACTTAACTGGCCTTCTTTAGCTTCTTCAATTTTACCAAACGAGTTGACGGTAGCCTCAGCATTGCCTTCTATTTTACCATTTACGAGCAATGCGATTTGTGATGCGGGAAATGTCATAAATGCGATGAGGATTCTTTTATTGGAAATCTGTTTTGTATTTAAAAAAACCTGCAAGGCTCAGGTCTTCATCAATATCCTTCCAATGAATACCATCCGCATAAATATAGTAATTATTACGTTGCTCCGCAGTGGCTTTTGCAAGCCTTTCGAACCAATGAAGCGGGTTGCCTACTACATGGCCCCGGTCGGTTTTTATATAAATATAGTCTTTATCGAACCAGAGGTTTACTATTTTCATTTTACTTCTTTTTTAAAAAATTTATCCTACGCATCAATAATTTCCTGCCTTTTTTCAATCACAATTTCTTCTGCAATTAATAACTCTTTAGGTTTCATTTTGTTGCTGGACAGTAGTTCAATTTGTGGGTAGACATTAAACTTTGCGTGCCTTCTCCCTTTTGCACATGTACATGAATTGGCTCATGATCATTCGCAAATAAATAGAACCTCAACCCAAAAATTATAAATAAAGTAGGCATAAACTACTATATCCTTAAACTGCAAATGTAATATTTTTTCACCCGCATGGTTAGCTGTGGCGCAATTAAAGCATTATCAACCTGCGAAATATCTTTCAGGCTGCCATCTTTATACAAAATATTGATGCTTTCATCTTTGGGATTGTACAACGTATTGCTCGCTTCGCCCCAAAAAACGAAATACTTCGCATCATCTTCGGATATGTTGATTTGTTGCGCGATGTCTTTTCTTTTTTGCTGCAAAAAAGCCTCTTCAAAGGGCTGGGATTGCAGTTGAATGTGCATAATCTTTCGCTCAACAATGCTTTTTGAAAGTGTGGAAAGAACCTTGTCATCATGCCTGCTCCAATTTTTTATTGATGTAAAAACATCGTAGTCGTCAAGGCTACAAAATTCATCAGGAAGGGCTTCAATTTCCTTAGAAGAAACGTGGCTTTGAATAAAGGTATCGAGCGCGGGAGTTGCCGCTTTCACTTGCACACCGTTTTGAATTAAATCCCTCACCCGCCTGAAGATCATGATCAGCATCTTTTCAGCAGCCACAACGGTTTTGTGCAAATACACCTGCCAGTACATCAATCTTCGGCTGAGTAAGAACTTTTCAATGGAATAAATAGCTTTTTCTTCAACCACCAAGTTACCATCTTTTACTGTGAGCATTTTTATGATGCGGTCATAACCAATAACGCCTTCGGCAACGCCGGTAAAAAAGCTGTCGCGGTTGAGGTAATCCATTCTGTCAACATCCAACTGGCCGGAAACCAACTGGTGCAGAAACCTTTTCGGATGTTTATCTTGGAAAATATCAATAGCTGTTTGTAGTTGCCCATTGAACTGTACATTCAATTTTTGCATCAACATTAAAGAAATTTCTTCATGATGCACATCTTTAATCAATTCCTGCTCCAGCGCATGAGAAAATGGCCCGTGGCCGATATCGTGCAAAAGAATCGCAATTTTGGCGCCCAATTCTTCTTCGTTGCTGATAGCTACGCCTTTTGATTTTAATTCCTGCAAAGCAGTACACATTAAATGATACGCTCCCAATGAGTGATGCAGGCGGCTGTGGACTGCGCCCGGGTAAACCAGATGTGCAAATGCCATCTGGTGAATATTACGCAACCGCTGGTAATAAGGATGCGAAATAATATGCAGCAATAATGGGTGATTGATGGTTATAAAACCGTAAACGGGGTCGTTGATAATTTTGCGCGCTACAGCCATAATAGTACAAAATAACGGAAATTAGCAGGTATATGAATTTAGAAAATATACCTGGAAACAAGAAAATCAATGTGATTGCAGAAGTTTTGAAAGTTGAGGATGAATCGACGCGGGACAAAGTGGCTTCAATTTTAAAGGGGAAAAAAGCCCCGGAAAAAACCTATAAAAAAAGAGCTGGAGAAATTTTTGGAATCAGTTCTAAAGAAGAAATTGAAATGATGACGAAGACCATCAAAGAAACCGCCGGACCGCACATCCGGACGATTGGAAATAGTATGGTGAATGATACAAATATTGTTGTTGATCTGTTTAAGGGTAAAGGAAAGCCTATACCAACTAACGATATACGGATTGCTGCAATAGCCATTCAAAATGGATTAACTCTGGCAACGCAAGACAAACATTTTTCCGAAATTCTGGAACTTGTAATAGAGAACTGGCAGCCGTATTCCTGTTAATCCTCACAATATTCACACCATCCCGGCCCGCTGTTTTCAAAGCGTTATCTTTGCGCCAGAAGAAAATAATATGATCAAATTCAACCAGGGAACATTAGATAAATTAGAAGCTATTCCTGAACAAAGCGGCTATATCCTGCGCTACGAAAGGGGCACTTTTCAAAGCGGATACTGCATTTTGGAAACCAAAAAAGTAGTGGTGCTGAATAAATTCCTTCAGTTGGAAGGGAGGATTAATACCCTGGTGGAGCTGATCCCGCAATTGGAGATCAATACTGAAGAACTTGAAGATCCTTTGAAAAAACTTTATGATGAGGTTATGAGCAATGTGCCTCAAAATGAGGAAGAGGGTGAGTAAACCACACGGTTGTTGGTAATAGTTACATTTTACATTCTAAATTTTACATTCCCCTTTGTCCTATCCTTCGTTAAAAATCACGTTTTTAGGAACCGGCACCAGCAGCGGGGTTCCCATGATTGGTTGTGATTGTGAGGTTTGCACGTCAGGTAATCCAAAGGATAAGCGGCTTCGATCCAGCATTTTAGTTCAGTCGTCAACCACTACAATTGTTGTGGATTCAGGCCCTGATTTTCGCCAGCAAATGTTACGGCACGATGTGAAAAAGTTAGATGCTGTTCTTTTCACCCATTCACACAAAGATCATATCGCCGGCCTCGATGATGTGAGAGCATACAATTATTTTCAGCAAAGCCCGATGAATATTTACGGGACTGAATTTACGCTTGGCCGAATCAGAACTGAATTTGATTACGCATTTACGGGGTTTAAATATCCCGGCGTACCTTCGATAACAACTCAGGTGATCGATACAAAAAGTTTTCTTGTGGGCGATATTTTGATAGAACCGATCCCCGCATGGCACCTGAAAATGCCCGTTTTGGGTTTTCGTTTTGGTGATTTTGCCTATCTCACAGATGTGAATAGGATTGAAGAGCCGTCGAAACAAAAAATAAAAGGGAGCAAAGTTCTGGTTCTAAACGCGTTAAGGCATGAAAAACATATCTCGCATTTTACGCTGCAGGAAGCGATTGATCTTGCTGATGAATTGGCGATCCCAACCACATACTTTACACACCTGTCGCACCAAATGGGGCTATATGGTCTTATTGAGGCACAACTTCCCGGTGGCAGGCATCTCAGTTATGATGGGCTGGAAATTTATGTTTAAAAAATGTTTGCTAACATTTGTTAGTTTTTCTAATTTGTACTTATATTTGTGTTCGGCCTCTTCACATTGCTTGTCGAATCAGGTTTAAAATTTTAGTTTGGAACCGCCTTGTTTTTCGGGGCGGTTTTTTTAAATTACTTAACTTGCTTTCAAATCAGCCGCATGAATAAGTATATCATTTTAAGTTTGCTCACGGTAATAACCCAATTTGTAAATGCCCAATCCATAACCGGCACCTGGAGCGGCGAACTCAATATTCAGGGCATGAAACTGCCACTGGTTTTGCATATTCAACAAAAGGGCGATTCGCTTTCTTCCACAATGGACAGTCCGGCACAGGGAGCAAATGGCATACCCGTTGACAGGACAACCTTTTTAAATAATCAGTTGCAGGTAGCACTCAAAAGCATTGGCGCAGCATATGGGGGAACGTTGGCGGGAGATAGTATTGTGGGCATTTTTAAGCAAATGGGTGCAGAGTTTCCACTCACTTTTAAAAGAGGCGCCGCAGAAATAAAATCACCCAACCGCCCTCAAACGCCCAAGCCTCCTTTTAATTATAATATTGAAGACCTCAATTTTACTAACCCGGTTGACACGAACACACTTGCCGGCACTCTCACCGCTCCAAAAGACAAAAAGCAATTTCCCGTTGCGGTAATGATCACGGGCAGCGGTGCGCAGGATCGTGATGAAACTTTGTTTAATCACAAACCCTTTTGGGTAATTGCCGATCATTTAGCAAAAAACGGAATTGGTGTGCTGCGCGTCGATGACCGCGGTGTGGGCGGCTCATCAAAGGGAAAGCCTGATCCTACTTCAGCCGACTTTGTTACAGATGTTGATGCTGCTGTAAATTTTTTGGTGAAAAGAGGATATAAAAATATTGGATTGATCGGCCACAGTGAAGGTGGAATGATTGCGCCGATGGTGGCCAACAATAATAAAAATGTAAAATTTATTGTTTCGATGGCGGGGCCGGGCGTTAGCGGTGGCCAGGTGATTGAAAAACAATCTTACCAAATGCTGATTGCGGAAGGAGCGGGAGAAAACGCTGCCCGCGAAAATGCTGCGGCTGCAAAAAATATTGTTGTGGCAGTACAGAAATTCAAAGGCGAGGAACTCAAAGATAGTTTGACCGGTATTCTTACAAATTACTTCGCAAAAATGCCCATGACAGAGGAGGTTAGGAAAAACAATATTGACATGAGGGTTAAATTGAATTCCAGCCCGTGGTTTGTTTATTTTTTGAACTTTGATCCACAGCAATTCATCAGCAAATTAAAAATACCTGTCTTAGCAATTAATGGGAGTAAGGATGCGCAGGTAGATGCTAAGGATAACCTTGCGGCCTGGAAAGCGGGCCTCGAAAAAGCGGGGAATAAAAATTTTAAAATTGAAGAAATGCAGGGTTTAAACCACTTGTTTCAGGAGGCTAAAACCGGTTCACTTTCAGAATACAACCA